>Ga0123355_10003181_pt1 | contig 23454 bp, 20 predicted proteins | sample TergutEmb28metaG_3_FD_89872 | JGI IMG/M metagenome (GOLD analysis project Ga0123355, IMG submission 89872) | Embiratermes neotenicus P1 segment gut microbial communities from Petit-Saut dam, French Guiana - Emb289 P1 | ecosystem: Host-associated > Arthropoda: Insects > Digestive system > Gut ... | reverse complement strand
CGATGGTCTTTATGCATAGTGCCCGCCCAGTGCGTAAGCACCGCGTCAGGCTTTTCTCTGCGAATAAGGTCGCATATCGCCAGCCGCAATTCATCCGCATCAGGTGCTTCGCCGTCCGGGTAGCCCAAACAAAAAAACTTGCCACCCAATGCTTCCGCAAACTTAGTCGCGCAGTCGATATTATATTGCTTAAATTCTGCATGGTCGCGGTCTGGCGGTGCACCACGTTCACCCGCCGTAACAGCCACAGTCGTAATCCTATCGCCTTTTACACTATGGGTAGCCAACGTTTTACCACAAGTAAGTTCCGCGTCACCAATATGCGCGCCAATTGCCATGATATGTTTCATAGTAATCTCTCCTTCTAAGACCTCGGGACTCCGTCCCGAACCCTGTCCGCTTTTGAAAAAGCGGAACCAAAACTTTAATTTTTGAAACGCACGTATGTGCGTTTCGAGCTTTGCACTTTGTATAGCTAGTGCGTGATGATAGGGGGCAAGGGGACACTGTCCCCTTGCGGGGTTCGGGGCAGAGCCCCGAGGTTTTTATAACCCTCTCCCCATCATCGCGTACGTGCGGTAGATTTTCATGCCCCATGTTGCGTAAATGTCTAGGTTGCGGCCGCCTGTCCATAGAAACCAGGTGTAGAAAATGCGGCGGTGTACCATGTCGCGTACTAGGTTGTGGAATAGTATTGCTCCAAGGCCTGCGCCCTGCGTAGTTGGGGCAATGCCGAATGGGCCGAAGCGGCCGGGTGTCCCGTCCATGGCGCGCATGGCAAAGCCTACTACTTGGCCGGACGGGTCGCGGGCTAGTTGGATTGTCTCTTCGCCACGTCCTCGTAGGATGTTTTCTAGTAGGTTGGGCTTCCAATATGGGAAATGCTTTTCCAGGAAGTCGAATAGCGGCAGGCAGTCCTCCATTTTGAAATGTCCGAAGCTGTAACCGTCTGCTTCTAATTTTGCCTGACGCTCCAGATACTTTGCGGGGGTTTGGTACTCGCGTAGGTTAATGTCCATGGACGCGCATTCGCTTTTTTCTGTGTACCCCAGGGATTGGAAAAATTCGATGGCACTGGCGTAGTTCTTCTTGTCCACCCCTGGGAAGATGTAGTTTGTGGCGTATGGGCCTAAGTCTATGGTTTTTGCGCCGCGCTCTTGCAGTTCCGCCTCCACGGCTTGTACAAGTTTTGTGCCGTGGCCTTTGCGCCTGTGGGTAGGGCAAACGCCCATGGCCACTATCCAGCCGTTGTCTGGCTGTAATCCAGCGGCGGGACAATGCACCCGCCGTTTTGTGCCGTAGGCAAAGCCTACTACTTCTCCGTGTACTTCAGCTAAAAAAAATAACCGCGGGTCAAAATTCACATCGCAAATAATGCGCGTGTAAAAATTGTCGCGGTCAATTTGGTCTTCTATTAAAGTTGCGTTCCATAGTTTTATAACCGCCGCTTCGTCGACAGCGGTGTAGTTGCGTATTTTCATGGGAAGTCTCCTCGTGCCAACAATGCCGCACCAAACGCCGGGCTTTTGCTTGGCTCTGTTATTCGTATATTGTTGAACCTGCGGCGCATTTCATCTTCAAATATGCTGCGAATGTTTGCGTTGCGCAAAATAACGCTACCACTTAACACCAGTTTGTGTTCGTGTTCCACCAAACCAGCACGGGTTATAACCGCCGTAGCAAGCTCAACCAGCTCTATCGCCGCACGGCGTTCGATGGCTAACGCAACACTGTCACCTTGCTCTGCGGCCGTACACACCACCACTGCCAGCTTCGCAATCTCCGCTTTATGAAACGTTGGGCTGTAGATGTAACTCATATCGACATCTATCATTTGTGTTAGCATTGTCGCAGCCCCGCGTCCATCAAATGCCTTTTGCACAGCCTGTATCGCGTCCATGCCTATACGATAGCCGCTTCCACCATCGTCAATGATATGCCCCCAGCCGCCTGCGCGGTGGCGCGTTCCCGCCAGGTCAATTGCGTAAGCCACAGATCCCGTGCCGGAAATAAGTATCGCGCCAGGCTCGCCGCCTGTTTCCGCAAGCAACATAAGTTCGCCATCGTTACTAATCAAAACCTTGCCACTGTAGCCCAATTCACGAAAAATCTCTTCCAATATTCGCCGATTATCGCCAACTGTAGCCCCTGCGCTTCCGATACACAGGCCGTTACAATCCGCCAGGCCGTAGCCTAATTGCTCAACTAACGCCTTTATATTGGAAGAAACCACCTCACGACCAACAGCAGCAATGTTGGTAGAACCGCCTTCTACGCTTGCCAGCATATTTTTTCCAGCGTCAATAGCCACAAGGCGAGAGCCAGTGCCCCCGCCGTCTATGCCAATGTAGAAGTCCATGTTAGCTAAAGAAGCGCGGCAGATACGCTTTATGCGCCTCCAGCATGTCCGCAAACACTGCCTTTGCCTTTGCGCTGTCGCCAACCAACGGGTGTGTTAACAACGCCGCAATACCGGCCTTGTGGTCGCCGTTCATGCCTGCTTTTACGGCCAGTTTTTCATAGGCTTTAACAGCTTGGATAAGGCCGATAATATGCTGGTTTACATTCGGGTTTTTCAATGGTAGCGGTGTCGGGCCGTTTTTGCCCACAATACATTTCACCTCGGCCACATCACCCGGTTGCAAAAATGGCAAAGTGCCGGCGTGGTTGGTGTTCACCACATGTATGGTATTTGTGTCGTTTTCAATCGCGTCTACCAGCGACACCGCCGCTTCGCTGTAAAACGCGCCGCCGCGCTTGTCCAGCAGTGCAGGTTTTTCCACCAAATTTTCATCTGAGTACATTTTTAGCAGGTCTTCTTCAATGGCCACGCAGTCTTCGCCGCGTGTAGTTGGGCGAACTTTTGCGTCCGCCACGCATTTGTCGTGGTTGTAAAAATAGTTCAAATAATATGAAGGAATACCGCCGATAGTATGCAAAAAGTCTGTATCAGGCGAAGAAGCGAAGTGCGTAAATTCTTTATCATTCAGCAGATCCTCGATAACGTCTTTTCCATTTGCGGTTACGCCGGTTATCCAGCTCAAGTGGTTGAGTGCTACATAATCGAATGCGAAATCCGCAGGGTTGTTGGTTTTGCGGCGCAGAGTTTTTTCAAACCCAAGTGGCGCGTTGCACAGGCCAACGGCGTTGATGTTCTTTTTGGTCAGCATTTCCGCCAAGATGCTGGAAGGGTTGGAGAAATTGATTAGCCACGCGTCTTTGCTGGCGACCTTCTCCATTATATTGGCGATGTTTTCCATTACAGGCAAGGTGCGCAGTGCCTTAAACAGGCCGCCAACGCCTGTTGTTTCCTGGCCTATAAGGTCATATTTCAGTGGGATTTTTTCGTCCAAGATACGAGCGGGCAAACGACCAACGCGCAATTGGGCAATTACATAATCCGCACCGGTTAGGGTTTCCTCTAAGTCTGTTGTGGTTATAACGGGAATGTCCAAGCCTTTGTTTTTTACCATGCGGCGGGCGAAGTTTGAAACGATTTCGTTCTTTTCTTCGTCAATGTCCATCATGTAAAAGCTGGCCACGTCCAATTTGTCTGTACGGGTTAGAAACCCGTTGATAAGTTCCGGCGTGTAGGTGCTACCGCTGCCGATTACTGCAATTTTTAGTTTTCTCATTTATAAATCTCCTGTCGTATTATTTAGTGCGAAGTTACTTACTGATAAACCCTCACATACTCAACTTCCATACGCGCCGGAAGAATATTTACATCCTTGCCACGCGCACCGCCAAAATTACCACCAAAAGCTACGTTTAGTATCAAATGAAACTCCTTGTCAAAAGGCCATTCTTCATCCGTAATCTTATCCGCATCCATAAACGCCTTAGGCTCGTACACAAACAACTCGTTCCCATTAACACGGAAAATCATTTTGTCCGCGTTCCATTCCACAGAATAGTCATTAAACCCGCTGAAAAATTCTTCATCAAAAAACTGCGTGTTCCCCTTTTGCGTACCAACAATATGGTTGAACGCGCCGGTGTGTACTGTTGCCCAAATTTCTTCTGGCCGCCAGCCAACGTATTCCATAATGTCAATCTCGCCACAGGCAGGCCAGCGGCGCTCCGCTTTTGTCGGCATCATCCAAATAGCAGGCCAAATGCCAAGCCCTTGTGGTATTTTCGCCCGCACTTCCACCACGCCATACTGCCAGTCGCCCTTGCCAACTGTGCGAATGCGGGCCGATGTAATCTCCTTGCCCTCATGGGCTTCTGCCTTGTCAAGCTCTGGGCGGGCTTCAATTATCAATTTGCCGCCCTCTACCCAGGCGTTGCCGCTTTCGGTGTAGAATTGGTCTTCGTTATTTCCCCAGCCGTGGCCGCCAACTTGGGCACTCCATTTTTCCGGGTTTGGCGGGCCTTCGTAGTCAAATTCTTCTTGCCACACTAGCTTGTACTTTGCTTTATAATCTTCCACTGCAATTTCCTCCTACTTTTTTATTACATTATAACACAGCCATTGTAACTTTTCACAACAAATGCTACAATAATCAAAAGTTTTTCTCCCAGAATAAGATTGTGATAGCAGGGGGTAAAACGCAAAAATAAAAATATCATCCAAATACCATCAAAGTTTTGAAAAATGCTTTGGTGGTTTTTTTTTGCAAACTGTGCTATACTGAAATGAAAGCGTAACAAACGCCATAAATCGCAATAGGATGATGATATGCAATCAATTTTCAGACGACAGGAAATTAAGTTTGTGCTGGACACAGAAAAACTCGAGCCACTGCACAGCGCAATGACCGAAAAAATTCCGCCGGACAAGTTCCCCCAATACCTGGTGCAGAGCATTTACTTCGACACACCGAACTGGGATATAATTCGTATGTCAATAGAAAAACCCGTGTATAAGGAAAAACTGCGCCTGCGTTGCTACGGCGTACCAGGCGAAGACACGGAAATGTACCTGGAGCTAAAAAAAAAGTATCGTGGCGTGGTAAACAAGCGGCGCATTGCCTTTCCCATGCAGGAGCTAAATAAAAAAACCGCAAAGGAAATTGCGGCGGACGACGAAACGCAAATAGGGCGCGAGCTTGACTATTACTTGCAAAACCACGCCGTGGAAGAGCGGGTGCATATCTCATACAACCGCCACGCATTTGCCGGTGAAGATGGGTTGCGCATAACCCTGGACACAGACATACGCTTTCGTACAACAACGCTGGACTACCAAAACCCCGGCGAAGGCCTGGAAGTATTGCCTCAAGACCTAACGGTAATGGAAATAAAAACCCTGGGCGGTATGCCCATGTGGCTTGCAAAAGCATTAAGTGAATATGAAATTTTTCCGCGCTCCTTTTCAAAATATGGCGCAGGGTATAGAAAATTTATCAAAGGTGGAAATCAAGCATTGATGTCTCCACAAAATATAGAAGGCGGTAGTTTTTAATGGAATTTTTCGCACAAAACATAATTGGTGACGACCCAACAATAGAAATTTTTATGCTAACCACCATGTGCTCCCTAATTTTTGGCGCAATTGTTGCATGGATATACACCATACAAAACAAGCGCAGTAAAACGATGGCGATAGCACTGGTTGTAATGCCTGCTATTGTGCAGGCAATAATTATGCTGGTTAGCGGCAATATTGGCGCGGGCGTGGCCGTGGCTGGTGCGTTTAACTTGGTACGCTTCCGCTCTGCACCCGGTAATGCTAAGGACATTGGATACATCTTTTTTGCTATGGTAATTGGCTTCATTGCTGGCATGGGCTTTTTGCTTTTTGCGGCAATATTTGTGGTGGTGCTGGGCGCGACGTTGTTTATTACCGCGGCTATTGTAATGGACAAGACCGAAACCCGTACGCTGCGTATCACACTGCCGGAGAACTTAGATTTTAACGGACTATTTGACGAAGTTTTTGCCAAATTTGCGAAAGATGTTAACCTAACCCGCGTGCGGACTACCAACATGGGTAGCTTGTATGAACTAAGCTATACATTGCAGTTGAACAACCCCGCGGAAATGAAAACATTTGTTGATGAATTGCGTTTGCGCAATGGCAATTTGAATGTGCTGCTAGCCCGCCGTGGGGATGATACAGATGATTTGTAAGAATTAGGATTTATGTAATAAAAAAAACGGCTAAGCCGTTTTTTTTATTGTCTATTCTAGTACCAACGTCCTTTTTCTGGCATTAACATCTGCTGATTTTCATCCAGCGGCACCATAGTATCTGGGCTGGTGCTATGCCATGGCACTAGCACTTTTGGTTTTATCCCATCAATTATACCCAGTATTTCATCTTTATCGCAATGCCCTGCGCTGGGTACAGAGTAAAACTCTATCCCAAGCTGTTGCAAGAACGATACCATAGACCCAAAGGCTGGGTCAAATGGCCCAAGGGGCACACCATTTGTATGAATATACCCGCTGTCCGCCGCGTTATAATCTATCAGCGAGAAAATATTTTGCAATGTGTTTTGTACAAAATATGATTGGGGGCTACTATTTATATCTTCCACGGTAACAGATTCGCCTAGTACATAATACTGGACACCTGGGGTAGGGGGCAGAAACTTTGCCGCAAGCCTTGCAGTGTCTGGTTCAAATACCAACTTGCGTCCTGCCATATTGGCGGCGGCCAGCAAATTAGCCATCCGCTCTATATTACGGTGGTAAAAGTTGAAGAAACATACACCGCTGCGCTGCAACATTTCTGCAATTACACTCGGTACGTCGCCTTCTTTGTGTTGCACAAATTTATTGTCAACACTACTATCTGCATCACGCACTGGCCAGAAGGATGTGCCTTCCATTAGCAGATAGTCTAGGTTTAAATTGTGCATGGTGTTTATCCACTTATGGTTAAGCTCAGGCCGTTGTCCGCGCATACGTATATCGCCGCTGTGGGCAATTTTCATATCTGGTGTTTCCACCAAGATCGCGCTTGCGCCAAGTACGTCGTGGTCTATTTCATATCCTGTTACCGATATTTCGCCAATGTGTACAGGCACTTCATAGTCAAATGCCAGCACATTTTGTCTAAATGGGCCTTCGCCTAGTGCTTGCAGCTCGTTATACAGCTCCAGGCCAGGGCGGGACATATATACAGGCACATCGGGATGTATTACATCTATCGCGCCCATATGGTCCAAATGTAAATGGGAAATAAATACGGCAGTGACGCCAGGCCAGGAATTATCGTAAAGCCCATCTACGGCCGGGATCATTCCCAGCCGTAGCATATCGTTTACCTTTGTGCCTTCGCGCCCCTGGGCGTTGGTTAGCAAGGTATCCGCAGGGTTGTATGCACGCCCAAAGTCAAAAAGTACTCTGTCGCCTTTGTAGCGTATTTCTGCAATATTGCCGCCTATGGTGTTTAGGCCGCTGTGTAGGCAAAATTTAGTCTTAGCGTCCACGCTCAAGTTCCTCGTTTGCGCGTTCTTGTGCACGGCGCATGCCTTCTTCTACGCTAACGTTACCGAAGCGGATTTCGTCCATTTCTTCCATTAAAATGGTACGGATTGCGCCGCCTTGAACATGGCGTGTGCGGAAGAAACCATATGGCAACGAGTATGTTGCCGCCGCAGCGCGTGGGTTTTGTGCAAGGAAGTTTGTAAACAGTGGCAGTTCTGCCGCTGCATAGGTTACAGGCACATAACCGCTGTCAATTGCCCATTGTGCAGCAATTTCTGGGCGTAGTGTAAAGGCCATAAATTCCCATGCGCCAACGCGCTCTTCTATGCTGTGGTTAGGGTTGTCGAAAAGTACAAGGTCGTTGCCAGCAAATTCTACTGCGCGGCTGCCGCCTGTGCTTGGTGTTGGTGCAACGCCCCAGTCAAATGTGCCATCTACCGCGCCTGTTACGTGTGGCAAGCCAGCAGATGAACCGATATACATAGCAATGTCGCCACGGCCAAACACACCGCTGTTAAAGCCATCTGCGCCTGCTGTACGGCCATATGGGCTGTTGATTAGATCCATTACCCATGTCATTGCGGCAACGCCTTCAGGTGAAGCAAAAACTGCGCGGTCTGTATTTTCATCCAGATAAGTGCCACCAGCTTGGAACAATTTTGCTACCCATTCCATATCGTGGGCATTCTCAAAGCTAAAGCCTACGATACCGGTTGCTTCGTCTGTTATGATGCGAGAAGCTGCAAGAACTTCTTCCCATGTGGTTGGTACTGCAACGCCAGCTGCATTTAGCATATCACGGTTATAGAACATTACGCGTACACTTTTACTAAATGGTAGGCTGTACCATTCGCCGTCGAAAATACTTGTAGCGCGGAAACCTGCGCCAATATCGTTAAGTTGTGCTTGGCTCATGCCAACTACAGGGTCGTTAATAAATGGGCTTAGCGACAATGTCATGCCATCTACCATGTAACGTGTTACGTCAGAAACGGTTGCTTGTGCAATATGTGGTAGGTTGCCAGCAAGGTCGTTTAGCATAATTTGGTTGCTTAGCTGTCCATAGTTACCTTGGAACATTGCGTTTACACGCACGTATGGGTTTTGCGCATGGAAAGCATCTACAATACGCTGGATACCCTCTTCATGTGCGCCTGTCATGGCATGCCAGAACTCAATTTCTACAACACCGCGGTTGTCTGGGTCAAAGCCGTCTAGGCTTGCCTCGTTAGAACCGCTGCCACCGCCACAAGCGGTAAACGCAATTGCAATTGCGGCAAAAATAATTGCCAAAAGTGCTTTTTTCATAATTTTTCTTTCCTCTCTAGCCTTTAAGGCCTGACCGAGATACCCCGGCCACAATGTGTTTTTGCATAATTATAAATAAGATAACCATGGGTAAAACCACGACTACCGATGCTGCCATTAGTAGTTCAAAAAACGTGCCTGCTTCGCCACGGAATAGAGCAAGCCCAAGGGGCAATGTACGCATACTGTGGGAGTTTGTAACAATTAGCGGCCATAGGAACGCGTTCCAGCCAGAAATTACCGAAAGCAGCGATATCGTAACAAGTGCAGGCCGCGCAAGTGGTACCATTATCGACCATAGGAAGCGGAAATCTCTGCAACCATCTACCTTTGCGGCATAGCTTAGCTGGTCGGGTATGGCCAAGAAAAACTGCCGCAATAGGAAAATAGACAATATACTGGCGGACCATGGGATAATTAACGCCTGGTACGTATCCAGCCAGTTAAGTCTAACAATGGTCAAAAAGTTGGGGATAAGCATAATTTCGCCTGGCACCATCATGGTTGCAAGCAAAATGTAAAAAACAATATCGCGCCCCCAAAAACGCAGCCGCGAAAACGCAAATGCCGCCAGTATAGCCGTTGTAACTTCCAGTGCCGTGCCTGTTACTGCCACAATTACATTATTCAGAAAATATCGAGGGAAATACGGCGCGTAGTGCAAAATCCGTTGAAAGTTAGACCACTGTGGCGGGATTGGTATCCATACAGGCGGCCTTAGGTTTACCTGGTGGGATGTTTGCAAGCTGCTGGATATCATCCATATAAAGGGCAGCAGCATAAGAATTGCGCCAAAGCCAACAACGATATATATCGCAGCTCTTTGCAACACGGTTTTCCAGTTAATATTTTTCATATACGCGCTCCCTTCTATTTATAGTGGACCAGCTTTTTGCCAAGCCAAAATTGTATTATTGTAAAGAACAGGATTATGACAAACAACACCAACGCCGCAGCAGTTGCAAGCCCAAAGTTTCTATCATCCCAGAAACGCTGGAATACATAGTAAACCACGGTTAGCGCGCTGTTTGCGGGGCCGGGCAGTGGCGTTGCACCCGACGCGAATAGGGCATATATTTCGCCAAAAACGCGGAACGAACCAATAACGCCAATAACCGCCAAAAAGAAAATGGACGGCGAAAGAAGCGGAGCAGTTACGGCCTTAAACCTGTGCCATGGGCCCGCGCCATCTACTCGCGCGGCTAGGTATAGCTGCTTATCGATAGTTTGCAAGCCCGCCAAGAGTATTACAATGTTAAAGCCTAATCGACTCCAGATGCTCATTATAATTAGTGCAGCCATTGCATAATCTGGGTGCTCTATCCACGGGCGCGGCTCTACGCCCACAAAACCTAGGAAATAGTTAAGTAGTCCGTGGCGGCTGTGGAAAATCCAGCTCCACACCATTGCAATGGCTATAGTACTGGTTACAAAGGGTAAGAAATAAATAGACCTGAAAATTGCCGCACCGCGAATTTTTTGGTTTAGCAAAACTGCTATAAGAAGTGAAATTAGAATGGCCGCTGGCACAACACCAAGTACAAATGTAAATGTATTGCGCAGTGCCAAATGAAAGCGGCTGTCTTGCAGTAGGAATTGGAAGTTGTGCAGGCCAATTTCTTCAACTTCCAACGTGCGGCGGTGCACCGTTGTAAAACTCATTAAAAGCGAACGGATTACCGGATATATACTAAACACGCCAAGAACTAACAGCGCGGGCAGCAAATACAGGTAAGCAATTACCGTTCCCTTTACTGTGGGGCGCAGGTGTTTCACGCAGTATCACCAACCCTTTCGCTACTTTGTGTGCAGAAGCAGTGTATATTTTCGGGCTTTACATGCATACTGCAACTGTCGCCAATGCGCAGTGCGTCATCCATGCTTACAAATGCACGTACAGAGTTACCTTCAGCAGAACGTACGCGTATCATTGTATCGCGGCCAATTGTTTCCAGGTGGCTAATCTCTCCGTTAAAAATACCTGGGCCTTCGGCCATATACAAGTGCTCTGGCCTTATTCCCACGCGTTTGCCTTCGTAGCCTGGTAGGTTGTCCAACATATTTATTGGGGGGCTGCCGATAAATTCCGCCGCAAAAACATTTACGGGGCGTTTGTACATTTCCTGGGGTGGGCTTTCCTGTTGCAGTAGCCCGTCCTTCATTAGCATAATGCGGTCAGAAATACTCATGGCTTCTTCCTGGTCGTGGGTTACAAACACAGCGGTAATGCCCACTTCAAGCTGGATACGGCGTATTTCTTCACGCATTTCCAGGCGTAGTCGGGCGTCCAGGTTAGACAGTGGCTCGTCCAGCAGCAGTAGTTTTGGTTCTTTTACCAATGCGCGGGCAATGGCCACACGCTGTTGCTGGCCGCCACTTAGCTGGGCAGGTTTACGGTCAAGTAAATGCTCGATTTGCACAAGGCGCGCAATTTCATGTACACGGTCGCGAGCCTCGTTTTTGTTAACCTTTTGCATTTTTAGCGGGAACATAATATTTTTTTGCACCGTCATATGGGGATACAGCGCGTAGTTTTGAAAAACCATGCCAATGCCGCGCTTTTCCGCGTCAATACGCGTTACATCTGTATCGCCAAACAAAATTTGGCCAGATGCAGGGCGGTACAACCCAGCCAAAAGCATTAGTGTTGTACTTTTGCCGCATCCGCTTGGGCCTAGCAAAGACACCATTTCGCCACTTTTTATTGTGGCGGTTAGGTTGTTTACGGCAATAACGCGGTTTGTTACCTTGCGCGTTTTTTTACCGATGGTTTCCGTCTCCTGGCTGTCGAAAGACATGGTTAATTCTTTCAAGTGTACGTCCAATTTGGTACCTCCTTGTTTTCTACATATATATCACCCGTTTGGGAAATGTAGCTGCATATCAGTTCGCTTACTTCCTGGTGGCCGTATTCCAATATAGGGCAGGTTGTGTAAACTTCATAGCCACCTGTGCCTGTGGCGCGGTAGTTGGACATACATATGGTGTATGTCTTGTTATTATCTGCCGGTGCGCCGCCAATTATTATATCCGAAACCCGCTGGCCTATGGGTTTTGTTAAGTCTGCTGTGTATGTTAGCCCTTGGAAAAAATCGTAGTTGTAATGTTCCACCTTTGGGTACAGGAACGCACGAGATACTTGAGGCACTCCGTTTTCGCTAATGGAGAGATATGATGCGGTGCGTTCCAGTGCCATTTTTAGCTTGTCCACTGTTATTTCCAGTGTAATCAAGTTGTTGCTAAAGGGGTAATTTTGCACTATGTCCCGCATTGTAACGCATTGCTTAAAGCCTGGGATATTATTTGGCAAGCCAACGCATGATATTTGTGCGCCAGTGGCTTGTAGCTGCACATGGTTGTACAGGGTGGCAATGGAGTTGCCATGTAGTGCCATTTGAGCAGGGTCGTCGGGAAGCAGCGGTTGTGGCAACGTGCCTATGGGGGTGTCTAGCCATGCATCTACATCGGCTTTTATTGCAGTTAAGTGATGGGCGTTTTGTGGCGGTTTAGTATCTGCGGCCACAAACTTAGAAGAAATCTGGCCCAGCCCTTCCCATGTAATTTCTACAAAATGCTGGGCATACGCACCCGGCTGTACGATATATGTGCCGTGCAGTACAGCACCCTCTAGTGGCATATGCTGGTGGCCTGTTAGTAATATGTCAAAATCCAACTCTCGACAAATTTTCGAGCCTATATTTTCGGTGGAATGGGTCAAGACTTCGTCTGTTGTAATATCGCACTCAAAGCCGCCGTGGTATATGCAAATGGAAAGGTCAACCTGATTTTTCATCTGCTGCAAAGCGTGTTGTGCCGCTTCAAAAGGTGGCGAAATTGTAATGCCTTGCAAGTTTTCTGGTTTTTCCCAAACATTTACATAGTCGGTAACGATGCCTGTAATGCCAATTTTTGTACCATCTGGCATGGTGTGAATCACCCACGGTACAAGGGGTAAATCCCCTGTAACATTTGCGCACACGCAGGTTGCGTTAAGCCCATATAAATAAGCCCGAAGATAATCCGGGCCAAAATTAAAGTCGTGGTTGCCGAGGGTTACAAAATCGAACCCTGCAAGGTTTAGTGTTTCTGCAATTGGTGCGCTACTTACGTGTGTATGTATATATGAAGCCAAAGGCGAACCTTGTATGGTGTCGCCCCCGTCGATAATTAGCGTATTTTTGTCTTTTGCAAAACTAGCCGCGCATTGCAACAATTTTTCTGCATGGCCATGTACATCCGAGGTAAAGATAATTCGCAACGCCTTCACTCCGCTCGTAACATTTGTAACATATTCTTAATATAAAGTTTTGTGTCGAATATGTCAAGCTATGCAAACCTCTATTTTTAGTTACCCAATTTGCGCTTTATTTTACGAAAATATTCCATTGCGGTGCGCAGTTCTTCTTGGGTAAATTCAGGCCACAGCAGGTCTGAAAAAAACCATTCGGCATATACTGTTTGCCATGGCAAAAAATTGCTCATGCGCCTGTTTTCGGCACCGCCTGTACGTATAACTAGGTCTACGTCTGGTGTGCCGACTGTATCTAACTGGTTTTGAAAAAACTCTTCGGTAATGTCGTTCACGTTAATATTTTGTCCGATCGTTTTCTTTATTGCGCGCACAATTTCGTCGCGGCCGCCGTAACTTAGGGCAATTTGTACAACCAGTTTTGTGCAGTGAGCGGTGGCGTGCTCTATGCCTTCTATAACGGAAAGTGCGCGGGCATCGAAACGGCTGCGGTCACCTATTATTTTTATTTTTATGCCTTTTTGAGCGCAATTTTCCTTTTCTTCCAAAAAATACTTTTCCATTAAGGTGAAGAGGTGGCGCAGTTCACGGGGGCTTCGTTTCCAATTTTCTGTAGAAAAAGCGTACACGGTAAGGAATGGTACATTATCCTGCAAGCACCATTCGCACATATGCCCAAATTTTTCCGAACCTATGTCGTATCCGCGAGTTAGCTCGAATGCGTGGGCTTTTGCCCAGCGGCGGTTGCCGTCCATAATAACACCTATGTGGGTTGGGTTTTGCATTGTGTTGCCTCCTTTATAGTAAAATGCCCTTTCCGATTTCTCAGAAAGGGCATTGGATCACTGGTTCTTGATGTACTGTCATTCTTGCTTTACGATAAATCTATCTTGCATGGATTGACAGAGCATTACAAAAACTTATGCGCGTTCCACGTTTGCGGCTTGTGGGCCTTTTGCGCCTTGAACAACTTCGAAGCGAACTTCTTGACCCTCTTCAAGGGTTTTGAAACCATCAGATTGGATGGCTGAGAAGTGTACGAATACGTCGTCTTCGCCTTGGATAGAGATAAATCCGTATCCCTTTTCGGCATTAAACCATTTTACTACGCCTGTCTTTTCCATGCTTTAAATCCTCCTACCCGGGCAGTGCCGGACATAAAAAATATTGCCTTATCCAACTCCTGGATAAGATAGATGTATAGTAACATAGGTACTAAAATTTGTCAACGTGCAAGCGAACAGTCTCACTACTCTGCCCAACCTACCGCCACGCCATACACAGTATATTCATTGATACTGTCTATTCCAATTAGCGTATCACAAGCCTCTTGACCGTAGGCGGCCATACAGCAGCTTCCCATTCCCAGTGCGGCGGCAGATAGCATTACATTTTGCCCTAAATGCCCTAGGTCAATTAGCTGTACACGGTGGCTAAGTTCGTGGTAACGCCATTCAGCTTTATACGGGATACATGAGTAAAATAACACAATTGGCGCTTTTGCGGCCCAGGCCTGGCCAACGCACATATCGGTAATGGTTTTTTCATAGTCGGGGATGTCGCCCAGGCGTTGGATTTTTACCACCTTTTCGCCTATTGCTTCGGCGGGCAAGTAGTGATACAGGCCGGGGGTTAGTCCTTCTACATTTTGGACGGTGATATATGTTTCAAAAGGGTGGCGTGCGCCGCCGCTGGGTACTGGGCGGAATGTTGCAACATCGTTGCGTATGTGCTGTATGCCGTTTACGCTCCATAACATAAAGGCCAGTTCTGCCTGGGTCATGGGCTTATTGGAATAACTGCGCAAACTGCGGCGAGAGTCCAGTAGTGCGGCGTATGTTGCGGTTGTTATTCCTTCAAAGGAAGGTAGGGTGAATACCTCGCCTACAATTGGCTTGCCAAATGGGGGAGCTTGCACACCTTTTGATTGGTCGCTTTCCGCCATTTTTTCCCGGAAGGACGGGCATTGCATGAAGATGCGATTCTCGCGGATTTTTTCTGTCATTTGAAATACCTCCAAAATTTTTCATTCATTTTACCATGGTAGCGGCGGGGCGTATAGTCCATTGTGTTGCTGGCGATAATTTGTATAAGAAAAAATTCAACTGGAATCTAAGCACGCAAAGCGTGCGCATTTCGTACAGACCAATTTTCAACTGGTAACCAAATCCAACCAGTTGAATTTTATAAAGGAGAGCACATGACCGGAAAAACTGACCGCGTGGTGTTAGTAAAAGGCAGCGCGAACGCATGGTACGAGCAGGCAATTTTCATAATAAATCCTAATTCGCCGGAAAATTTGCCGATGGATTTTGTAGCAGAAGCGGAAAAAATAATCAGCGATTTTAACCTTACAAAGCTAGTAAAAAAAGAGCAATTTAATCCAATTATAACCACCCAAAAACCTGTGGAAACAGGTGGCATGGTGTGGGGATGGCTTGTTATTGTGGCAAGCCTTGTTATCACTGCCATTTTGGCATTTGGGCTTTTGACTTAGATATTGCCTTTTTTGTTGTGCAAGCGTAACACCAGCTTGCGTACAAAGTCGAAGCACACAACTGTGCTGGCAAGTGCAATCACAAGCGCCAGTTCTCCCACGCCCAAACCAGTAGTGCGGAAGATTGCGCCGCCATAGTAGATAAGAATAATTTGCAAAACCGACACAGCCAGCATAACGCCAATAAACAATTTGTTCTTTTCAATGTATGCAAGAATATTCAGCCGATACGTGCGGGCATTTAGGCTGTTAAACACCCCTGCAAAAATAAATAGGGCAAAAAACGCCGTTAGAAAATACCCTTCATCGCTACGGAAGGCGCGGAAGAAGTAGGGGACTTTAAAAAATGCCAGGCTAAGCAGCGTTGTGTATAGCCCTGTTACAACAATTTGGTGCATCATGTAGCGGTTGATTATTGGTTCGTTGCGTTTTTTTGGGGCTTCTTTCATATACTCCGCAAGGGGTGTTTCACCGGCAAAGGCCAGGCCAGCTAGGGTGTCCATAATCATGTTAATCCACAACATTTGAATGACCGTAACAGGCACGGGCACTCCAATAAAGGGCCCTATAACCGAAACGCCAACGGCGCAAAAATTTATGGTAAGCTGGAAAATAAGAAATTTGCGGATACTTTTAAAAATAGTGCGGCCATATAAAATGGCCTTTACAATGGAAGCAAAATTATTGTCCATTATTACAATATCGCTGGCTTCCTTCGCAATTTCTGTGCCGCTGCCCATTGCAAAGCCTACATCTGCCCGCTTTAGGGCTGGGGCGTCGTTAACGCCGTCCCCTGTCATGCCTGCCACAAGTTCCATTTCCTGTGCAAGGCGCACCAACCTGCCCTTGTCGGATGGTAACGCCCGTGCTACCACCTGCAAATTTGGCAGGATTTTTTTTACTTCCATATCCGTCATTTGGTTTAACCTAGCACTGGTGATAACGCTGTTTTCCTTTTGCGCCAGGCCCAATTGGCGGGCTACACTTACCGCTGTGTCTCGGTTATCTCCTGTTACCATTACTACCTGCACCCCTGCGCCTTGTACTTCCTGCACCGCGTGGCGGGCTTCTGGGCGTACTTCGTCTCGTATGCCAACCAGGCCTACAAGGGTTAAGTCTCGTGTACCCTCTGCTTTTTTCGCGCTTTCTGCTTCGCATAAGGCAAGAAGGCGCACCCCGCTTGCCGCCTGGCGTGCAATTTCTTCCTTTAAGTGGGCTGGGTGTTGAAATGGCATTTTCTCGCCATTTTCATCATACATATACACGCATTTTGGCAGCAAATTTTCCGGCGCGCCTTTTATGAAAACGCCCCGTGCTTCACCATGTACCTCTGTAATAGAGATTTTGTCCTTCGAGTTAAAGGGCTTTACAAAACCCTTTTTGCATAGGGGTAGGTGCTTTGCGCCTGGTGCTGCAAATTCCAAAAGGGCACGGTCGGTAGAATTTCCGCCAACGGCTACGGTTTTTAACTTTTGGCTAACAAGGGTCGCGCCATTGTTGTAAAAAGCGTTAAGCTGCACACGCTTATACAATGGGCGTTTGTGAAAGTCTTTGTTTTTTTGGTCATACACACGCCCGTTGGCGGCTGTAAAGCTGATTACCTCCAGCATACCACGGGTTAATGTGCCTGTTTTGTCTGTAAATAAAATGTTCAAACTGCCGCTGGTTTCTATGCCAACTAGTTTGCGCACAAGCACCTGGTCTTTTAACATTCGCCGCATATTTGCGCTAAGCACTACGGTTATCATCATTGGCAGCCCTTCGGGCACAGCCATTACTATTACGGTAATGCCTAGGGTGGCAGCCAGCATAATATCCCCAAAAATTGTTGGGAAATGGGTGATATGGGCCATAATTAGTACGGTATCAAAGCCATTTGCCAGCACAATTGAGTTAAATAAATTGGCCACAACAACAATGGCCGCCGCCCCATAGCCAAAGTAGCTGATGGCACGGGCAAGCCCAGCAAGCCGCGCTTTGAGTGGGCTGTCTATTGTGGACTCTTGCACCTCGGTTGCTAGCTGGCCATAGAATGTGCCGTCGCCCACGCGGGTTACTAGCATTGTGCCTTCGCCAGCGGCAATTACGCTGCCTCGGAAAATTTCTGACTGGGAAAAAAGGTCGTTTTCGGCTATGCCGCCGGGTGTTTTTCGCGCTTCCTTCGTCTCGCCGTTTAAGGCGGATTGGTCTACGTCAATTTCACCTTCTATTATAATACCGTCGGCGGGTACTCGTTCCCCTGCCTGAATGAACACAATGTCGCCAACAACAATATCACCTATTGGGATTTCGACTGTTTTGTTATCGCGCTTTACACGGCATTTTATATACCCGGCCTCCTGGTTAAGTTTTTCAAAGGCAGACTCGCTGCCATACTCAGATAATGTAGAAATTAGGGTGGCTAACAAAACCGCCACCGCAATGCCCACGGTTTCATACCAGTTAGCGTCACGCAACATAAGCAGCAAATTTACGCCAAGTGCCACAAGCAAAATGCGAATTATTGGGTCGCCAAAGCTGGCAATGTAGCGTTTTACAAAGCCGTCCTTGACCTTTTTTGTAAGGGAGTTTGTGCCGTGCTGGCTGGCAGAAGCCATGGCCTGGGCGGTTGTTAATCCTTTTGATTTCTCTTTATGGGAATGTTGAGTCATAATTCGTTCACCTCTAGGACATCTTATGAAGTGGCGCGGGGATGTAGAACAAGCACATTTTCCATATTTTGCAATCCCATTTAACTGGAAGAAATGTTATAATCCTAGGAACTATTCTTAGAAAAATGACGGAGGTTTTTATGCGATACAAGAAATACTTAGCAATTGCACTAACAATTATAATTGCACTGGGGGCAATTATTCCCATGCGGGTGCTTGGCACTAATTTACCCTACATCCAGCAATCCACTGAAATGCGTGGCCTGTGGGTTACATCTGCCTATAATTTAGACTGGCCGTCCCGCCAGGGGCTTACACCTGCCCAGCTTCGCGCAGAAATTAACGACATATTAGACCGCGCCGCAAACCAAGGCATTAACGCCGTGTTTGTGCAAGTGCGCCCCGCGGCGGATGCTTTATATAACTCCTCCATTTTCCCATGGTCTCATTTGATAAGTGGCACCCAGGGTACAGCCCCAGCCGAAGGCTTTGACCCCCTAGAATACTGGATTACAGCCGCCCACAGCCGTGGTATACAGGTGCACGCCTGGCTTAACCCATTCCGTGTTACCTTCCCCAATCAGGATATTACAGATCCAAACGAACTATATCGCACCCACCCGGGAAGGCTGGACCCCAGCCTGGTTATCGCCTATGGCCGTAGCCTGTTTTTCGACCCAGGCAACCCAGCCGCCCGCCAGCTAATTGTAGATGGCGTGGAAGATCTTTTAATAAATTACAACCTGGACGGCATACATCTGGACGACTACTTCTACCCTAGCCGCAATTTCCCCGACCAAGCAATGTTTACCCGCTACGGCGCGGGAATGACCCGTGACAACTGGCGTCGCGAAAATGTGAACGCCCTTATACGCGATTTGCAGCGTATAACCCACCAAACCAACCCAAATGCTAGTTTTGGTGTTAGCCCCTTCGCCATTTGGAAAAATAACGATAGCGACCCTCGCGGCAGTGCCACAGGGGGCAACGAGTCCTACTACAGCCAATTTGCCGACACCCGCCGCTGGGTGCTGGAGGGCTGGGTAGACTATATCGCACCACAAATTTACTGGGTAGAGGGTAACCGCGCCGCCTGTTACGAGGCCGTACTTACCTGGTGGGAAGATGTTGTGCGCGGCACAAATGTGCGCCTGTACATTGGCCTAGCACCCTATCGCGAAGTAAACAATTGGCAAAATTGGACGAATGGTACGCTGGTGCGTCAGCTAGAGCGGAACGCCCGTTCCAACGTTGTGCGTGGTAGCATCTTCTTCCGCGAGCGTTTTATGCGCAGCGATGTTGGTGATGCCATAGGCGGGTTTTATGCACAGCACTTGCCTGGGCAAGTGCCCACCCGCAGGCAGCCAGGTAGCACAAATGCGCCGCCAATAACCATGCCGCCACTTGCGCCACCTACAACCCCAGCAGTAGCAGATACACCGCCGCCGCTACCGCCGGTACTTGATGTTCCGCCACCAATCCCACCTCCTGTGCGCCCTACAGACCCGCCCCCGCGTATACCCATCCCCACGCCGCCTATGCCTGTGCCGCCTTCTGTTTCTATGGACAGATTGCTGGTGGCACAGCCTTCTCGCGCAAATTTTACAACTACGGACGCAAGCGGCTTTTGGTTCTATGGTTCTGCACTGCCTCATGTGCCTGTTTTTGTTAATAATCAACTGATAACCGACCGCACAGAGGAAGGTTTCTGGAGCGTGTTTTTGCCCCTTGTCCGAGGCGATAATGTTTTTACATTTACACAGGAAGGCCAGGCCAACGTTGTGCGCACAATAACCAACAACGCCCCCGCTGGTGCCAGGCCACCCGCAACCATGGCTATTGGCATAGATAATCCATTTCCCGCTGCAAATGAATACGCCCGCTACGGTACAGCACTTACCCTGCGTGCCACCGCGCCTGCAGGCGCAACCGTGACGGCAGAAATTGGCGGCCAAACCATTACCCTAACCCAAACAAACGACACCCGCGCAACGGAAGCAAATATCCTTTCCGCAACATTTACAGCGGAGTTTACACTGGGTGTGAATGCTGCCACAACGGCGATAACCGATATTGGCCGCCCTGTGTACACCATGACTTGGAACGGCCACACCCGCACCGCCACAGCCCCTGGCACAATCCGCCAACTGGGTTACGACGCGCCTTTTTTTGCGGAAGTGACATCTGCCGCCACATGGGTTTTCCCCAATGCTACTACAACGGGCGGCAGTGGTTGGGAGTTAGTGCGTGGCCAGCGCGACCGTGTTGCCCGTGTATCTGGTGGCTGGACACGCCTTGCATCTGGAGGATGGGTGGAAAATGAGCATATTCGCACATTTACCGACTCCACAATACAACCGCCAACCCCCCTTGGATTTTTGTCCGAAGGGCGATACATTGCAGGTGAATACCGCGATATAATCACATGGCAAGTACCGTTTTCCCCCGCTATGCTTGCAGAGTTTGATGGCACAGAGCTTATAGTTTCACTGGGAATGCAAAACACCGCGCCGCCGATTTTTTATAACGGCGCAGTCACGCTTTTTTCCAACATTAGAATAGACACGCACAACGACGCGCCAGCGTATTTTTTCACATTAGCGGAAGGCCAACGCTTGGAGGGCTTTTATACAACTTGGCAAGACGGCGAACTGCGCCTTAACCTGCGCCGCCGCCGCCAATTAGCGAACGGGAATACACCATTTGCTGGTTTTACGTTTATAATAGACGCTGGCCACGGCGGCACAGACCCTGGCGCAATTGGACCAATGGGTGCTACCATGCCAGAAGCCGCAATTGTATTGCAGCAAGCCAATTTAATAACCCGCGAGTTGGAAGGACTTGGCGCAACAGTTGTGCGCAGCCGCGCCACAGATGTATTTTACACCCTGCAAGAGCGGGTTGACCTAAACCGCAATACAAAACCGGATATGTTCATATCTCTGCACACAAATGCAACAGCGGAGACTACTGACGCAACCAATATCCGTGGTTTTACCGTGTGGTTTAGAAATGAAAATAGCCGCCCCGCGGCGGCCAGTTTTATGGACAGTATGTACAATGTAAACCCGAATACCAACCGCAACCGTGCGCCAAACCAAGCAAACTTTTTTGTTTGTAGGCCGCAGTGGTCGCCTGCTATTTTGTTGGAAGCGAGTTTTACCAATAATATTCATGATTTTTCTTGGATGGTTAACCCTGGGCGGCAAGAGGAGTATGCCCGGGCTGTGGTTAATGCGTTGTTGGCGTATTATCGTGGGTAGGTGAAATAATAAGATGTGTGGTGTGAAGGGTGTGAACAAAACTCACGTTTTAGTTGAGCAGTTTTCTCGCTTTGCGTATGTTTTTTATAAGTGTTCTATAGTAGAATCAAGTAAATAACATATTAGGAGGAAATTATATGATCAATAATTTCAACGAACTGTTTAAGATGTTGCGAAAAGAAAAGAAGCTGACACAAGAGCAAATTGCAGAAATTTTAGGGGTTTCTCCACAAGCGGTTAGCCGTTGGGAAAATGCAGCCGCGTTCCCTGATGTTACCCTGCTACCACAAATTGCTGAGTATTTTGAAACAACAATTGATGAGTTGCTTGGTGTTAGGAAAACGAATAAAGAGCAGAAAGTATTCCGGATGTACTTGGGCAACGATGATGGAGCGGCCAAGTTGAATAAACATTTGGAAGATGGTTGGCTAGTAAAAGAATGGCACGCACTGCCAGACGAAAGCGGTGGATATGCAGTGTATTTGTTAGAGAGAAATAAGCAAGCAGGTTAGTGTCGTATAGATAATAGTTGCGTTATTTCCACCCTTCACAGCACATTCCGAGTTATGCACTATTTTTAATAATGGATGCTGTTTTGATAACAAGAATTGTGTGTTATGTCGATAATACGCCAAATGAGGAAAATTAATATTTTCTACGTATACAAATTTGCTTTAATAAAATCTCACAGAGGCACAGAGAACACAGAGAAGGAATTAATATGACCGAACACGAATTAAATGATTTAACAGGTGGAATCATCGGAATAGCAATCGAAGTTCATCGTGAATTGGGCCCGGGATTGCTTGAAAAAGTCTATCAAAGGTGTCTAAAGATAGCTTTAGAAGAAGCTGGATATCATGTTGTGATGGAATTATCATTGCCTATTGTGTTCCGAGGAAAAGAAATTATCGAAGACGGTTATCGAATTGATTTATTAGTTTGTGACACTGTTGTAGTTGAAGTCAAATCTGTTGCCACCCTTACGCCATTATTTGAAAAACAACTTGGAACATATTTAAAATTGGCCAATAAACCCTGCGGCTTGTTAATAAATTTCAACTCAACACTCTTAAAACAAGGATTAAAACGAATCAGAAACGGATTTCTCTCTGTGGACTCTGTGTCTCTGTGAGAAAAATTATATTAGCAAAAGAGTTTAGCTTGGGCTTGACGTAAGCCCCCTTTATATCATAAGTCTAAACAAGAGAGGGTTATCATATGAATATTTACAATCAAATTAACGCATTGCCTTGGTGTCCAAGGGATGAAGCAAAAAGCATTTATAATACATTTACAACTGCGCCGGACTACTCCATGCCATGCAAGGTAGAGAAATTGCTCCTGTGCCTTGTATATGAAGGTTGTTTTGATGATGCAATTACGTTGGCAGAAGGCATCATCGCTCATTACGCAGGTTCTTATACGGCGTACTTATTTTTAGGTATTGCATATGATTTGAAGGGTGAGCGAGCGCGAGCAATAGAGGCATATAAGCAACTTTTGATAAAGGGATTGATGCCGGATAAACCCGCTTATTATGACCAATTTGGGATATACGGATTGGATGAGGATTTCGTGCATTTTTTAATCGAAACACCCTTTTCGATGGACAACGTAAACTCGTTTACTTTTCGGTTGCCTTTTGAAAAATTGTTTCGCAGAGAAAGAGCGGTGCGCCATACACAGCATTTTTCGATATATTACGAAGAAAATTCGACGGCTGCGAAAGATATTGACGCAATTTGTGAAACTCGTGAAACGGCATATGGACAAGTCGCCAAATACTTTGGCTTCACGCAGGACATCACTGTTGACTTGTACCTTTACGAAGATAGCGACACCAAAACAGCCGAAACAGGACACACGGGCGCGGGCTGGGCTTTCAGCAAGGTGATGGTGGAAATTTACAATGACAAACAGAAAATGAACCCTGTCCACGAACTAATTCACGTCATCGCAGGGCTTTTGTACGGAAAGAGCGTGTCTGCCTTCAGTGAGGGGTTGGCAGTGTTTTTAGTTAACGCGCTTGGCTATACGCAAGTCGGCGATGCGGTGAATGGTGATTATAAACATCAGGTGCGGACGTTGTTGGCGAAGAAT
>Ga0123355_10003180_pt1 | contig 23454 bp, 21 predicted proteins | sample TergutEmb28metaG_3_FD_89872 | JGI IMG/M metagenome (GOLD analysis project Ga0123355, IMG submission 89872) | Embiratermes neotenicus P1 segment gut microbial communities from Petit-Saut dam, French Guiana - Emb289 P1 | ecosystem: Host-associated > Arthropoda: Insects > Digestive system > Gut ... | reverse complement strand
AGCGTACTTCAAAACCGTGAGCGAGAACGCAGCAATTTGACACAATGCAAAGAAACGACGACGCGGCGTGCCCAAAGGCACGCAAGGAGGAGTTGATGCAGCAGTGTGGAAAAATTGCAAGTTGTCGTTCATGGTTTTGGAGTGCGCTTGCTATACATTTAGGCAGGTGATGGTATGAGAAAAAAAGCAGATTATGTAATTGTATTATGTTTAGCTGTGCTTGCGGTCGTTTTTGTACTGCCGATTCTTATTACAATTATTAATTCGTTTATGACTGGGTTCGAAATTCAAAACAGGTATAGCATAAATGTGTTGCCAGGCAATAGCTTTTATGTTCTGGAGGCATTCCCGCAGTTTAATTTTGTGCGTATGACATTAGTGCCCGCTTGGGTAACCTTACAACAATACTGGGATCTTTTGCGCAACACAGGTTATATAGTTGCTTTATGGAACTCCATTTCTATTACACTGCCGGCAGTTGTGGGGCAGGTGGTGGTATGTGTGCCTGCGGCATATGCCTTTGAATTCTGCAAATGGAAGCACAAAGAAAAATTGTTTTTTGTATATATTGTTGTAATGCTTATGCCGCTACCGGTTGTGCTTGTGCCGCAATTTGTAATGGTCGGCTTCTTGGGGATTTCAGAATCGGTTTTAGCGGTTATTCTGCCGGCGGTGTTTGCGCCATTTGGTGTGTTTTTGTTGCGGCAGTTTATGAAAACCATTCACATAGAGTTTATAGAGGCTGCTAAACTGGACGGCGCAGGGCAAATACGTATTGTGGTATCCATTATTGCGCCACTATTAAAACCCGCCATTGCCGCACTTGCAATGCTTGTTTTTATTGACTATTGGAACGTAGTAGACCAAGCTATAGTGTTTATAACAGACCCACAGTATTTGCCGCTAAGTGTTATTTTGCCGCGGCTTGCAGGGAACTACGACATTATTTTTGCAGCTTCTGCATTTTATATGTTACCGGTTATGTTAGTTTTTCTGTATGGGCAAGAGCATTTGATGGAAGGCATGAAAATGTCTGGGTTGAAATAGGAGGCTGGTATGGAGTACAAAAAAACCTTAAGATATATCATAGCAATTTTTGTTGTAGTTCTGGTACTTGCTACATTTTTCTCGCAAACGTTGGCAGACCTTAATATTCCTGTGGTGTCCCTTGGGTTTGCACAGCAGGGAGTTATTTTGTCGGCCGAAAACGTGGCTTCAAACCAACCTAATGTTATCCCGCTTAGTGCTGTGCGGCAGGACATGGGGGGCTATTTCATATTATATATCGAAGCAGTGCCTAGGCGTTTTGGCACAAGCTACTATGCGCGCAGACATGCGATAGAAGTAAGGCGCAGGGATATCCTTAATGCATCAGTTGGAAGTCAAATTCCAAGGGAGCCGTTTCCTAGCACTCCAGTTATAATTAATAGCGATGTAATGGTATTTGAAGGTGACAGGGTACGTCTAGCGGCGGGCAGTACCTTTACGACTACGAGGTAACCTTATGAAGAAAATAATTTTAGTATCAGCTAGTATGTTATTGGTTTTGGGTTGTCTTTTAGCGGGTTTTGTTTTTCATATACAAGCCGGGCGATATTTTACAAATGGTGTGGTGTATGTTGCGCCGCGGTTAAACTACAGCTACTTTCATTTTGATACAGAAAGCATAACAAATCTAACAAGCAGGTTTCCGGGTTTTATTATTGCACCGGAAAGCCGCAGCAGGGCGCAGGTTTCTACAGCTATGCAAGATGTGGTGGCAGGTGTTGTTTATACAAATGCATATTATTTTGGTATGCACAATTTGGACTTTGTTGACGGTGATGCAAGTGCTGTTGTAGTTAACAGTAGCCTTGCGTGGCGTTTGTTTGGTACATTGGAAAATACAGCAGGTAATATCGTATGGATAAACGACCGCTCTTTTTTTGTATCGGGAGTAGTGAAGCAAGGCGGGCCGTACACCGTATGGGTGGTTAACGACTATTTAGACGAGCCTGTTTTTGCGCTATACATAATCGCACGCAACCCCGATCCGCTAACCGCATACCGAGCGCGGGATATGCTTACCTTTCCCCTTTGGCGTAATCCTGCCGACTATGCAATTGTGAATGTAGACCGTTTTGTTGAAAGTATTGGGATGCGGAACAGAGTTCTTCTGTATATTACATTGTTGCTTTTTGCTGTTGCATGCCTGTGGTTTGCTTGGCGTAAATGCAAAGGGTGGGGGGCTGCTTTTTGTTTTACTGCCGGAATGGTTGCTTTTATTTTCGTTGTGTTTGGAGTGCATAATATATTAAGCTGGTTGCCGAATATGGCAAATACATCGCTGTTTGAAATAATGACCGGAAGAGCGGGGTTCCCCCCGGATGGATATTTGCCATATGGGTTACGTCGGCTTAACGTGTTTAATCGCTATGCAAATTATGTATTTGTTGTGGGGATAGCTGGGCTCTTTTGTGCTGTAATTTTTTTATGCCGGAAGCGTTAACAGGGGGATTTGATATGGTGTCGAATCTATTGGAAAATGTAGTGGTGTAATTTTGTTTTCCAAGCCCTGTAAAACTTGCTTACATACAACACCAATGATACAATTCAATAAAAAACACGAGACGGAAAACGTTCGCTACGCTTACTGTCTCTAATGGAGGTCGTTATGACAAAACACGTATTAGAAACTCCGGTTTTGTTAGGTCAAAAAGCAGCGGATCAAGCCGCAACATTAATTAACGAAGCAATTGCCACCAATGGCAGCGCACGCATTGTTTTATCAACAGGGGCATCTCAGTTTGATACGCTGGAAGCTTTGCGCAAAAAGGATATCGACTGGACAAAAGTCGAAATGTTCCACCTAGACGAGTACATTGGCATAGGCACCGATCACCCTGCAAGCTTTGTGAAATATCTACGCGAACGGTTTGTAAAAGACGATATTCCAATGAAGCAGTGCTACTATATAGACGGCTTAAAAGACCCGCATGCAGTAATGGCGGAAGTAACCCGCGACATTCTTAGCGCGCCAATAGATGTTGCGCTAATTGGCATTGGCGAAAACGCACATATAGCCTTTAACGACCCGCCGGCCAACTTTGACACAAAAGAGGCATTTATAATTGTAGAACTGGACGAAGCTTGCAAAACCCAACAAGTGCGTGAGAAATGGTTTGCAACCTTAAACGATGTGCCAAAAACTGCAATTACCATGACGGTTTACCAGATAATGCAAAGCAAAGCAATAATCTCTTGTGTGCCGTATTCGCAAAAAGCGCAGGCCGTTAAAAATACACTTGAAAACGGTGTTACTAACGAAGTCCCTGCTACAATTTTAAAAACACATCCTAATTGGACGTTGTATTTAGACAAAGATTCGGGGGCGTTACTGTCGTGAATATAGGTATATTAATGTCCCCAGAGGATGTAGCGCGTAAAATTTTCATTACCGAAGCCGCCGTAAAAGCATTTGAAAAGCTAGGTACTGTAACGTTTAACCAAGGGGAAAACAGTCCGGAGTCGGTTATTCCCATCATAAATAACAGCGATGTTGTTGTAACCGGTTGGGGTGCGTTACCAATGGATGAAAAATTACTGGCAAATGCCGATAAGCTAAAACTTGTTGTGCACACAGGCGGTTCGGTTGCTGGTCTTGTGACAGATTATATGTTTGAAAAAGGCATTCGCGTACTAAGTGCTAACAAAATTTTTGCAGAATCTGTGGCAGAAGGTACGATAGCGTATATTTTGGCGGCTTTAAGACGTATCCCTATGTACAACAAAGAAGTACAAGAGCATGGGTGGGGCATGGATTGGGCGAAAAACCGCGGCTTGCTTGACAGAAGCGTGGGTCTTTTGGGCTTTGGTGCAATTGCACGCTATTTGGTGCCAATGTTAAAGCCGTTCCGCTGTAAAGTTCAGGTTTATGACCCATATGTATCTGACGAAATGCTCGAAAGTTATGGTGTATCCCGTGCCATGTCTATCGAGGAATTGTTTTCGCAAAACACAATAATAAGTGTGCACATTCCCAAACAGCCGGAAACGGATGATTTGATAAACAAAAAAACTCTGTCGTATTTGCAGGACGGTGCACTTTTGATTAATACTGCGCGCGGTAACTGCATAGTGGAAGAAGACCTTGCCGCAGAGCTAAAAAGCGGGCGAATATCTGCCGTACTGGATGTTTATAAAGAAGAACCGCTACCAATGGACAGCTCACTTAGGGGCATGGACAACGCAATTTTAATGCCGCATCATGGCGGCCCAACCTCCGATAGATACGAATTTGTGACCCTAACATTGGCACAAGAGGTAAAGCGGTTTATTGCAGGTGAAGCACTTGAGCACGAGATACCGAAGGAATATGCGGTTAAAATGACAAAGGAGGGGTAGTATGGAAACCATAAAAGCGGCTACGCCGCTTCCCGAAGGAAGCGTAGCTGGGCTATGCCAAGCAGAGCGGCGAAGCCCCATTAAGATGAAATTATGCTTTAGCACCCTTGGCTGTCCGGACTGGACAATATCCCAAGTGGCAGAAAAAGGAGCCGCCTATGGCTTCGATGGAGTAGAACTTAAAATAATGGGCGACAAGCACATAGATCCTGCACTTAGCAAAGCAGAACGTAAGCAAATTAAAGAAATGTTTGCATCGGTTGGTCTTGCTATACCAACAATAAGCGGCTATACAATTTTTAATGGCAACGACGACAATCACCTAACTGCAAACTACGAAGCGGCCCTACGCAATGGGGAACTAGCGGCAGACCTTGGTGCGCCTTATCTTCGTATATTCCCAGGTGGGCCGATAACTGCCAAGGGGGTCGAAACCTTGCGTCGCGCATGTGATGCAATTCACAACATGGGCGTTACTGCCATTATGGAAATTCATACTGTGCCGTACCGGACCGGCAAGGATATGGCGCAACTTCTTAGTGCTGTAAACAGCCCTGGTCTTAAAGTGCTGTGGGATGTTGGACACAGCTTGGCGGAAAATGAAACGCTGGAAGACAGTTGGAAGTATGTAGGTGCAGATGTGCGCCATGTTCATATAAAAGACCATGATGCAAACGATAACCAGTGCCTGCAAGGGGAGGGGACTTTCCCCACCGCGCAGGTTGTAAAATTGTTGCAGGACAAAGGTTTTGACGGTTATTATTCTCTGGAATGGGAAAAGTCCTGGAAGCCGGAATTGCAAGAGCCTGAAATAGCATTACCACAGTATGTGGAGTATATGCGTGGGATAAAATTTTAAACAAAGTATGCAAAAAAGGAGCGGGGTTTGCCGCCGTTCTTTTTTTGTTGTTAAATATGTCGGAATGGAGCGGAATATGAAACTAGAAGTAAAAATGGTGAATTGGGCGCACATTGACATGCTCGTTCAATTCGAGCAAGAAGCGAGAATCACCGAACCGGATATCTTTATTGATGGTTTTGATGCATGTGAACTTAAACAACAACTGGAAAGCGCAATAAAAAACCCTGCATTTGCTTCAGCACACTGTATGATTTGCGTTAACAGTGACGAAAAAATTTTAGGTAGAATAGATTTTTCTGTTATATCAAGCTTTGCTTTTGGCGGCAACACTCAGATATATATTGACTGGATTTATGTTTTAAAAGAATTTAGGCATATTGGGGTTGCTCAGTTGTTATTCTCTAAAATGGAGGAACACATCAAAAGCATTGGCATGGACGAATATTTTTTACTGACGGCGGAAAATAGCGAGGCTCAAAAATTTTATCATAGCGTAGAAGGTGCGGTAGTATATAATGCTGAAATATTAAGGAAGCATGTATAAATGGTGGTTCTGTGAATAAAAATTTGTCAACCGAAGCAACTCTTAGAGACATGGCTCAGTATTTAAAAAACCTACTGCCAACAGATATCCCTGCGAACTACCCAATACTACCTATGTTTACAAGCATCGAGAACGAAGAAAATATCAGACGTGGCATCGTTGCTTTAGCAGACTTTATGCAGTTGTTTTACTATTTGCTTGCTGAAGATAGCATAAAATACGAAAAGCCAAGATCGCATAGCAGATTAGGTAAACCCCCGAGTATCGCAGTAGATTTTCCGTTTATCTACCACACAAAAAGCGTGTTGCTAAATATAGGTTACCATGGGGTATTATCAGGCAATGCACTATTACTTAGTAATCTGAAAACGCTTAATACCATCATTTGTTGCGAAGGCATGGAGGCAACAACGAAAATCTCTGCCACAAAGCTAATGAACTGCATTAGATTTTTAAGTGATTGCGGCATGGCTTTTGAAAATCTCCACAGCGACAGGCTTATTGAAGTCACATACCCCGACAATCCGGCTGTTCTTATTGGATTAAAAATAATGGCGGCCGCACAGCGGGATTTGCTTTGGAAAACCAAAGATGAGGTTTTTTTGCGTTGCGATTATCGTGCGTTATCGGGCATATTATAAAATTTGCTACAAAACGATAGGACCCAAAAAATCATTTTCTGATTTTTCGGGTCCTATCGTTTTGCCATTTATAGTCACAGGAACACAAAACCGTCCATTGTTGCTTGCAATTTGTGCACACTACTGCGTTAACGGCTCTTTGCGTACCGCCACCGCCCAAAATTGCTGCGCAATAATTGGGCAGTTTTACATTCCTGTGGCTATATTACGCCCACCACATATCCGCAGGCGGTTCATACATAAGAATAGGTTTCAGAAATTCCACAGCTTTTTCCAAACCTTCTTCAATAGACATTAGCCCGTCTTCATGTTCGATGCTAATCGCGCCGTCATAACCTACTGCGCGCAGGGCAGATATAATATCTCTCCAAACGGTTTCACTATTGCCATAGCCCACGGTACGGAATACCCAGCCGCGGCCAACAAAATCATCATATCTTGTGGTTTCTAATGTGCCGTTAACGGCGGCATTGTAGTAGTCTATGCGGGTATCTTTTGCGTGAAAATGGTGGATTGAGTTTTTCATAGCTTTAATAGCCTCCACAGGGTTAATGCCCTGCCAAAACAGGTGGCTTGGGTCAAAATTCGCGCCGATGATTGGGCCTATAGCTTCCCTAAGTTGCATTAAAGTACGCGGGTTATACACGCAAAAACCGGGATGCATTTCCAATGCAATTTTGGTTATGCCGTGCTTTTTGGCTGTGTCTGCAGCATTTTTCCAATATGGGATTAGTTCAGTTTCCCACTGGTATTTTAGAACGTCCAAAAATTCGGACGGCCATGCGCATGTAACCCAGTTGGGATATTTCGCACCGGGGTGGTCGCCCGGGCAACCGCTGAATGTAATAACTGTATCTACGCCTAGTTTTTCTGCTACTTTGCAAGTGTTGTCAAAGTCTGCGCAGTATTTGTCGCGGGTTTCTTTATTAGGGTGAACAGGGTTGCCGTGGCAGCTTAACGCGCTAATTGTTAAGTTGAACTTGCTTAAATTGGTTTTTATGTCTTCAATAATCGAGGGGTCTGCCAATGCCGCAACTGGATCCAGATGAGCATTACCCGGATAACCTCCGGTGCCAATTTCTACAGTTTGGACACCAAGCCCTGCCAGGTATTCAAAAGCTTTTTCGACAGGCTGCCCTGATAGGGGGACAGTTAATACGCCAAGTTTCATAGTAAATTTCCTCTCATGTTTTATATAGGAAATATAGCATATTCACCGCCGATTATAAAGTCTTTTATGTTTCCGATGTTTGTGGAAATCTGAAATGCGTGGGCAGGTTCCAGTTGCCTTTAACAAAGATAAATTCGCCTTCGGCCTCTGCCCAGGTTGGGGTGATGCCAAGCCAGTCTGGGCAGAAGCCGAACTCCACCGTTTTTACGCCTGTAAATGGCAATTCGGTAGCAAGGTCGGAAAATGATATTGGTTTTTGAGAAATTATATCCGCAATATATAGAGTATCGCCCTGTTGTTGCGCAAGTGCAATTACGTCCGATTTTGGCAAATGGTAAATTGCGTCGCTGTACGACATTATCATATGGAACATTTGAATAGGGGCTGTGTTTATGCAGTCTAAAATACCCGAAAACGCGCCTCTGGTTTGTAGGGCCTGCTGCACGATATTATCATCTTCTTCGTATTTAATAGCGGCAGCAGGGTCATTGTTAATTTCTGCGTTAATTTTCGCGCTGTAGGTTTGGATTTGCTTAAACCCAAACAGCGGATAAAAATCTTTTACGCTTTTGTTAGCGGCTAGGTATGCAAGTCTATCTGGGTATAGGGATAGGATATGGTTCATCAGCAGGCGGGAAAGTCCTCTGCCACGTGCCTCGGGCAAAGTAGCAACTGCACCAAATTGCATTGCTGGAACTTTTTTGCCCTGAACCAAAAGTTCGGATTTGTAGATACATACATTTGACAGCATTTTGCCGTTTTCGATAATGGAGTAACTTTCGTAGTTATCGTCCCAAAGTTTGTACTCGAACCATGGTTGGAACGAGAAGCCGAACACTTCTTGAATTAGCGTGTCAAAAATTCCCTGATAGGCAGGGTTGGTGCCGTTGTTTTTTGTGATTGTCATTTTCTTCACACTTGTAGTCCTCTCACCATTTGGATTTCTGTGTTGCTGTATTCGCCAACAAAACCGTACTTTTTGTACAGGGAAATGGCCTTTTTGTTATGCACATCCACGTGCAAAAAACCTTTTACTGCGCCGTTTTGTATGCCGTAGTTTATGGCTTGCTCAAGCAAAATAGTCCCGTGCCCTTTGCCTTGATAGGCTGGGGCAATGGCTATTTCCTGCACCCAAAGTGTTGTTCCTTCATTATATATGGCAACGCAGCAAAAGCCAACAATATTTGTGCCTTCCCGCTGCAGTATTATTTTATTTTCCGTTTGCCATTTTTGCAATTCTTCAATCGGTTCGTTGTGGTTTACTTGTTTTGAAATTTCGGCAACGATGGGACATTCTTCTGGAGTTGCAAACTCTGGCTGTGCGGGGTTTGCAATTGATATTTTAGGTAAGTCGTTGTTAAAGAAGTCGGCGTATTCGCACCATTTGGTAAGGTTTAGGTTTTCAAGTGCAGGCACAAATTCTCGTGGTACAAATCCAATTTTAAACGACTTTTCAATTTTTGCAACTTCGGCCACTACCAAATTGAAATCGTTGGTTGCGAAATATAACATTGCGGGGGATTTGCTCTCGTCGTGTAGAAGGATTAGATTGTCGTTGTTGTGTAGCACTTTTGAATTTTGCAAATCTGAAGCATCAATATAGGTCAGCGACGAGTATTTGTAAATTTTTGCCCTTTCCAAGAGAATCGACAAAGAGTTCCTTGGCGGAAATTTTTTGTCGAACTCAAGTACATCCTCGTCCGCAAGGTCTGCATATATTGGGTCTACGTGGTGCTGGCCTGTAACGCCGTCAAAGGCGTTTTCCTGTAGCGAGTATGCCATAAACCAGTCCCCGTTATCACCCGTGTTGGTGGTTATGCCATACTGCGACGCTTCGACAAACCCTACCCGTGGGTAGTACCGCGGATGGCCGTAAATGATAATTCTGCTGTACCCAAGCTCCTTTGCAATTTTAAAAGAATGCCGCATAAGCGCGGTACCCACGCCTTTTCGCTGGTAGGCCGGGGCAACCGTTAGCGGGCCAAATGTCAAAACTTCGTGGGGAGTACACGACTCGTCAATTACTTTTGACACAGTGTAAATAATATGCCCAGCAATTTGGCCGTTTACTTCCGCTACCAGATTTAGTTCAGGTATAAAAGAATCTGCGTTTCGCAACCTATGAACAAGCAAATGCTCGTCGCAAATTTCTTTTAGGTTATCATATTGCCAAAAAGCGTCACGGGTTATGGATTCCACTGCAAAATGGTCGGCGGTACGCTCGTTGCGGATATGGATATAGCCTTCGGGTTTGCGCCAATCTTTTTTGTAAAGTTCATAGTCTATTGATGATTGCATTTGCCCAACTTGGTCGCGCCAAGCGTTTTCGTTTACCCTTACTTTTGCAAAACCTAGTTTGTTTTCGTACACATGCTGGGCACGTGTGTTTTTGACATTTGTGTCCAAAATTATTTTATCAAAGCCGTAGTACATAAACAATGCATCTATAAACATTGAAAGTGACGTTGTACCAACACCTTTTTCGCGCTGGGTTTCCACACAAATTTTAATGCCTATTTCTGCGATAGCATTACCCATATTGCGGTAATTCATTTCTCCTATTGGGTTGCCGTCCAGCTCTATCACATGGCGGCGGTGAGTATCATCGGCGTCTGTTGCAAGGCTGGCTTGGATTTTTTCTGCAGTGGTGCCAATGCCGTTTGGGAAGCCGGCGTGTGCCATTGTTTTTCCGTCGTTCCACCATGCGCAAAGCTGCGGTGCGTCGCCGGCCATTGCATTTCGTATGGTTAGGTTGTTTTTGGTTAGGTTCATGCATTGCCTCCTTCTACATATCTATCGGCCCATAAATGGGCCTCTATCATGCCGTAGCCAATTTTTTGGCTTACATGTTGCAGTAAATTTACTATGCCTTTATGGGCATGGATCAACTCCAGTAATTCGGCTTTCATAAAGAAGTGGTGCATACCGGGATTTTCCACCGCGCCGCAACTGTCGCCAAAAGTAAAGCTTATGTCGCATGGCTCAATATCTGCCAGCGCGATTTTTTCTGTGATATTTTCTGCCCAAAACCTTGGTGCTAAATCCCAGCCATGTACATAAAAATACAGCGGGTGTTTTGTTTGCGGTTTTCCGCCGCGGGATACAAAGTTGTCGTACAGCCATTCTTCTGCTTTTAGTCTTGTGGCGTAATACTTTGCAAATTCGTCTGGGCCAAAGCGATGTGTTGCTTCGCAGGTTTTATCTTCGTATAGTTTTTCGGCAAGGGCAAAGGCTTCTTCTTTTGGTAGGCGCATTATGCTTTTGAACGGCTCGTGGGCGGCTGGGCGGTGATTTACTAAAAATATTTTGTTCAAAGTCGAACCTCCTGTCAATTTCAGTTGGTGACTCACAGTCACCAACTGAAAACTGTCAAATGGTGACTGTGAGTCACCATTTGGATTATTTGTAAAAAACCTCGTACAGTTTTTGTAAGGACTCAATACCGGGATAGTGCTCACCAGCCACCAAATCGTCTTGCATTAAGTAAAATACGCTTAGATACCCTAGGTGCACAAGGGGGATTTGGCAGATAATGCTATACAAATCATGGCCGGTGGATTGCTTCGTCGCAGGTTCCTTGTAATGACGGGAATTATAGCCCTTAAAATACGCCGGGATTAGCTTGTTTTTGTACTCTTCCCAAAGGTTGCAATTTGTCCCGTCGGTTATAAGCTGGATAATATCCTCGCCAAGGTAGCCTGGGCCTGCAGTGTCCCAGTCGATTAGGGATATGCCCTCTTGCGTATGGATGATATTCGTAATCCAAAAATCTCTATGGCAAAAAACCACGGGCAATTTGCGAATGTTTGCGAAAATTTCATCTGCTTTGCTGTCGATATCAATTAGCATGTCACATAAATGCTTGGGGATTTTGCAATTTGGATCGCGGATGTATTTGTACTCCACGTTTTTTTGCTTCCAATGACGATAGTGGGTTTCTATTGCGTTTTGCTCACCCAAATTTACTATGCCAGGCACGCTGGTTTTACTCTGATAATGGCCAAGTTCCCAGGCGGCTTGTTCAAGCATTTCTATAGTTAGGTCGTCGCCGGTTGCGCCGTCGATATATTCCATCCATAGGCGAGTTTCATCTCCGCTTTCGTTAATCTCGGCATGATAGCATTTTGGCCAGCTAAATATGGGCGAAAACGATTCGCCAAGGTTGGATACGTACAAATCATATTCCCTGCGCCAAGAGTTGGGATCGCCCCAGCGTTCCCATTTTTTCTGTATCTTTAGCACAATTTTGAAATGAGCGTCGTTGGCCATGCCGGAAACTAAAAGTACATCTCCAACCGTGCCTCCCTGCAGCGTTTCCATTTGATATTCCGTACTTGTTATATCCTGGCCCAGCATTTTGCCAAGGGCAGTTTTTAATCCTTCCATTATCTCTTCCCTTTATTAGTTTTATTTACTTGCCTCCAATGTTTTGCAAGCCCCTTACTTTGCGCAGCACGTTCCCGCATAAAAGCGGCTTTGTCGTCTACAAAACGAGTTTCGCGCTTTTGTGCAAGGTATCTGTCCCACTGTTCCTGCGAAAGAGTGCCGTCGTTTAATGCCGCCTTAACTGCGCAACCTGGTTCTGTTTTGTGTTGACAGTTGGAAAATTTGCACTGCGGAAACAGCTCCTCTACATTAGAGAAAATCGCGCTAATTCCTTCTTCTGCATCGTATAACCCAAGCTCACGCATACCGGGTGTGTCAATTATCATAGCTCCGCAGGGTAACATGTAAAGCTGGCGGTGAGTGGTTGTGTGACTGCCCTTAGAATCATCCTCTTTACGGGTGGCACTTACAACCATGATATTTTCGCCTGCTAAAACGTTAAGCAAGCTAGATTTACCAACACCGGACATTCCCAGGAAAACGACTGTTTTTGTAGGTTGCAGGTATTCTTCCAAAGCATCCAGACCAAAACCTGTGTGGCTGGATACCGCATGAACAGGTACGTCCGGTGCAACAGCTTTAACCTCGCTAATCTGCGTAGCAAAGTCGTCTGCAATGTCGGCTTTGGTTAGAATTACAACGGGTTTACCGCCGCCGCCCTTTGCTTGGGTCATGTATCGCATGATGCGGTTAACCCTAAAGTCGCGGTTTAGGGATGTTAAAATAAACACATAGTCAAAATTTGCGGCCACTACTTGTTCTTTTACATATCCTTTTTCATGGCCCATAAAGTCTGCGCGGGAGAATTTTGTTCGACGTGGTAGCAGTTCCGCGATTAGTGAAACGCCTGTTTCGTTGTATTGCAGCAAAACAAAGTCTCCTACGCTTGGCAAATCGTCACGTAGTTGCGCATTGTGGGAAAACGAACCCTTTAGCATGGCGGTAACCTCGCCGTGCTGGGTTATTACGGTGTAGCGTTCCCTTTGAAGCTCAATTACCCGACCCGGGATAAGCCCGGCGGGTGGTGTTTTTGTTTCTATGAAACCGAATGTTGTTAAATCTGTCATTTTTGCCTCCTAAGGGTCAAGCGGGAACGCTTGCGTTCCCATTTGACCCACAAATAAAGTGTGAAGTGGTTTTCTTCACACTTGTCTCCTTTAAATGAAATAAAAAAATACGACCTTATGTCGTATTACGCTGGGGTAAAGCTATTTACGAAAGGTTTGGTTTGCGGCATCACAAACCGAGGGTGTTATCACACAGCCACCCACTGTTTCTTGCAATGCCCATTATGAGGTTTTTATATGATAACAATCACCATTCCAATTTTGTTTGCACTCACAAAAGCATCTCCTCTCGCCTAAAGGCAAATTATTTTTTATTAAATTCAGAATAATTGTAGCGTACCTTCTAAGAAAATGTCAATAATAAAGTTGCTTATAATCAAAAATTATCACAAATGTAGGTTATCCCCGAAAACCCGCTTTTGGTGTATGCGCGAGCATTTTACGCCACAAGCTTATATAGTCACAGGAATGTAAAACTGTCCAATATAACAAAGTAATTTGATGCACTACTAGGAAGCGATGACGTGTACCCAAAGGTACGTTTAGAAGAAGCTGACGAAGTAGTGCGGAAAAATTGCAAGCAAGAATGGACGGTTTTGCGTTCCTGTGACTATAGTTACTGGAACAGCAAAACGTCCAATATAACGAAGTAATTTGATGCACTACTAAGAAGCGACGACGTGTACCCAAAGGTACGTTTAGAAGAAGCTGACGAAGTAGTGCGGAAAAATTACAAGTTATATTGGACGGTTTTTTGTATAGGTTTGCAAAGCGGAAACAGTGTTTTATGGGTTAACAACCACTCGCAAACCTTCGTGTTTCTCCGCGGCATCAAATGCGGCGGTAATTTCGTCAAGCGGGAAGCTGTGTGTGATAAATGGCTTTATGTCAATTACACCACCGGCAATCATTTCTATTGCCATATTATGGTGTACCGGCATAGAGCCATGAGCACCGGTTACGATTATTTCTTTGTAATGTATGCGGTTTGTGTCTATTGCTACAATGCCCTTGTCTTTTGGCAAGCCGCCAAAAAAGTTAATTCGCGCACGGTTTTTTGCCATGTTTACCGCGCTAATTTGCGCTTCCGGAGATGGACTTGCAGTAAATATAACGTCTGCGCCCAGGCCATCTGTTTCGGCCAAAACAGCTTCTACTTCGTTGGTGATAGACGATTGGATGTATACATCAGCAATACCTAATTTTTTTGCCATATCCAGACGCGGTTTGGAGCGGTTTATTAGTATTGTCTTTTTAGCACCGCATATTTTTGCCACACGGCACAGCATCATTCCTATAGGGCCTGCGCCCAGGATAACTGCTGTGTCGTTTAGTTTTACCGGGGTTAGCTCAAGGGCGTTTAGTACGCAGGCAAGGGGCTCGGCCATGGCACCTTCGTTGTAGCTAACATTGTCGGGTAGCTTGTGAATGGGGCCGTAGTTTACGGTAGTTTCGTTTAGCAAAATGTATTCCGCAAACCCACCCGGGAATTGGTAACCTATGGCGTAGTTTATTTGACAATTGTTGCCTATTCCTGCTTCGCAAAATACGCATTGGCCGCAAGGTACGTCGGCACCAATGGCAACTCTGTCACCCGCTTTAAATTTTGTTACATTTGCGCCAACGGTTTCCACTATGCCGGAAATCTCGTGTCCCAAAGTTTGTGGCGGCTTTACACGGTCGTTACCATGGTGGAAAATACGGATATCGGAACCGCATACGGCGCAAGCTTTAACGCGCACCAAAATACTGCCCGGGGTAACCTCCGGAAGTGGCACTTCTTTTACAGTCATTTGGTCTTGACCTTCGAAAATAGATGCTTTCATTAGCATGGGTGATTTTCCTCTCTGTTTGGAAGAATCTAACGACGAAAGACACGAAAAAATACGAAAAGGAAATTGTATGCGCTTTGTTTTTTCTCGTGCTTTTCGTGGTTGATATTCTTTAAATTAATTTTTGATGACCTCATTACTACAGGGCAAACATTACTCTATTCACAAATTCTTTCCGCTGGGCGATTACATCAAAAGCATTTTTGCATTCCTCAAGGGAAAACAAATGTGAAATAACAGGCTCTACGTCCAGTTGTTTGCTGGCAATTGCATCAACAGTAACTTGCCATTCGTTGCGGAATTTATTAAATGTACTATTCCATGTTCCGTTTAATGTTAACTCTTTGCGTAAAATATGCCAGTACGCAGCTTGCGATAATTTAATATCGCCTGACGGATTGCCCATTAACACAACCTTGCCTTTTGGCGTTACGGCCGCCAGACACTGCTCGAGTGGCTGGGATATACCTGTGCCTTCAACAGCCGCATCAACGGTTTCACCTTGATATTCGTAAAAACCAAGTTGCTTGGCAAGTGTAAGTTTGCGTTCATCGATATCAATAAAATAAACTTTATGTGCGCCACAAATTTTTGCCCACTGACCCAAAAGCATACCAATTGGCCCGGCTCCTGTTATTAAAACCGATTGTCCGGGCAAAAGCCCAAGGAAGCTAATTGCGTGAAGTGCCACCGCCGCAGGTTCTGCCATCGCAAGGCATTTTAAATCTGCACTAGCGGGTGCTTCTATGATATTCCACGTTTTTACGGCAATTTGAGAAGCAAAACCACCATCCCTGCGAGAGCCGTAGTAGTCGTAGTTTGTGCAATTTGCAAATTCCCCAACCTGGCACATGGCGCATGAGCTACAGGGAATTAGTGGAAATACAACGACTTTTCTGCCGTTTTGCCTGCGTGTCCCTGAAAACTCATGACCTAAAATAATTGGATAATGGTACGCTCCTTTGCCAAAAACCCTGTCTACATCACTGCCGCAGATGCCACTGTATGCGATATCGATATATTCTTCATCTGCTGCCAGCGTAGGGATTGGCACTTCCTCATATCGAATATCTTTAATCCCGTGTAATACTGCCGCTTTCATATGCATTTTTTAAAGCCTCCTTCCAGTAGTCCGCACTTTCTTTCAAATCCTGTATAATTCTAAAATCCGTATCCGCGTGTTCTCTGTGACCAATTTCAAAAACTAGTTCCGCTTCTTTTGCGCCGGAGACTTTTAGGGCTTCAAAAACTTTTTCCGGTTTAATAATTCCTTGGGTATTGTACTCTTCAATAAATGGCCAGTGGTTGCTTTTGTGAAGCACCGTTTGCTGCAAGTGAATGATAGGTGACACCGCGCCAAGTGCTTCTATCCACGGGTACGGGTCGCGCTCGGATGGATGTGGGGCGTGGCCTATATCCAGGCAACATTTCAGCGGTATTTTGCTGTTTTGGTTAACCATGTCCATAAGTTTTTGTGAATCACGAACGGTATTACCCATTTCCCGCGGTACGCTCATGGGCTCGAATGTTAAAAATTCGTAGCCCTTATCTGCGGCATACGCGCTAAGTTCTTGCCAGCAGCGAACGGCGTCTTCTAGCTGTTTATTGTAGTGGTTATCAAAGCCATCAAATGTAAAAATGCCAAAATGGCTGCCAAGGCTTTTCGCGCCAAGTTCCGCGCCAATGTCTGCGAAACGTTTGAACCAGTCGAGCCAAATTTTGCGAGCCTCTTCATCAGGGTGTAAAAAATGGTTTACTCTGGTATACTGGCTTGTAAATAGACTTGTGACAGAAATGCCGTAATGTTCGCAAGCCGCGCGAATGCGTTCTACCTGTGATTTAACATAGGTTTCCGGTAAAAATGGGTTTAGCAAATCTGCTACAAACTGCACTTTGTCGAGTCCAATTTCTTGGGCCGTTAGTCGCGCCCATATTTCGGGCTCTATATATCTGTTTATTGCAAAGCCCAAATTCATACCTAGTTCTAGTTTCATTTTGATTCCCTCCGTTTGATATTGTCAAGATTAATAATATACATTATCCTCACTTATGCAAAGTGTGGCGTAAAAATTGGCAAACAAGCGATACTGCGAAAGGAATCGAAACAAATCGAGCACAAATAAACACAAGAGGGAGTGCCCCATGTTTACACTTGAACGACAGCAAAAAATAATGGAGCATATAAAAGAAAATAAAAAGGCAACCGTCACAGAACTTGCAGAAAAATATTTTAACAGCGAAGCAACAATCCGTCGCGATTTGGACGCGTTGCAGGCTCAGGGTGTAATCAAGCGCACATATGGCGGCGCAATATGGCTGGAGGGTTTAGACAGCGAAATACCCCTTTACATGCGCGAGGGGGAGTTTAAGCACGAAAAAGAAACCATAGCCCAGCTAGCCGCAGGCATGGTCAAGGATGGCGATGTTATAATTTTAGATTCATCATCTACCACCCACGAGATGGTGAAATTTTTGCGCGGCAAAAAAAACATTACGGTGCTAACCAATGGCGCAAAGACAGCATTGTCACTAGCAAGCTTACACATTAATGTATTTTCTACCGGGGGCAAAATGCGCGAAAATTCGCTTTCATATATTGGTGATATCGCAAAAATTTCCATAAAAAACTTTTGCGCAAATAAATTATTTTTTTCATGCAGGGCTATTTCGTCAACCTATGGGCTTTTGGATTCATCTATTGAAGAAGCTGAACTGCGTAGGTATATGATGGCACAAAGCCAGTCCAGCATCTTGCTTTGCAGTGACGATAAGTTTGAAAAATCGTCATTTTATCATATTTGTGATATAAATCGCATTAACTGTCTTGTTACAAACAGCCTGCCTCCCGAGCCAATTCTTGGGCAAATTAAAGAGTATGGCGTGCAAATTATTACTCCGCAGTATCAATACAAATGATGAAAATAATATACATTGCCTGTCAGTCATAACACCTCGCACCCTCTGGTGCTCGGCTTCCCTCCGTCAATGCATTTATTTTCTATCATTTGCATATACAAGCCCTAAAATTATTAATTCGTTCGGTTAGGTCGTAGCCTTTCATGAATAAGCCTGCCGTACCGCCAACAAAAAAGTCAGCACCGGCGGCACGCATTTTCTTAACATTTTCTTCGCTTGTATTACCATCTATTTGAATGACAGTTTTTGTGTAACCATTTGTATCCAGCATTTGCCGCAGACGCTTTATTTTATCTATCGTTTGCGGTATTAATTTTTGTCCGGCAAAGCCAGGGTTAACACCCATAAGTAACACGCCATCTAGGTCAGGCAACAGCTCGTCTAGTACTGCAAGTGGGGTGGCCGGGTTTAGCGCAAGCATAGGTTTTGCACCTTTGTCGCGTATTTTTGTGCAAAGACTTTGGGCGTGGTTTGTTGCTTCGTAGTGGAATGATACATATTCACCGGGTTTGATGTCGAACCAATCAAGCTTATCTTCCGGTCTTGTAATCATAAGATGGATGTCCAGCGGAATGGTAGTTAGACTACGAATTTGCTTGATAAAGTCTGTTCCAAGCATAAAATTAGGCACAAAAGTGCCGTCCATAACATCCATATGGAGGTATTCAATGCCTGTTTGTTCGAAAATGCGCAGGGTTTGCTCTAAGGCTTGCAATGGAACGCACATTACTGACGGGGAAATTTTAGGTTTCATGATAATCTCCTTTTGATATTTAGTATAGTCACAGGAACGCAAAACCGTCCATTCTTGCTTGCAATTTGTGCACACTACTGCGTCAACCGCTCCTTGTATTGCACAAAAATTGCTGCGCAATAATTGGATCGTTTTACATTCCTGTGACTATAGTTTGCCACATGTTAAAGCATCAACTAAAAACAAGCAAGAGGATATAGGGTTTATGTTTTTTCTTGTTCATTGCGTGTAAAAAACGGTGCATGTAGATGCCTTGCGTTGTTTTTGTATTTCCGTGGAAAAATAACTACCAATGTTCCGCTTGTAACTGTTATTGTGCTTTCTGTACCGACAAATTCATTGCTAACACCCATGGGGCATATGCTCGCAAGCTCGTTGTTTTCAAGATGCGTATATTTTAGCCCCTTAATGTTAACACCCGTTGACTCGTTAGAATATGAAAATACGGAAACATAACCCTTGCAGCAAGTGTCAAAAATAATACTGCTGTTTGTAATGGTTGTTATAACGCAGTCTTTATCTATTAAATATCCTGCTTTGCCTTGCTGCGATAAGAAGCTTAGCGTTTGGATATTGGCGAAGGTATGGTCAAACCTGCCGCCTGTGCCGCAGTACATTTGAAAATTATCGTACCCTTTTTTAATGCCGCATTTTATAGCTTCGTACATATCTGTGAAATTTTTCTCGGTTTCTAATTGCTTCACATTATCGTGGGTTGGTATTTTTCCAAAGGAATCAAAGTCGCCAATTACCAAATCTGCAACTATTCCTTTTTCTTGCAGATATTTAAAACCATCATCTGCGGCTATTACATAATCACCATCTTGTGGTACAAAATCAAGACCGTAGTTATTCCCGGCACCTACAATATAGCAAATTTTACTCTCCATCGATTACTCCTTTGTAGAATTGCGAAATTTTAAGCTTAATTTATCTACCGATGATAAATTGGTAAGGCAAGCGTGTACACAGCCGGTTCCGCAAAGGCCGCCTGGACTGTTAAACAATTTTTGTGCGTTCCTGTGACTATAACTCTACAAAATTACGCATTTACATCACTTCTATCTACTATAATAACATATCCGTCTAACTTGCATGCATATATTTGAAATTTATGATTGACTCTGAGTTGTTTTCATGTATTATTACGAAGTTAGTGTTTACTTTATTTACAAATGGACTAGAAAAATCTTGGGTGTGTTCGGTAATTCGCTTGTGCCGAATTTTCGAGTAAAAATTGTGCTAGGCTAGAAGCGGAAAGCCTTATGTACCCAAAAGTACATAAGGCTTTGTGCGACGACGCATAGTGCGATTTTTACCGAAAAAGCGGTGCAATGGAATTATCGAACACACCCTTATAAAAGAGAGGTTTTATCATGAACATTTCACTATCTTCTGTACTTAATGGCTTGGACATTACCGCGATTAATCGCGTCCCGGCTCATAGCCGCTGGAAAGCCTATGAAAACACCCAGCAAGCCTTACAAGGTGAAGCTTCTGGGGAAAACACATCCCCCTATGTAAAATCCCTTAACGGGATTTATAAGTTTAAACTTTACCAAAACCCAACAGAAGCAGATGACGGCTTCACAAAACCTGGTTTTGATGGCAAGGGGTTCTGCGACATTCCGGTGCCAAGCAACTGGGAGCTACATGGCCATGGCGAACCAATTTACACAAACACCCCATATCCATGGCATTACAATGCAAACGAGCGTCATATGGTTAAACCGAGCGAAGCTTGTGCCAATATCCCAAACCCACCTTTTATACCAGAAAGCAACCCAACCGGTTGCTATTTTAACACCTTTGAACTACCGCAAAATTATACAAATCGTGATATTTTCATCCGTTTTGACGCGGTGGAAACTTCCTATCAACTATGGATAAACGGCCATTTTGTAGGCTATTCGGAAGACAGTAAGCTTCCGAGCGAATTTGATATAACACAATTTGTACGTCCGGGCCAAAACACCGTAGCCGTAAAAGTTATGCGTTTTAGCAAAAGCATATATCTGGAAGATCAAGACTACTGGCATATTTCGGGCATATGCGGGGATGTATGGCTGGTCGCAAAGCCCAAAATTCGCGTGCAAGACTATAAAATAATTACACAACCGGCAATACATGGCTTCTCCGGCACCATATCCGCAGATGTTAATGTATCAGTGTCAAGCGGTTTTGCAGACTATACAGTAAAACTTTCTGTTTACGACGGTGATATATGCCTAGAAACCGCTGTCGCAACTATTAATCACGATGCCCAATACTCGCAAACTGATGCGCCTACCGTAGGTGCGGCCCGTTTCAACTTTAACGTGCAAAATATAAAATTGTGGGAACCGCAAACCCCAAACCTATACACTGTGGTTATAAATTTAATGGACATAAACGGTACACTAATTGATACCGAAGCTTGTAGAGTCGGCTTCAAACAAACAAAAATAGAAAATGGCATCTTATACTTAAACGGACGTCGCCTTGTTATACAGGGCGTAAACCGTCACCAACATCATCCTGAAACAGGACGATACGTAACCCGCGACTGGATGCGCAAAGAAATTATAGAGATGAAACGCATGAACATGAACGCCGTAAGAACCAGCCACTATCCGGACTGCGATACATGGTACGACTTATGCGACGAGCTTGGCATTTTGGTGGTTTGTGAAGCAAATCTAGAAACCCATGGTCTTATGGGTCGTTTAACACATAACCCAGCATGGTCCGGTTTATTTTTAGAACGTGCCGTACGTATGGTTGTGAATTTCAAAAACCATCCCAGTATTTTCTCATGGTCGCTGGGTAACGAAAGCGGTACAGGTGCCAACCATGCAGCAATGGCCGGTTTTATTCGAGAATACGATCCAACTCGTCTGTGCCAATACGAAGCGGGCTTCCCTGGCAAAAATATTTCCGATATCCGCGGTGCTATGTATGCCCCAATAGACGACATAATGCAGATGCTAACCGACCCAACTGACGACAGGCCTGTTATCCTTGTAGAATATTCCTATCAAATACGAAACAGCGGTGGCGGTTTATATCATTTTATGGATTTAACAGAAAAACATCCCCGCTTCCAAGGTGGTTTTGTTTGGGACTGGCAGGATAAATGCCTTATTGCCCCAAGCGGCCATTACGCCTATGGTGGCGACTTTGGCGAATCTGTAACAGAGGGCCCGGTAACTCCCTTGTATATGACCAACAATGGCTTTGTTTTGCCGGATTTAACCTGGAAACCGGTTGCCTATGAATTACAACAAGCCTATGCGCCAATTGTAGTCAGGCCCGTTATCCAGCGGCTTGAGGGAGATTTTGCCGATAAACCAACCAAGTCATACATTATCATGAATAAATCTTTTAGCCTTTCGGCAGATAATTATGTTATAACCATGCATTTAAGGGAAGACGGACGCATTGTGCACACAGAAAATATTGACACGGGGGATATTCAGCCATTACATGAAAAAACAATCGACTTGCAACTAGCGTATCCGCTAAAAGCAGAGTGCGAATATTTTATCGAGTTTCGCGTAGCACAAAAAGCCGCCACATTTTATGCCGAAAGCGGCTTTGAAGTGGGTAAGTATCAATATTTGATAAAAGCCGCTAATTTTGTTGTTTGTCCAGAAATTGCGCAAGCCGGCAATATTATAGATAATCCCGATCACGTTTTGCTAATATCCGACGACGCTGAACTGCAAATAAACAAAGCAGACGGGACATTCACATTGCGCAAAAACGGTACGGATTACTTAACCCAATCCGGCAAACCATGTATAACACGGCCGTTCTCTGGCATGGATGCAAATTATCTGTGGGGGATGCGTGAGCTTTTCAACTGCCTAGATGCAACTGAAATAACAGTGCACAAGATCGAAAACGCCACTGTACAGTATAAATTGTCTACAACAATAAACGACTGTTTATATGAGTCGTTTGTGGAAGTTAAGTACTCCCTAGATAATTGTAAAGTTGTTGTGGATAGCTATTTTAACTTAAACAAAAACCTTATGTATGTGCCGCGTGTAGGGTTGGAACTTATCGCAAATGCGGAATTTGAAAACCTGACATACTACGGTATGGGCGAAAATGAAAACTATTCTGATCGTAAAATGTCGGCAATAATGTCTGTACATGAAAGCACTGTGGCACAACAGCATTTTCCATTTATCCCGCCTTCAGAATGTGGCGGCCACGAAGACACTCGTTGGCTTGCACTATCTAATGGAAGCAATGGGCTAAAAATAGCCGCTGATAAGCCCTTCCATTTTGACGCACACAAAAACAGCATTGATGATTATAAAAAAGCCACCCACGACCACAAGCTACCCAAACGCGACAAGACATGGCTGCACATAGATACAGCCCATATGGGTATAGGTGGCAACATGGCTTGGAGTACCAGAGTTGTACCTGAACATATGATCCCTGCGGGCGTGTATCATATGAGCTTTACAATTCAATGTACATGATGTATGGAATAAACTAGGGCGTGTTCCCACTACAAGAATGTGCAAATTTGCGAGTCTGATTTTTCGCAGGTTCGAGACATTTTTGACGTAGTGTGCCCAAAGGCACACAAGGAAAAAAATTCGAAGAAGATGCGGAAATATTATGTACCGGCAAGAAGGCCGGACGCCGCAGGCGGCGTTTGCGCAGCAAACGTACTGAAGCCGCAAAGATGCGCGTTCGTTAGTGGGAACACGCCCTAAAAGGTTGGGCATACCGGATTTAACCGGTATGCCCAACCTTTTTTGCATACTATAGACTATAGTCACAGGAACGCAAAACCGTCCATTCTTGCTTGCAATTTGTGCACACTACTGCGTCAACCGCTCCTTGCGCACCGCCCGGTGCGCCGCGTCACGGTTTCCTTGTATTGCACAAAAATT
>Ga0123355_10003179_pt1 | contig 23455 bp, 21 predicted proteins | sample TergutEmb28metaG_3_FD_89872 | JGI IMG/M metagenome (GOLD analysis project Ga0123355, IMG submission 89872) | Embiratermes neotenicus P1 segment gut microbial communities from Petit-Saut dam, French Guiana - Emb289 P1 | ecosystem: Host-associated > Arthropoda: Insects > Digestive system > Gut ... | reverse complement strand
TCATTGTCGCTCACCACATCATTTTCAACTGCGTACGCAGCCAATAACAGAGTCATGATTTTTACAAGTCCGTCTGCAGGGTGGCGAGCATTCATATTGAATTGATACAAAATCGTACCGGTATCCTTTTCAGCAAGTACAGCCGAACTGGCTACAAGGTCACTAAAACTGAGATTACCGGAAGCAGAGGGAACCGGGATAAATTGAATTATAAGTATCACTGCTAAAAAAAACGCGATTTTTTTTGCCATATGTACTCTCCGAAGTGAATTATTCTACATATAGTATATTATCAAAAAAAGCACATTATGTAAATAGTACGTTTTTCTATAGTATTATTAGTATAGATGTGGTACAATTATAAGGGAAAAAGGCTATTTGTAGAAAGCTTACAACCTTGTTTGCCCCAAACGTTTACCAATTACAAGTTTATGGAAATGGGGGGCAGAAAGATGAGATTAAGACGTCTTGAATTTGTTATTATTGGAGTCACGTTAGCGTTTGCATGTTTTATGGGAGGATTTTTTACCGGAAGAAGCTGGAGTGCTGTTAATGTCGTAGCAGTAGCAGCTCAAAGCGAGGAGTCATACAGTGTTGGAGTTACTGTGCAGTCAATAGAGGAACCGCAGCAAGTAATCTCTTCTCAACCGGAGAAAACAGTAACGAACGAAAATGCGCAAACTCCACAGGTCGATCCCGCAGCCGGTCAGCCGCCCGAATCAGTTGGTGCGCCAAGAGGTGGCGACGGGAAGATAAATATAAATCTTGCATCTTCGACCGAGTTGACAGATTTGCCGGGTATAGGAAGTGTTCTAGCTTCAAGAATAGTTGATCACAGAAGACAACACGGTGATTTTCTAAGTATAGAAGATATTCGAAATGTATCGGGAATAGGAGAAAAAAGATTTGAGGCTATACAGGATAAGATAACAGTAGGGTAGTGCGAAGTTTCAAATCGAGTTATATGCGTCCAACCGGGATAAAAAACAGAAAGAAGAACATAGATGAATATTTTAGTTGTAGATGATGAAAAATTACTTGTCAAAGGCATCAAGTTCAATCTTGAAAACGAAGGCTACCAGGTCGACGCGGGATACGACGGTCTTGAAGCAGTCGAGCTTGCACGAAGTGGTAACTATGACCTCATAATATTGGACGTCATGATGCCGGAGCTTGATGGTTTAGAAGCGTGTATGCGTATCAGGGAATTTTCTACAATTCCCATTATTATGCTGACCGCACGAAGCGAAGATATGGACAAGATAATCGGCTTTGAATATGGAGCAGATGACTATATAACCAAACCCTTTAATATCCTTGAGCTAAAAGCAAGAGTTCGTGCACTTTTGAGACGTAGCGCACTTGTCAGCAATGTAACCAGTACCGTTTTATCAGTAGGGCATATCACGATAGACACAGAAAAGCGTATCGCCACAAAAAATGATGAAATGGTTGAACTTACCGTTAAGGAGTTTGACGTTTTTGAGCTGCTTTCAAAAAACCCGGGTCGTGTATACAGTAGAGAAACACTGTTGAACATCATTTGGGGCTATGAGTATCAAGGTGATATAAGGACTGTTGATGTTCATATTCGTCGTTTACGCGAGAAGCTCGAAGAAAATCCGGCTGAGCCGGAGTATATAATGACTAAGTGGGGGGTCGGATACTATATCAGGGGATAGCGTTATTTCGAAACCTTCGGTCAGAAAAGTAAGGTTTTTCAGCAGTTTACGAACGAAATTCGCCCTGACTTATTTCGCAGTCGTAGCAATTGTATTGTTGCTTATCAACACATATTTTCTTACGGCATCACGTGATATGATTTTTTCATTCAAGCAGCAACTTGTGCAAAGTCAGTCAGAGCTTATAGCAGTCCAACTGGAGGAAACCTTTGAAGCACTTTCCATCGAAGTTCTTACGATCGAGGATGAAGAAAGGATCAGGACCGTAGTTCAACAACTGGAAGTAGCAGGTGGAGTGCTTATCGTAGTCACTGATGCTGAAGGCGTGTCGATATATGACCCTGCAGACCGCTCACTGCATCAGGATTTTCCTATTCATAATATTAAAAAAGCACTCTCCGGAAGTACCGGATATGATATAGTCAACTCGCGCTTTGAAGATGGAGCTTTCACAAGCAGTGCCTTTATGCCGATCACCAGCCAGGGTGTGATAATAGGTGCTGTTTATGTAAATGACATAGATACAAATCTTGGCTCAATGCTTATAGATATGCAGGACACCATTAGGAACATTTCTATAGGAGTTGGTGTCTTTTCGCTGGTTGCGGTCATTTTTATACTAGTGTCGGTCATGCGCAGAGTGAGCAGTATTATGAATGCAATAGAATCTGTTAGGGAAGGTGAGTACAGCTACCTGATCGCAATGAGAGGTAGTGATGAGCTTGCTCAGCTCGGAGATGAGTTTGACAGCCTGACCGGTAGACTCAGAGAAACAGACGAGGTAAGAAGAAGGTTTGTGGCAGATGCATCGCATGAGCTAAAAACTCCACTTGCTTCTATTAGGCTGCTGACTGACAGTATTTTGCAAAACAAAGATATCGAGCGTGAAACAGTTCTTGAATTTATCGGAGATATAGGCATGGAGGCCGATAGGCTCGAAAGAACGACCGGTAAACTGATGACTCTTACAAGATTGGATAGTCAGTTAGCAGACGAACTGACACGTGTTGATATGAAGGAGGCTGTCGAAGAAACACTCAGGATGCTCCGTCCCATGGCTTCAAACAGAGGCCTTATACTAAGGTCTGAACTCGCTGACGGTTGTTATATAAGAGCGACAGATGACTCAGTACATCATATTATTTTCAACCTTGTTGAAAATGCAATAAAGTACAATCAACCTGACGGAAGTGTGTATGTAAGGCTTGAAACAATGGAGAATAAGGTCATACTTACTATCAAAGACAGGGGAGTTGGTGTGCCGGATGAGGACATCCCACACATTTTTGACCGTTTTTATCGCGTTGATAAAGCACGTTCCCGTGAAGCCGGAGGAAGCGGTCTCGGTCTTGCGATAGTAAAGGATACAGTGCTTGACCTTGGAGGAAAAGTCAAAGCCGCCAGACGAGCCGGCGGCGGAATGCATTTTACTGTTGTTTTTGACTTTTTTGACGAAGATAAATAATTAACGCGATATGTTGTGGCTTCTAAACGAGGATTTTTTCACCTACTACATGCACTTTTAGAAGATTTGTTGTGCCTGCCTGTCCGACAGGTACACCGGCTGTCAAAACGACTAATTCACCTTCATTAATATATCCTGCTTCCATAGCTGCTTCAACGGCTTGGTTAAAGAGTGTAGTAGTATCATTTTCTTCCTCTGTCAATATCGGTAGGATCCCCCAACACAACTTGAGTTGGCGGTGAACGACAGAATCCGGAGTGCACGCTATTATCGGACATGTAGGACGATACTTAGTTACATTTCTTGCAGTATTTCCCGACATTGAAACGGTCAATATTGCCGTAGCATCCAAATCATGTGAGGTTGTGACGGTAGCATGCGAGATTGCGCTTGTTATTGAAAGCTCTGATTTGCCTTCTCTTCTTCTGAAGAAGAACTGACGATAGTCGATAGCCCGTTCGATTCGTTCTGCTATCTTAGCCATAGATGCCAGTGACTCAGCCGGATACTTGCCCGATGCCGTTTCTCCGGAAAGCATTATCGCACTTGTCCCGTCATAAATAGCGTTTGCGACATCAGATATCTCAGCTCGGGTAGGTCGCGGGTTGTTTATCATAGACTCAAGCATTTGTGTTGCGGTTATAACAGGTTTTCCCTGGCTGGATGTCCGCTTGATCATATCTTTTTGAAGTATTGGAAGCTCTTCATACTCGACTTCAACTCCGAGATCGCCGCGAGCTACCATAAGACCGTCACTTACTTCTAAAATGGAATCAAGATTGTTGACACCCTCTGAATTTTCGATTTTGGCAATTATCTTGATTTTTGTCTTGCTGTCGATTCGCTTAAGCTCCTCGCGCATTTCATTGACGTCATCAGCGCTTCGAACGAAAGAGGCTGCTACAAAATCAAAATTATTTTCTACCATAAAACGCAGATCCTGTCTGTCTTTAGCGCAGACAAACGGTATGTCAAGACTTACACTCGGGACGTTAACGCCCTTTCTGTCTGAAACCATACCGCCATTGATGATCTTGGTTGTGATATTATTTCCGGAAATAGACTCAACAATAAGTTCGATAAGACCGTCGTCAAGAAGAATACGAGTGCCTTGCGAAACTTCGGTGGGAAGTCCCGGGTAAGATATACTGACCTTATTAACATTGCCTGCAACAGAGTCAGATGTTAAAATGAACGTATTTCCGGCTACAAGCTCAACTTTTCCCTCTTCAAAGGTACCAAGTCTGATTTCCGGTCCTTTCGTATCTGCAAGAAGCGCAACAGTCGCACCCATTTCCTTGCACATTTCCCTCAGTTGCTCTGCACGCATACTGTGGCTTTCGTGAGTACCGTGCGAGAAGTTGATACGTGCTACATCAAGACCTGAAGAAATCATTTTGCGCAAGACTTCCGGTGGATCTGTAGCCGGACCTAGTGTTGCAACGATTTTAGTTTTTCTCATTTATGAATGACCTCCTTAAAGGATGTGTGGATTTGTATACGATCGAAGAAATTAATGACATGTTGGATGAGATCGCTGCCGAACTGCCGGAAGAGGTATTTCGTGAATTAAACGGTGGTGTGAGTCTGCTGGCGGAAACTAAGAAAAGTAGTAAAGATCCGGATGGAGGCCTTTATACTTTAGGTGAATATCGTCGTGATCAGATGGGTAGATACATAGTTTTATACTATGGTTCTTTATGTGCTGTTCACGGTGGATCATCAGAGGAAACAATGCGAAAGCATCTGAGAGATGTTTTAACACATGAATTAACTCACCATTTAGAATCGCTCGCAGGTGATAAATCTCTGGAAATCGAAGATGCAAAAAAAATACACAATTACTTTAGCCGTAAAAAACGGCTAAAGTAATTGTTTTTATTTTAGGCGTGGTCTACTTTATATGCGTGTAAAGCAAGATCCAGTACCTTGTTTGAGTATGCCCATTCGTTATCATACCATGCAAGAACTTTAACAAATGTATCGTTTAACTGAATACCTGCAGTTGCGTCGAAAATTGAAGTGTGGGGATCTCCGTTGAAGTCTGATGAAACAACAGCTTCTTCGGTATAGTCAAGGATCCCTTTAAGTTCGTTTTCTGACGCGCGTTTCATTTCTGCACAAATCTCATCATATTTCGCCGGCTTTTTAAGATTGACAGTCAGGTCAACTACAGACACATTCAGCGTAGGTACACGCATGGACATACCTGTAAGTTTTCCATTAAGTTCCGGGATTACAACTCCAACTGCTTTTGCTGCACCTGTAGACGATGGGATGATGTTACCGGAAGCTGCTCTGCCGCCTCTCCAGTCTTTACTTGAAATACCATCAACAGTTTTTTGTGTTGCTGTAGTAGCATGAACTGTTGTCATAAGACCTGACTCGATGCCCCATTTATCATTGATTACCTTTGCAAGTGGTGCAAGACAGTTTGTCGTACAGGAAGCATTGGATATCAATTGCATCGAACTGTCATATGTATTTTCATTAACACCCATTACAAACATCGGGATGTCGGTTGTCGGAGACGTTATAATGACCTTTTTTACTCCGGCTTTCAAATGAAGCTCTGCTTTATCTTTTTTAGTAAACACTCCGGTTGCATCAACGAGATATTCGACTCCCCAAGATGGCCACGGAATCGAATCTGCATCGAAACTTGAATAAGTCACGATTGACTTACCATCAACGATCAAGCTGTTATCTGTGTACGATACATCGTAATTGAATCTGCCGTGGAGCGTGTCATACTTAAGCATATATGCCATATACTTCGGTTCCATGGCGTCATTGATCGCAGCGACCTCGATACCTCTCTCGATAGCTGCTCTGAACACCAATCTTCCAATCCTGCCAAATCCTGTGATACCTATTTTTAAACTCATTAAACTTCCTCCGTAAAAATAATAATTTGAATTTGCTTGACAATTATACAGTCTAGTTGTCAAAAAATCAAAGAATTAATAATAAATTAATAAATCTGTAGTAAACTTCCAACTTTCAGCACTGATAATTGACCGGAAACTTAAAAATATATTGAAACCAAACACAATATTTGGTATAATACGAAGTTGAGAAATTCAATAACTACCGTAAAAAACCATTAAAAACTCATATCACATATGTGGGTAGGGAAGTGACGATGGAAAAAAAGGTCGGGATATACATACATATTCCGTTTTGTAAAAGCAAGTGTGCATATTGCAATTTTTATTCACTATCTGCATTTAAGGGCGGAGACAAGCTTATTCCCGCATATCACACAGCAGTAGTCAGACACATTGAAGAGTACGCGGCACAACTTGACGGATACCTTATCGATACTGTTTACTTTGGCGGCGGCACTCCTAGCCATTATGGTGCGTCAAGACTAATAAGTATACTAAGTGCCTTAAAAAACAATGGCCATGTGCTGTTAGACTCAGAAATCACTGCTGAAGTCAACCCCGGAAGTATCACCAGAGAAGAACTGATCAAACTTAGACGGGCAGGTTTCAACAGACTTTCGATCGGTATACAATGTGCAGACAATGTTACACTCGACGCCCTTGGAAGAACTCACACGTTCGAAGAGGCGGAGGAAACATTTTACGATGCAAGACAGGCAGGATTCAAAAATCTTAGTGTTGATATTATTTACGGCTTGCCATCACAGAATAGGGACACCTGGGCACAAACAGTTCAGCGAGTGGTAGGATTAAAAGCAGAACATATATCTTGTTATAGCTTAAAACTTGAAGAGGGTACTGAATTATACACATTTAAGGACTCCCCATTTCTCCCGGATGACGATGCACAAGCTGATATGTACCTCTATGCAGTTGATATTCTTGCACGATTTGGATATAAGCAATACGAGATATCTAACTTTGCCAGACGCGGATATGAATCAAAACATAACATGAAATATTGGCTTGGAGAAGAGTATATTGGCTTCGGTCCCGGAGCGCACTCATATGTCGGTCAATGCAGATATAGCTTCACGGAGGATGTCGAGGGATATATTGAGCAGGTCAGGCTTGGACAAAGAATTGTTGAGCATGATGAACAGATGTCTGACTTCGAAAATGCCGGTGAGTATCTGATGATAAGATTAAGAACAACTCACGGCATATCGGAGAAAGAGTACTATAACATTTATAGACTGAAAATGGACTTCGTACTTGAGTTACTCCATAAATATGAAGAGAATGGCTGGGCATTATACAAAGATGAGCGCTGGAGATTTACTCCAAAAGGGTTTATGCTTTCAAATGTATTGATAGGTGAGTTGTTGGAAGCACAAACCAGACAAAGAACGCAAATCAGTAAACCGTGGCAGACAGAATCTGCCGGGGAAGAAGCACAAATGACATTATTCGATAAACGACCGGTAGCGGCAGGACTTTTTGGCGGAAGAAGACTTATAGGCCGCAACGAGTTTTCATAAATAACCTTCAGGGATACCGTTAGGAGATAAAAAAGAGTGAAATTAGTCAGCAGTAGTAAGAGTAGTAGAATGCGCGGTACTGCGCCCCGTGGAAGAGATGCCGGAAATCGGAGCAGTGGAGTTAGCAGAAATTCTGCACAACACAGAGACGTTGGAGCAATCAACAATGTACCTCAATATAGAGACAACGATGGCAGCAGAAATGCAGGTCAGCAAATAGGCAGTGGACCAATCAACGGCACTCCTCAATACAGAGAAAGTGTACCGATAAATAACACTCCTCAATACAGAGACAACGGACCAATCAACAACACTCCTCAATACAGAGAAAGTGTACCGATCAACAACACTCCTCAATACAGAGACAACGGAGTCAGCAGAAATGCGAGTCAACAAAGAGACAACACTGCACAATTTGACCCCATGCAAAATCAAAGAAGTGCCGGAGTAACAAACAGAAACGGTGCAAAAACAGCTCCTGTGGAAAAGTCGCATTCAAAAACTATTATTGTTATATTACTAGTTATAATAGTTGGTTTTTCTGCATTGTTTGTTTCGCTTGGTTTCTATGTAGGATCATTAGATACGGTTTTCCCGAATGTTTGGGCAGATGGCATCAAAGTATCAGGTATGACTCTTGAAGAAGCGACTCAGGCTCTCATTGACGCGGGATACGAACGTAACGCTGAAGGGATTTCAGTAACGATAGTATTTCCGGATGAAACCAATTTTTCTGTCAGCGGGAATGATGTCGGCTTGGCTCTTAACGCGAGTGAGGCTGCTCTTACAGCGTTTGAGTTTGGTAGAGATGATACTTTCTTTAGAAACGAAATAACATATATAAGAGCCCTTTTCAACAGGACCGACCTTAATGATTTAAGCAATCCTGACTTTGACGAGAGCCCTGTACGTGAGCTTGTAGCAGAATACACAGAGCAGTTTAACGGAACTTTGCTCGACAGTTTTTCCGAAGTCAAAGATGATGGCATCACGATCCTAAAGGGGACGGGTCTTCAACCTGCCAGAGAGAACAGTGTGTTTGAACTGGCAATAGCGACACTATTACAAGCAGTAGAAACAAACGAACATCTTACGGCGAGTTATATTCCGGAGCGTAACACAGATGACACTATAGATTTGCAATTTCTTTTTAACGATAGAATTCACATGGAGCCTGTCTCTTCATGGTATGATCCCGAAATAAATGGTGCAACAGAAAGTGTACCGGGAAGAACCTTTGATCTTGAAAAAGCAATCCAAGATTTTAATAACGCAGAGTATGGTTCAACGATTTTTATCCCGATAGAAGTGGTGGAGCCGCTGCATTCAAAAGAGTTTATTTCCGGTAGGCTTTTTAATGAAGTACTTGCTGAAAGTAAAACAACAATGTCTGCAAACTCTAACAGAATACGTAACATCGAGATTGCAGCAGGGTATATCAATGAGACGGTGCTTGAACCGGGGCAAGTATTTTCGTTTAATGAAGTTGTCGGCAGACGGACAACAGATCGAGGATTCTTGATGGCAGGTGTTTTTCAAAATGGATTGCTTGTTGACGGAGTTGGCGGTGGTATTTGCCAAATGTCATCAACATTATACGATGCAGTTTTGCATACTCAACTTGATATCGTTGAGAGAAGAGCGCATGGGTTTAGAGTAACATATCTGCCTCCAGGCAACGATGCAACAGTGGCATATGACAGTAATACAGATTTTAAATTCAGGAACAGCACGCAGTTCCCAATGAGAATATATGCCTCAATAAACGGCAGAGAGTTGTCTGTCAGGTTAGTAGGTACAAGATGGGATGATACTGCCCCCGATTTTCTTGATACAACGCATATAGAAATCGAAACAGTAATCGTAAGCGAAACTCCGGTAACTGTTATAGACGAAGAAACTGAAGAGCTTTTTATTGGAGAGAGAGTACCCAAGCCGGGGTCAGACGGTATCCCGGGAGTAGCTGCCGATACTTTTAAGCTCATTTATGCTTCTGAAGGTGGGGAGCTTTTAGAGAGGGTGCAGGTCGGCAGAAGAAGTACCTACCGTATGCAGCCTAGGGTTACACTTGTTGGAATCCGCCCCCATGATGAGCATAATCCCTTCCCGGAAGGATAATGCTTCCATGAACTATTTATTTCGCTTTGATAAGCAGATAAATCATCTGCTAAAAATAAAGAACATTGAATGGAGGGCACTATGAATCCTGATGGAGCAATAAGCTACAACAAAAAGTCAGTTACGGACATCGATGTAAACGGAAAAAAAGTCCTGCTAAGATGCGATTTTAACGTACCGATCGACAAGGAGACAGGCAAAATCAGAGATGAAGGGCGTATTATTGCAGCACTCCCGACAATCAACTATTTAATTGACAATAACGCAGCGATCATTGCATGCTCACATTTCGGAAGACCAAAAGGGGAGTTCAAGCCTGAGTTCTCTCTTGCACCTGTTGCAGAAAGTTTGTCAAAACATCTTGGGAAACCGGTCAAGATGGCAAAAGATGTCATAGGTGAGGATGCTTGCAGGCTAGCCGCAGAGCTAAAGCCGGGCGAAATCATGCTTTTGGAGAATACACGTTTCCATGCAGAAGAGGAAAAGAATGATCCTGAGTTTTCAAAGAAACTTGCAGATATGGCTGATGTTTTTGTTTCAGATGCTTTTGGAAGTGTACATCGTGGACATGCATCGACCGAAGGTGTATCACATTATTTACCTGCAGTATCAGGATTCTTGTTAAAGAAGGAGCTTGATCATATTGGCGGTGCCATATCAAATCCTAAAAGACCACTTGTAGCGATACTTGGTGGTGCAAAGGTTTCTGACAAACTCGGTGTGATTTCTAATCTGCTTAAGATATCCGATTCAATAATCATTGGCGGTGGTATGGCATATACCTTCTTTAAAGCAGAAGGTGGAAAGATCGGGAACTCATTATGTGAAGATAATGAGTTTGACTCTGTACTAAAATGTAAAGAGGAAGCAAAATCACGCGGCGTAAAACTGCTTTTACCGGAAGATTCGATAGCGGGATCCGAGTTCTCTAACGATGTTGAACCGGTTACAGTTGATAGCAATGCGATACCGGATGGTATGATGGCAATGGATATCGGACCAAAAGCAACAGCAGAGTTTGTAAAGGAAATAGCCGGAGCAGGAACGATCGTATGGAATGGACCGATGGGAGTGTTTGAGTTTTCTAACTTCGCTGAAGGAACACGAGCAGTAGCAAATGCAGTGGCGGAATCAAACGCTATATCGATAATAGGTGGAGGAGACTCAGCGGCTGCAGTCCGCAAGTTCGGAGTTGAGGATAAAATCACTCACATATCTACCGGAGGCGGAGCGTCACTGGAGTTCATGGAAGGAAAAGTGCTCCCCGGAATCGCATGCCTACTGGATGCATAATCACTTGACTGCTTATAACTGAAAGGAATGGTCATTAAAAACTATGAATAAAAGCCTGAGAAAAACAATAATCGCGGGAAACTGGAAGATGAATATGCTCGCATCAGAGATAAAAAGCTACGCAGATGAACTAATGCCTCTTATACCCGGTTTCAAATCGTGGTGCGATACAGTTGTTTGCACACCATTTGTGCTTTTACCGTCAGCATTATGTACTTTCAAAGACACCGGAGTCGGTGTTGGTGCACAAAACATGAGTCAGTTTGAGTCCGGAGCATATACAGGGGAGGTATCAGCCTCTCAGCTTACAGACATAGGCACAGAATATGTGATAATAGGGCATAGTGAAAGACGTGAGTTGTACGGTGAAACAGATGAGTCTGTCAACCAAAAGCTTGTAGCAGCTTTAAAAACCCCCGTGTGTCCAATTGTTTGCGTTGGAGAGAAACTCGAGCAACGTGAAGCTGGTGTAACAAATGACCTCGTAGCGCTGCAGACTAAAATAGCGTTATTGGGTGTTACAGCAGATGAAATCAAACGAACAGTAATAGCATATGAACCTGTTTGGGCAATAGGGACAGGGAAAACTGCAACTCCTGAGGATGCACAAGAGGTATGCCTGGCTATTCGCAATGTGGTAGCATCACTATATGATAAAGCAACTGCTGATGCTGTTTCAATATTGTACGGTGGCTCAATGAACGATAAAAACGCATTTGATTTGTTGGCGCAACCTGATATAGATGGCGGATTGATTGGTGGGGCGTCATTAAAACCAACGTCTTTTGCAGTAATAATCAACGCAGCGAATCAATAATTATAAGACCAATGATAAAATCATAGGGCGCGCCTCCCATGTCGCGCCCTTGATTTGACACTTTTTAATAATAAGGAGAGTGATATCTAAATTGAAAAAGATGTTAGCTATGGTGATAATGGACGGCTATGGGCTTGCAGAGCCTTCTCCCGGCAACGCTGTGTCTAATGCACCAACACCGGTTTTAGACGAGTTGTTTAGAACATGTCCAAATACGACACTTTCCGCATCAGGAGAAGATGTCGGACTTCCTGATGGGCAAATGGGTAATTCTGAGGTCGGGCACACAAACATCGGTGCAGGTCGTGTGGTATATCAGGATCTGCCAATGATATCGCGGGAGATCCAGTTGGGGACATTCTTTAGTAATGAGGCACTTCTTAAGGCAGTAAATGCGTGTAAAGCAAAGAACACAGCGTTACACCTACTGGGTCTGGTATCACCCGGCGGTGTGCACAGTCATATAAATCATATATTTGGTTTACTTGAGCTTGCAAAAAGAAACGGGCTTACAAAAGTATATGTTCATTGCTTTATGGACGGTCGCGATGTAGCACCTGATTCAGGTAAAGAATCTATAGAGGATTTGATGCAAAAATGTGCAGAACTTGGAGTAGGAAAAATCGCAACAGTAATGGGTCGCTTTTATGCGATGGACAGAGACAATCGCTGGGAACGTGTTGAACAGGCATATAATACAATGGTATTCGGCGAGGGTGATTTTAAGCCCGATCCGGTTATTGCTATGCAGGAATCCTATGATAATAAAGTGTTTGATGAGTTCGTCGTGCCGGTTGTTTGTGATAAGGAAGGTTTAATAAAAGCTGATGACTCGATCATTTTCTTTAACTTCCGCCCTGATAGAGCCAGAGAGATCACACGCGCATTTGTAGATCATGATTTCTCCGGATTTGAAAGAAAAAACGGTTATTTCCCACTGACTTACATATGCATGACTCAATATGACGAAACGATAAAAGGAGTTTCTATCGCTTATCCGCCGCATTTTCCCGAGAATACGTTCGGAGAAACTATCAGTGAGCAAGGGCTAAAGCAAATCAGAATAGCAGAAACAGAAAAATATGCACATGTTACATTCTTTTTTAATGGTGGCATAGAGCAACCTTTTGAAGGGGAAGAGCGAATCCTGGTACCGTCACCAAAAGAATTTCCGACTTATGACCTGATACCTGAAATGTCGGCATATGAAGTTGCAGATGCAGCCTGCAAGGAAATACTAAGCGGAAAACATGATGTGCTGATCATCAACTTTGCAAACTGCGATATGGTAGGGCATACAGGAATATACGATGCAGCATTCAAAGCGGTAGAGACTGTTGATAAGTGTGTAGGCAAAATAGTAGAAGCCGTAAAACAAATGGACGCATATCTTGTAGTTACATCCGATCACGGAAATGCAGAGATAATGCTTGCTGAGGACGGAGTAAGTCCACAAACTGCACACAGCACAAATCCTGTACCATTTATATTATTTGGTGCAGACGTTAAACTCAAGCCGGGGAGACTGGCTGATATAGCACCAACACTGTTAGAGTTGCTAAAACTAAAAAAACCTGAAAGCATAACCGGTGAGAGCCTAATAATTAATAGTTAGTTAACAAACTGAACGCCTTTTTGCATTACGCTGTATAAACAAATGTAAATTACTTTAAAGGGAGAAGATAAATGAAAGACTATTTGGAGATTGTATACGTAACAGGTCGCGAGGTGCTAGATTCCAGAGGGAACCCGACAGTTGAAGCCGAGGTTTGCATTCTCAATGGATCAGACGAGTTCGTAATAGGACGCGCTATGGTTCCATCCGGTGCTTCGACAGGTAAATTTGAAGCTTGTGAGTTGCGCGACGGTGATAAGGAACGTTATCTTGGTAAGGGTGTTTTAAAGGCTGTCTCAAACATCAACAACGAGATCTCCGACGCATTGCGTGGGCTTAATGCGCTGGACCAGGTAGCAATTGACAAAGCATTACTGGAGCTTGACGGAACTCCGAACAAATCAAAGCTCGGCGCAAACGCTATTCTGGGTGCATCACTCGGATGTGCGATAGCAGCATCAAAGGCATTAAAAGTACCACTGTACAGATATATTGGCGGTTCATCTGCAAATATGCTGCCGGTACCGATGATGAATGTACTAAACGGCGGTGCTCATGCTGATAACAGCGTTGACATCCAGGAATTTATGATAATGCCGGTGTCTGCAAACAGTTTCCGTGAAGGGCTAAGAATGGGCGCAGAAGTTTTCCACGCACTGAAAAAGGTCGTTCCATCATCAGGAGTAGGCGACGAAGGTGGTTACGCACCGAATCTCAAAGAAGACGAAGATGCACTAAAAGCCTTGATCGAAGCGATCGAAAAAGCAGGCTATAAACCCGGTGAAGACTTTATGATCGCGATGGATCCTGCAGTTACCGACTGGTTCAATGATGAAGACGGACTTTATCATTTACCAAAACGTGGAACAAAGATGACTCCGCAGGAAATGGTAGATATGTGGGTCAACTTTGTTAATAAGTACCCGATCATCTCAATAGAGGACGGAATGGCAGAGGAAGACTGGGATGGATGGAAGATGATGACTGATGCTCTCGGTAAAAAAATCCAGATAGTCGGAGATGACCTTTTCGTCACAAACACAGAAAGACTACAAAAAGGCATAGACCTCGGAGTTACCAACTCAATACTGATAAAAGTAAATCAAATAGGTACACTCACAGAAACAATGGATGCAATAAGAATGGCACACAGAGCTAAGTATACAGCCGTTGTCTCTCATCGCTCCGGTGAAACAGAAGATTCAACGATTGCCGATATCTCTGTTGCAGTGAATGCAGGCCAGATAAAAACAGGTGCCCCGTCAAGAAGTGACAGGGTCGCTAAGTACAATCAACTGCTCCGGATAGAAGAAGAACTGGGTGCTGCGGCACATTATCCCGGAATGGATGCATTCTTCAGTATAGGCAAATAAAATAGCAAATTAATAAATATCCCCGGCTTAGCCGGGGATATTTATTATGTCAATTTGTCGATGGTTACGGAGGCGGATCCGGCGGATCAGGGGGTGGTGTAGGTGTTGGCTCCGGTGATGGTGTTGGCTCCGGTGGTGGAGTTTGCTCCGGTGGCGGGGTTGGAGTAGGTGCAGTAGTTGGTGAGGGTCCGGGTATTGGTTCCGGATCAGGGTTTGGATCCCAGCCGATTATCATATATGTGAATCTTATAATATTTCTTGTTGGATCGTCTGTAAGTGTGATACCAACAATTGCAGGACTGAGTAGAACACGACCTTCAAACTCCGGGGCATGCTCTGTTACTTCAAGACCGATGGTCGAACTGACAAGTCTGGAGTAGAAAATACCGTTATCGTCTTCGTATTCAACAGTATAGAAAGTGTTTTCAATTTCCCACATGTTAGCTACGGGATTAAGGGTTACATCCTCGGGTCTGTTAAATGACCTTATATCCAGATGCTCATGGATAGGTTCCATTATCATTTTAAAGATTTGTGCAGCGGGATTACCGGATGATTCCATTTCGGCAGGAGTATCATACCCGGTCCAGACAGCAGCAAGATAGTACGGAGTAAAGCCAACGAACCATCGGTCTTTCCTGTCTGAGGACGTACCGGTTTTTCCTGCTGTAGGCATCCCTGTGCCGAGGTTTGCCGATCCGCCTGTACCTGCAACGACAGCGTCTATGAGCATATCTGTCATCCAATATGCGGTTACCTCGTTGATAGCTGTGACTCCTCTGGGAGTTCTGTTATCAAGAAGAATCTCACCTTCGTAATCATACACGACTGAAAATGTGCGTAACTCTACCCTGGCACCGGAGTTGGGAAACATCGTAAAAGCAGATGCCATTTCGCGAACTGTTGCACCGTATGTTAGCTGTCCTGCGGCCAGTGGGGCATAGTCCTCATCAGCAGGTGCCAGATCAAACCCTAGGATATCCCTCATGAATGAATAAGACCTCGACGGAGTTAGTTGGTCAAGAACCATTGCAGCAACCGTATTAACGGAGTTTCTCAATGCCGTTCTGACTGTTATCATGCCACTGTAGGAGCGAGTTGCATTTCTGGGTAACCATGTAGTTCCTATAAGCTCCACATCAGGGCTATCATTGTAATTTGAATCCGGTGTCAGCATACCAAAATCAAGTGCCGGGGCATAAACAGAGATAGGTTTGATTGCGGAACCGGGTGGCCTGCGTGTCTGTGTCGCTCTGTTTAATAACATATTTCTTGTTTTTACTCCAACACCACCTGCAAGAGCTTTTATCTCACCCGTATACGGATCAGCGATAATGATGCTTGATTGCAGTTGTTGGACAGATCCCGTGACAGTCGGCAGCCTCTCGGGATCTTGATAAATTTCATCAACATATGCCTGCATTTCAGGGTTGATGGTTGCAATTATTTTCAATCCGCCGGAAAATAGATATCTTCTAGCGATCTGCTCAGAATAACCGCTTCTTACTAAATCTGCAACGACATCTCGCATGACAGCTTCTTCAAACCATGTGTATACGATCTGTTCAGCATCATCATTTATGCCGCGCTGGAAGTTAAGTACAGAGCGCATTGCCTGCCTGAGTTCCTGCTCGGATTGGATATATCCTAACTCGTACATTCTGCGAAGAATGATTTCCTGTCTTTCTTTATTGTTATCCCTGCTTGCATATGGACTGAATCTTGAAGGATTGTTTGTAATGCTTATAATGGATGCGGCTTCAGGCAGTGTAAGTTGAGAAACTTCCTTGTCAAAATAATAATTCGCAGCCGCTCCTATCCCATAACAACCATGACCAAAATAAACAAGATTTAAATAGAGCTCGACGATTTCTTCCTTGCTGAACCTTCTCTCATACTCCAGTGCTCTGAATATCTCCTGCAACTTTCTTTGAACAGTGACGTCATCTTCATGAGTAAGGTTTTTTATGAGCTGCTGCGTAATGGTAGAGCCTCCGAATGTGTCACGCATACTTAGGAACATATTCATAAAAGCACCTGCGGTCCTGTACCAGTCGACACCCTGATGAGTCCAGAAGCGGTGATCTTCGATAGCAACGACTGCGTTTATCAAGTGCTCGGGAAACTCTTCATAATCGACCCATCTGCGAAACTCTGTGCTTTGTATAGTTACCATTTCTTCCTCGATACCGGTTGTCGGATCGATATAATAAATAACACTTGATCGAGCCATAATGAAATCCTCCGGATTTATCTCAAGTCCGGTGGCTATATCCATTCTGACATAATATATAAAGAAACAGGCATAAATAACTGCTGTTGTCACTCCGATGAGTACAACAGCTCCGCCAATTTTAAGTCCCAGAAAGAAAAGGTCACTCACAACCCAGAAGGTATTCTTAATGACTTTCTTTGTTACTCTTTTCACTTTTACTGTATCCATATGTAACCTCGCTAGTGAAAATTCATGTTGCATTATACCACATTTTGCGTTATCATTCAATATATCCAAAGTAAAAAGCACTTTTCAGAAGTATTTACTTTTTATTAACATTTGAGTAATTAAGAGTGCTAAACTATTGAAGTTGTGAGGCTTATCTCAATGAGCAATGATTTTGGAAGTGACTTTGTCACGATTTCTGATGCCGATGGCAATGATTTTGTATTGGAACATCTTGATACGATCGAAGTAGATGGAACATACTTTATGGCATTTCTTCCAACCGATATGGAGGAAGACAATGACGACTATGGCTTGATCATTTTAAAGATGATCGAAGAGGATGGGGAGGAAATACTAGCATCGATAGATGACGATGATCTTCTGGAAGATATATACGGACGTTTCCTGGAACGATTATTAGACGAAGAAGAAGACTAAAAAGTTCCCTGCTTTGTTCGTGATAGGCCTTTTTAAACCCACATTTAAAATAAGGGATGCCGGAACTCTTCCTGTGAATTGCAGGCCTCCCGGATCGTGCTTGACACGGTTTGGAAGTTGGAAGCGAGCAGCCGGAAGGAGGCGACCCACCTGCCCAAAGGTGCAGGTTATAAACGGGCTTACACGGCACGGCGGGGATACGTTTGAAGAAATAATAAGGATTGAAAGAAAAATGAGTGAAATGTTTGGACCCAAATCAGACAAGGCGACACGAAAACTAGAAAGAACGCAAAAAGAAGATAAAGCAAAAAGAAAATCCAGAATAATTAAAATAGTAGCTATAATAGTGCTCTTACTAACGGCAACCACTGCAATTATTCTCAACTCTAATTTTATTCGTCGTACAGTTCCTGTGCTTACTATTGACGGTGTTAACTTCAGTACAGCGGAGTTCGAGTTCTTCTTCAACTCAGAATATATGGAGTATGCAAACTTTATGTCCCAATTCCAAGGGATGGGTGGCATGATGCCTGAGCAAGGTATTCCATTATCAAGACAGATATATGATGTTGACCCTGATACCGGTGAAGAAACATCCTGGGCTGAATTTTTTGTTACCGGGACGATCAATAGACTCACTAATCTTGTCAGTATGTATAATATTGCCAGGGCAAATGGTTTTGAACTATCAGAAGAACACAGAGAAGTTATAGAAGATGAGTTATCAATGCTAAGTATGCAGGCTATGTTTAGCGGATTTCCGACTGTGGACAGCTATATGCAACAAGCGTTCGGAACAGGCATGAATGAGAAAGTATACCGTGAAATCCAGGAGTTTATGACTATTGCAAGTGCATACAGCACCTTTATACGTGATTCATTTGAGTATTCGAATGATGTTCTTGCAGCATATTATAATGAAAATGCAGATACTCTCGATATACTAACCTATCGCCAATTTATGGTCTATGTTGAATATCCCGATGAAACTGATTTCGCAAGCGAAGAAGAGCTGAACGCGGCAATCCTCGAAGCGACCGAAGAAGCTCGCATTTATGCTGCAACGCTTTCAGAAGGAATTCAAGGAGAACCCAGTTTTATAGAAGCTGCAAGTGAGTATATGCCGTTTTATTCAGATCCGGATTCTACACTTCGAACATCACAAGGCGGAAGACTTGATGCAACAGTAAGTAACTGGCTACTTGACGGATCAAGGCAATATGGTGATGTTGAGTTGATCGATACTGAACAGGGAACCTATATCCTCCTTTTTGTTTCTCGTGACGATAATAGTTACAGGACAGTCGGGATGAGGCAGATACTCTTATTACGCGAAGATATAGACCCAATGGAGTTCCCCGAGGGCGAGTTTGACCCAAACTATATAGCAGCTTTAGAAATTGCAGATAGAGAAGTATCAGAACGTGCCGTAACAGTGCAACAGTTATTTATTACTTCCGGAGAAACTGAAGCGTCATTTAATGAGCTTATGATGGACTTTTCGGACGATACAACACCGGACGGAGCTTATTCAGACATAACTAAGTACCCGTATCAGAGTGAATTCTTCAGCACGATGAAAGTAGTTCCGGAAATTGAAGAGTGGTTATTCGATGAGAGCCGGGTGGTCGGGGATACCGAGATGATATATACAAGCGCTTTCGGTTATCATCTTGTTCAATTCAGCGGGTTTGGAGAGCCTTTCTTTGAACTTATCGCAGATGACAGAATGCGAACAAGTGATCACGGTGAATGGTTGGATGGTTTGACTCTTGGTGAGCCTGTAAGGCATTTTGCTCTTCGATTACTTGTCCAAATGTAAATTAATAAAGAATTCTTGTAATATCCGGAAGGTTATGCTATTATCATATATTATCATCGATTACGCCAAAGGCGAGGTGTTGACAGATGGAAGTAAGGCACATTGATCGCGGCACGAAACTAACAATCTACGAGGAGCTACAGGAAAGAGCAGTCAGTGATGAACATGAAGCTGTTTTTCGTTATCATGAAAGTGATAGACTGATTGTCGTTCAGTGCGCATGGCTTTATGAGAATTACGATAGACTTAATCTCGGTGCCAAACTAAATGTCAGCTACGGCGATGACATGACTGTACATTCATTTGTTGGAGTCGCACGAGAAAAAATGCGCGGCAATGGTCAGGTGATGATCGAGCAGTTGACGGATATTGAGACAAAAAGCCGCCGTCAGTTTGACAGAGATGAGATTCGTGTAAATGTAAAAGTTTACGGATTGCCGGAAGCAAAGATGTCATCTGCAACGTTTGAGGATCCGGTCAGCGCACCTGATTTATCAGATGTTTCATTCGATATAAGTGCAGGTGGACTTTGTGTCATTACCAACACACTACTAAGCTCAAAATATGACCCTTATTATCTGGTGGTGTTTTCCATTTCGGATAAGGATAAGTTCGTTCTACCGGCTAAGATAGTTCGAAAGTCGAACTATCCCCGCACAAAAATCGGTCGATATGATTATGGATTCCAATTCCTTTTCGATAAAATGCCGGAAGAAAAAGCAAAACTAACAACAGCGATACTTAATAGAAAGCTAACTCAGAGAATATAAAACCTTCATAAAAATAATGTAGAGCCGCATTTAATGCGGCTCTGGTTTTTTTGTGATGATAGAGTTAGTCGAATAGTGCTGCTATAACAGTTGGTGCAAGCTCTTCTCTGTACTGCTCTACGAGATACTCAGGTTTACAACCGTCCTCAATACCCAGTTTTTTTAAAAGTTCATTATATTTTCGCGATGGTAATGCAGACAGCTTTTTTGCAGTGAGCTCTAGAACCTCGTCGAGCATATCTTGTTCTGTGTCATGTACCATTTTCTGCGCCTGAGATATAGCAAGACTGGAGAGCTCTTCAACTCTTTTTTCTATTTTTTTTGAACCATCGTTAACACATCCCCAGTATGCTTCCTGTTCTTTCTGAGAGTATATTGACTTGATCCGCACACTCTCTTCGTTAGCTTTTACTGCGATTTCCTTACATTCCCTTTCGGATTCGGCTTTGATATGTTCGACGATTTTTTCAAACCCTTGCATAATTAAGGCACATTCCTTTCAGCAATCAAAATTGGTATATCAGACAGTTTGCATCTTTGATAATGGGTCAAAGACCCTGCGTCCACCACTGCGAAGCTTGCCGAATAACTGTGGGTGTTTGATATAAACAGGTATTTTCTCGTAATCATATGGGTGTGGATCTTCAAATACCCATGAACATGTAAATCCTTGAAACATAGTAGTGAGTTCAGGTTCGAACTCCTCCGGAACCCACCCCATAAGAATGTAGGTATATTGTGTTGCGAGCAGCATGAGACTTTCTTTATTTGCCTCATATACGTCCAGCTCCATAACCTCACGCCTAATGAGGTCGGTTAGTTCAGGCGGATCGAGAGTCAACTCCGGCTCAATAGGTTCAACACATTCTAAGTACATAAGTTCGCTAATAATATTTACGATATCAGAATGTGAAATAATCAATGATAGCTTCTTTATTGCACCCATTACACATCAACGATCCTTTCGAAAATACGTTGCGCAACTGTATCAAGACGCTTTTCTGCACGTGCTCGCATCGTTGCCAGGCGATTTGCAGTTGAAGATGCAAGCTCGGTAGCAGATTCAGTTGCTTTACGATCTGACGATTTTTGAAGCTGTTCAACTTCTGCTTCTGCTCTTGCAACAGTTTGCGCGACAGATTGCTCTCCATCTATTTTTGCTTTCTCGATCGACTCTTTAGATTTATTGAGTATTATGAGTTTGACTTGGTTTGACTCATACTCGGCTGCAAGAATATACTTAATGGAATCTGCTAACAGATTGAACACCTCCAATCGTAAACGGGATTGTAAACGTTACATTTACCATATTAAAATCATTTTATCACAACAGCAACAAGTTTGACAAGTAAATGTCGTTAATGTAGTATTATAACATATAAACATGATCGTAAAGCATTAAGGAGTCAGGAATGGAAAAAAGCAGGAAAAGGAGATTTGGAGATAGACGTGAAGGAAGACGTGTGAGAACTCTTGATCCTTACAGTGCGATGACACCGTTTATAATGAAGGAAAAAAGTGACGCAAGTAACTACTTTTCCGAGGTCGTCGATGTGACTGAGATCGAACGTTACTTGCGAAAAAAGAGGCTTGAAGGTTATCCGGGCATGGGGATGCTGCATTTCTTCACTGCGATGTATATCAGAGCCGCTTCACAATATCCGGGGATCAACAGGTTTTGCTCGGGACAGAGAGTTTATGCAAGAGAAAACGTCGAGTTTATGATGACGATAAAGAGAGAGTTGAAGATGGATTCTACAGCTACCTCAATTAAAATCTCGTTTGATCGCGGCGATACGATAAATGACGTTTATAATAAACTTAATCAGGAGCTTAGTAGAGTTAAAGACGAAGGCGAAGATACCAAGACAGACGATATCGCAAATCTTCTGGTGAAGCTGCCGAGGGTCATCTTGAGGTTTACTATTGGTTTTCTGAAGTTTCTTGATTATTTTGGTATCTTGCCTAATGTCATCTTGAATGCAAGTCCGTTCCACGGTTCAGTTATTATTACAGATCTTGGCTCAGTTGGATTACCTGCTATTTATCATCACTTGTATAACTTTGGGAACTTGCCTGTTTTTATTGCTCTTGGAGCAAAACGAAAAGTGCGAGAGCTTAATGCAAATGGGGAAGTAATTCTAAAAAAGTTGATCGATGTAAAGCTTGTGGTTGATGAACGTATATGTGATGGTTTTTACTTTTCACAAGCCTTCAGATATTTTAAAAGCATTCTAAGAAACCCGGATATGCTTGATGACCCACCGGATCAAATCGTTGAAGATATTGATTAGCAACACGTTGCATCGTCGAACATATATAAAAAAAAAGAGGGCATAGCCCTCCTTTTTTATTCCTCTATCAACAATCTGTTTAGCTCGTCCATAAATGAGTTTATATCGCGGAATTGTCGATATACTGACGCGAATCGAACATAAGCAACCTCATCGAGGGATTTAAGTCCGGTCATTATCATTTCGCCGATGTCAGTTGTCTTGATCTCCCGTTCGAGTGAGTTTTGAAGGTCTTGCTCGATTTGATCAGCAACTTCAGTGAGTTCGGCAAGTGGTACCGGTCGTTTCTCGCAAGCTCTGAGCATTCCATTGACAAGTTTCTGCTTGTCGAAGGTTTGTCTACTGCCATCTCTCTTGACGACTATCAAAGGTAAACGTTCCATGATCTCATAAGTGGTGAAGCGCTTTTGACAGCTTAGGCACTCGCGTCTGCGACGTATCGTAGCGCCTTCCTCGGCTGGCCTTGAGTCTACGACTTTACTTTCGGAGTAACCGCAAAAAGGACATTTCATTGATAAAATTCATTCCTTTCATAGCACAGATTGTAGAAAGTATAACATATATTACAATATTTTGTATATAGTCTTTTTAATTTAATTTGTAGTTACTAAAAAACTCATCCCTTGTATAAAGAATATTCAACACGTCCAGGAGACCGTTTGCGGAAAGGCGTTCAGGAAGGTCGAGTTGTTTCAATAACTCACGACGCTTTATAGCACTTCGGTCTCCACCACTGAGTCCTAGTGAGTATAAGTCTGTTTTTGTTATTTTACTTCCGATAGACGAGATCGGCGCATCTGATGTAAAAGTAGCTCCCGCGACTTCAAGTGCTTTTAGGATAGCTTCCCCGGTCATACCTTCTACTCCAAGCTTTCCTTCTTTAGATGACCGGG
>Ga0123355_10003177_pt1 | contig 23459 bp, 12 predicted proteins | sample TergutEmb28metaG_3_FD_89872 | JGI IMG/M metagenome (GOLD analysis project Ga0123355, IMG submission 89872) | Embiratermes neotenicus P1 segment gut microbial communities from Petit-Saut dam, French Guiana - Emb289 P1 | ecosystem: Host-associated > Arthropoda: Insects > Digestive system > Gut ... | reverse complement strand
GTGTTTCCTGTTCCTTGATACTCAAGATGAAGTTGGTCCCTCCATCTCTTCCTCGGTCGTCCTATGTTCCTTCGTCCTTTTGGTTTATATTGTAGTGCTTGTTTTGGTAGTCTGTTTGTGTCCATCCTCTGTACATGTTCTAGCCACTTTTTCTGGTACTGTTTTATTTCCTATACTGTGTTCTGTGCTCCAGTTTTTTGCCTAATACATTGATTCTTTTCTTTATCTAGTTTTGTTATTCCAAGTAAGTGTCTCAAAAATTTCATCTGTGCTGCTTCTAAACGTTGCTCCTCTCTTTTCTTCAGTACCCAAGCTTCACTTCCAAATTTCCCACGTCCACGAAGGCTATGGCCGCGTGACCCCTGGGCAATGCAGCTAAAACTGCAGCAGACGGGAGAGGGTGCAGGCGAAAGTCCAGCGCCTTAAAACTGGGGCCTTTCAGCTAAGGGAGAACACCCCTACAGAAGAATATGCAAGTCTAGAGGCATCAAGGTGGCAGCCCCACCACTAGACTCACCCTGCGATGGGCCGGTAACCTATCCAGGGGACACCAAGATACTCGTAAAATCCTCAAAAGGATGAGGCTAATTTATTATTATTATTATTATTATATAGTATTGATATATTATTTATTGCAGACACAAATATGCTGATTATTCAAGTATTTTTGGACACAACATCAGTTACTACCGTTCGAGAAGAACTGTATACCTCGGTCTTCACATTGCACGTATTCTTCATCTTGGACAACTGGTACTCAAAATTAAGGCAGTAAGCTCATCCGAACGTCTGTAACTCTAATTCTGTATTATTGTCGTTGCATCGTGCCTTCTGTAGTTTATTTAATTCCACACACCAACACATGCAAATATATACTATTTAAGTAGTCTAAAATTTACATTAAAACGTTTAAAATGCTCCTACGTGTTTCGAACACACGATCTTCCTCAGGGAGCGTATATTGTTCCTTGCTAAAGTTATAATTTAAAACATTCAGTGAATTACTTCGTTATGTTAACTTGGTGCTGTGGGAGCGTGTCGTGTTTTTGTGTGTGAGTCGTACGCTGTTTAGATTGAGCCTGGTTATGGTTGTGCGTCGTATGTTGTGCACAACGTACGACGCACAAACACAATGTTTTAAATTATAACTTTAGGAAGAAACAATATATGCTCCCTGAGGATGATCGTGTAATCGAAACATGTAGGAGCGTTTTAAATGTTTTAATGCAAATTTTAGACTGCTTAAATAATATATATATATATATATATATATATATGCATGTGTTGGTGTGTGTAATTATATAATTCTGTGTGATGTCATTCTGGTACACTTCAACTCCATCCTCGTTTCCTTCCTTGACTACCTAGAGGATGGGGATAGCAAGTTTTGTCTAAACGTCGGTAAATATATATACATCTACAAGGTGTCGTAACCGAGGAAATTTGAATCTGCGTCATCACTGTTGTGATAAAGTAGGGTCTGGCAAATGTGTCGTTGCAGTTACGACACTTGAAGTTTTATGTCTGGTATAGCTTCCATTCTGGTTTTCTATGAAGTAATTACACCCTACAGTAATGTAAGTTGATAGGCCTACCGACGTTTCAAAGAAACCTGCAGTCTTCTTGGTAGGTGGAATAACGGTCATACAGTACTTTTTATATTGAGGCAGAATGTTATTCCGTAATGTTGGTAAACAGTTACCAGTCTACACGGTGTCGTAATCCAAACAATTAGAATATGTGGGCCTCATAATTTTAGCCTTTCTGTAGTTGAATACGTACCATATTTAAAACTGTTAATAAATAACAGTTTCAGGTGTTTTGAGAAATATTTTTTACTGTTTACCAGTTCACAAACAAGGTTCTTCTAAGCAAGTCATTTGCATCGTAATAAAAGTAGCGGTATGTTAAACAGATGACGTTAAATTTACAGCCCATTTGTATATTGATCTTTTTTTGGAAATAAAAACTCAGATTTTTTAAACTTAGACACAAAACAGCGGTGAACGGACAGTGTCAAGTACCAGTCGCTTTCACCCCGGTATCCATGGAATATGTGGCGGCGAAACGCTATAACAAGTATGGATGAGATACCTGAGAGAAATATTTCTGCTGCCGGTGGGAATCGAACCCGAATCTCCGGTCATCAAGGCCGTAGCGTAGTCAGTGTTCAGGCCGAGTTATTGGGTTCAATTTGGACCGGATAGGAAACAAAATTAAAGCCACCCACTAAATTATATTTTTACACTATTGATCATTATCATTATCTTCATCATCATCATCATCATCGTGATCGTCACGTAGCCCGTCTTTCAGGCGACAGGTCCATAGCCCTTTCCAAAGCAAGTTGTCCACATTATGCATTGTATTGTTTCCTTTTTCACTTTCCAGCATTTTCTCGTTTTGTTAAGTTCTTCCAGTTACTGCTTATGTATTCTTCCTCGTCTTCCTGGCGTTCTATCTTTCCTTTTATTTTTGCTTCAGTGACGTGTTTTAGAAGCTAGTTATTACGCAAGCTGTGACCAACCCAGCTGGCCTTCCTTCGTTAGGTGTATGTAAGATGTTACTTTTCTTCTTGACTCTTTGTAACACTTTTTCGTTTTTCAAATGATTGGTCCAACTGTTAGAACATTGATACTAAATTTATATCAGAGGTTGGGGTGATAAAACAAGCGGACGTAAGGAATTACGGCCTGTGCATTTTAGGTCTGTTTTCTGCAGTTTAGGCAAAGAAACAGAGTTGTTAACAAGCTTCAGCAACTACACAAAATGATCATCTTTATTGTTGCACCGTGCATTTCGTAGAATCACTTTAATTATCAACCAACAAATGCACTTACATAAAACTTCACATTAAAACATTTAAAATCGCTCCAACATGTTTCGACCCTAAGATCATCCTCAGGGAGCTAAGTTGTTCCTTGCTAAAGTCATTTTAAAATCACTCATTAATTAATTCCCTTATATTAATAGGGTACTGTGGCAGCATGACGACCAATGTGGTAATTCAACAGAATAGTCGCAAGCTCCTGTTGATGGTTATGTTAATGTCCGAAACATGTTGAGCACATAAGAAGTGAAATAAAATAGCAAGTGACATCAAGCTGGTCTTTTATTCTTCAACTACTTAAAAGGGAATTTGTGGTTTAATTCTGTGTATGAAATACGCACTGCCTTATTGTCAACCAAGTTTTGATTAACCAACTAATTAATTCGATGCAGCATAGTCCGTCTTGAGATGCTGACAGTTGCTCAGTTAGTCAAGAGATTTCCCGATTTTGATAACACGCGAGTGCTCACTGCCGTGATCCCAACAGCCCGCCATTTGTCCCTGTTCCGAGCCACAAGATATTAGTGCAAACCATTCCGTTATAGTCTTTTAGATCCATTTTAATAGTATCGTCTCATTTAAGTCTAGATCCCCAAGCGGTCTCTTTCCTTCTGGTTTTTCCAGTAGAACCCTGTATGCATTTATTGTCTACCCTGTGCGTGCCACATGTCCATCCAGCTTACTGTGTTGTGTTGATCATTATGATAAAAGTTTTGTTCGCGGTGCAAACATTTCTGTAGGCCGATAACTAAAGGTAATTTATTCAGTGCCTTTAACAGGTAGCAGTAACGCCTGTGATTCGAATAAATTGTATATAAATTTTATTAGCTGTCACTGGAACCCGTAATATTTATATTGACCCTAATTTTGTTAAATTAAACTCACCTGAGTATTTTATGTAAGAGTTCACACGACTGTTTTCTTAAATTTATGCATACACAATATTGTACCTGCAATTTTAGAAAGCTCATGAAAATGTACGCACGAACATCTAACTTTAACGTCCCAGCTGACGAAATAAATTTGGTGCACTCTAAGCAAAAGCACTGATTTGTTCTTACTGACATTATATTCTGTTTATGAACTTCGAAATAATTAGTAAATTGGCTTAGGCCGGAACAATTTCGACATATGTTGTTGAGGTCCCGTGTTGAATATTCGGATGGGACAGCGGCTAATGCCTCCCGAGAGCAAGTAAACCTCAACTACGCTACATTCGCGAAGACATAATAGACTGCAAGACGGAACAATACGACTTTTCATTCTACGCAATTTAGGTAACTGCCACCATCCAGTTGTTGTTAAATTCTAGGAGTAGGAAGTAGTAAAACTGGCAAAAACTACTATATCACACAATCAAATGGACAGAGTAACACAGACAACATGTTAACTAAATAAACTTATCGAATACTCGAGGATTTCATAATCAGATTTAAAGTGAACGTCAACCGTATTAGTGAAAAGTAGTTAGTCATATGTTTAATTAATCAGCAAATTAAAATTAATAAAAGGATTAAAAGTTTATACAAATAATGTAACGTAAATTAAATAGTTTAAACAAAAAAATAAATCAACATAATTGCTTGCTCTCCTCTGTATAACTCAAGCTGCGTCGGAAATTTAGAATATTAATTTTGTAAAGTTATCCTAAATATTCTCGGCCAAAATTGCTGAAATCTTAAGAATTCAAAATCACAAAGTCTTCTAAGTAGATTCAATGCAGCTTACCTTGAATAAGCAGAAGTAGTATGTTTCCAGTACACCTAATATAAATTCTTCATTAACGTCGAAGTCAGAACCTTCTCCAAAATGTCGCACGTAAATTCGGACGTAGCTATAACAAATAATTTGTACGAGAATGAGGCCGTTTACCTAGTCGCGATGGGTTTTGTAGAGTAGAGCAGCTGATTCTACTAAAGTAAGCATACTTCTTAGTGCACTGAACTGTTAGCTAAGCTTCCGTACAGCGAGAGTTCGTCGACTCCCACACGTTAAGGAAGGCAAAGAAAAATGTCCTAATTGTACATACCTGACAGTACACTTAACTGCTGACAAAGCTAACTTAGAGTGGGTTTGCAGTAACATCCGGGTACAACTCAAATGCAAATCCAAATTCAAATTTCGTATGTACCGTGTTCATTCATTACACCTTATTGGAGTTATCATGGTGTTCCTCCGTTTCTTAAGGAGATTATGAAGTGGAGCCATAAATTGGGTCAGGGCCGCCTCCTTCCACGCCCTTTCCAGTTCATTACAATTTATTTGTCTATCACTCGACGCTATGCAATCTGAGGTCATGAAAGTCATTTTAAATAAACCTGATCAAATAGGCGGATAAAACAGTGGACCGTCAGTCACAGCTGCTTCAGGAAATATATTGGAAGTAACGCGTTACAAGTTTCAGATTTCATTCATGAACCAGCCCCACTCCTCAGAAAACAGGGAAAAAATTAAAAGTATTTGCGACTAATGTGACTAAGTCCAGGCTGCAGATATTTTGCCTCAAAATTAAGAACAATCAGTTATATCTATTCTGCTTATTTATCTCATATCGTGGGCGTTAAGGATAACCCACTAAGTCCAAATAAACAGTTTTGAGGAATATGAATGCAAAAGTTTGATCAGCAAACAAACTTACCTGGATGTAGCCGAAATTGAGGTGTTTGTATCATCGTAAATGATTCATGAATGGACTTAGAGGATTTTAATTGTAAAGGAGATGACAGATATGGACTTAATAGTTATAAAATCTCATTTTCAACCCAAGTAGACTTAGTTGGCTGTCCTTGTACGCCCACGATTTGTTTATTTGATTTAAACAGACATATCTATGTAGTAAACTTGGCTTACAGATGTACGTTTTCTGTAGGACGCTTTCTGCATTATCCTCTGCAATCGGACACTGATACTATGAGGGAGGAGCCAAGACACGAAGCTTGAAACATAAATAATTGCTACATCAACTGGGCATAATTTTATTACACTGTTCTAATACAGCCCTGAATCTGATGTTTATTGTACCGTGCATCATTGTGATAACTGAAGAATAAAAAACCAACTAGATGCCACTTGTTATTTTATTGTACTTCTTATAGGCTCAATATGTTTCGGGCATTACTATGCCCATCATCAGGAGCTCGCCACTATGATGTTAATTACCACATTGGTCGTATCGTTCTTGGTTTCCTGTAAGTTGAGGTTAGGTGCGGTTAGGCTGGAGTAGTGTCCGACTACTCCAGCCTAACCGCACCTAATCTCCAACCTACAGCAAACGAAGAACGATACGACCAATGTGGTAATCAACATCATAGTCGCGAACTCCTGATGATGGGCATAGTAATGCCCGAAACATATTGAGCCTATAAGAAGTACAATTAAATAACAAGTGGTATCTAGCTGGCTTTTTATTCTACAACCCTGAACATTTTATGTCAGTTTGACTTATTTTACAAAGAAAATGCGATTTTATTTTTGTGTGAAGTCTATTACTCTCGTATTTCTGACACTTGTTACTGATAACGGCTTTATGAATTCAAGCCGAAACATTTAGCACATTGTACATTAAAATGTGCTTTCTACACACGGTTATGACTGACGCTCCATTCTTTTACCTGCCTATTTACTAAACACAACGGAATATCTCACCCTAACCTGATTAAAGAAATATATTCAGGGAGTGCACGGAAAAGTTCTGTACTAGCTGAGCGACGATCAGCTTGTAAAATATAACTGTGTTTCATGTGACTCGATAGACGATGGATATTTTAGGGTGGAATTAGAATTTTCGTCTGTTGGATGAAACCCAATAGTTCACATGAACATAGATCCGACTCATTTGTTCGGCGCACATTACAGGTTTGAAAGCGCGTGTTGGTGCGTTATATTCTGCAGGTCTGTGAGAAGAGCAAGGACGGCAGTCGGTGAGCTAGAAGACAAAGAGTGAAAGAGAAAGGGATGAATTTCCTCTCTCGCTTGCTCTTACGGTTTTTTTTTTTGACTTGTGAAAAATATGGGAGTGACGACGAGAGCTGCTTACCCAGCAACCAAAACAAAAGCATCACGCTCAATTGGTTCCTGCTCAGCTGCACTGAAACAGAGAAAAAAAGAAAATCCATTTTTGAAAATTTATCCCCGCGTATAAACAAGATTTCAAATATTTATGTTTTAATGCCGAAATGTTAGTCGGAATGCGTCCGGTGGCCCTTAGAGTCCGTCTGTTCGAATCTGTGCTGTTCTGTGTTTTTAGCCAGCGAGACTGTCTATGACAAACGGTCCTTTCTACGTTTCCTCCGAATTTAATATATACTACACCTTTATTCGTTTGTGGTTTATTGAACGGAGCTCTTATTACTGTCTCATTATATAGTCCTAATATCCATTAATGGAACGACTACTTTGTCGGGAATTGGTAAATATGTGCTAGGAAGCGCAGCGATACACTTTAAGCGGTTACCTAGGCATTAGCGTAGAGCGAATGAGAAGTACCAAGAAGAATTCCCGACCCATATGTATAATAATCAGTGTTTTGGCCAAGATTAGAAAAGTACGCTTCCTGACTGCTTTTCACAATCTTCACCGCTTTATTTACCTTATTTATTTTTGGTCCCACTGACTTGCATCCCTTGACATAATTTATTGCGCATTGCGCATATTACATTTTCATACAGGAATGACACTTTTAAGTGCAGTGATCGTTTACAACCGTAATTTGATTCTAAGATCAGAGTTAAATACTTACATCCCAGCGGTAAGTACGGAATGAGCCAAAAGTTACTGCGCTTATATGACGAAAGATAAAATCGTCTAATTCTTAGTATTAATGTTACAACGGACTTTTTCATACCACTGCGTGTATAAACACGTCGCGACCATTTTCAGCATTTGTTACAAATTAAGTAATTACGAAAAATGTATTTGTATTAATGTACAGGTTCTCTATATCGTCTAAGTTAGGTGCACAGTGCCATGGTTCGCTCTGCACGTAAAAAACACACAGCATTTTTTCAACACCGTTTGTTTATGTTTCGTATGACCGTCTAACAAAGAGAGATTACTGTCGCAAACAGCCACAACTGAACCATCTTTGTAATGGAGGAAATAGGTGTTCCATGGGAGGTCGGAATTAAGTTTCTAGAACCTGTTAAATTACATTCGTCCAATAAATGGCTAACTTAGAATTACATGTTTGTTATTGCATTTACAGTTGTTTCAGCAAATCTTAACAGCCAAATTGTTAATACAGTTATGTCGAAAAAATACTTTCTCTACTCAAGTGAAACGTGAACTCGATAATAACGCAATGCAGGTACGTCCTTCTAACAACGCAATGGAAGATCCCAGCTACAGTTTCACATATTGTTTAAGTTTGCAGTTATCCTCACCTGTACATTGATTTCTCCCCTGTGATCCATTCTCGTCAGGCTTCGGTGCTAAAGTTTTATGTTTCTCGTCCCTTTACTCCTCTATAGATAAGTTGTTAATGTATGTAGCCCCAGGTTTAAAAATACATTCTGCCCGCAGAGTGTAGTTTTATGAGCTGAACGTTTCTCAGAACAAACAGCGATTATTTCGCCACGCATTATTAGCTGGTTGGTTTTTGTAGCGGAGAAGGATGTGTCTACTGCGCGGTACGAACTGAATCTTTAGAGGTCAGGTTCATAAAGTATTTTATTCAGTCACAACACAACATCAATATAGAGACAATAATACATAATTTTGGCTACATATTTTGTATAATGTATTATATACCGTCAGTACACAATAAATATATCAGTACAGTGATATAATAAATAAAATCAGGTCACATTAGGGCTACATGTTTACATTTATATATTATATTATATTATATTATATTATATCACTGTACTGATATATAGTTGTGTACTGACGGTATATAATGCATTATACAAATTTGTTAATACACAACGGGATGGCTTCTGTCAAATATATATTTCGGTTTCATAAAACCATCCTCAGGCCAATATTTATTACACGAATTTTAATTCCAAGTTTATTTTTTAAAAAAATACATTAACTTGCAATTAAAATTATTAAAAACTGATATGATTTTAGCTTTTTTAGTATAAACAATATGGGATCCCATAATGTACACACACATTGAATGTACCTTCATATAATAAATACTGGCCTGAAGATGGTTTGATGAAACCGAAATATGTAGCCAAAACTAGTATTATTGACAGTATATTGATGTTGTTTTGTGACTGAATAAAATACTTTATGAATATTGACTAACACAACGGAATGGCTCCTATCAAAAAAAAAAAAAAGATTTCAGGTTAATATTCATCTTTGCAACGATAACATACAACCCATCTCATTTTGCTTTACTTTATCTTCCTAATTAAATTGTTAATTAGCACACAGTCGTTACGAAATAATAATGGAGTTCCCAGCCTCCTCTTCACTATCTTTCTTGGATTTGGATATTTGGCTCTGTATTCTCACACATATTTGTCTCTGCACAGTATTCTCACACATGTTTCTCTCTGCACAGTATTCTCACACATATTTGTCTCTGCAAAGTATTCTCACACATATTTGTCTCTGCAAAGTATTCTCACACATATTTGTCTCTGCACAGTATTCTCACACATATTTGTCTCTGCACAGTATTCTCACACATATTTGTCTCTGCACAGTATTCTCACACATATTCAACGCCTGTTCTTACCTGAGGGCCAGAGATTAAATATTAGAACATAACAATACAAAACATTGTTTCTTTTGAGTATGTTTTAAGCAGGGGACAGGAACGTAGAAAGTTCTGAAGTAAAAGGTAAGAAACTTTTCACCTGGTTTTATCTTCCCCTGATTTCTTCACGAGTGTAATTTTGGTTTGTTACTCATTTGCGAAAGTTGTTTGAACATAGAGTTTTTGTTAGGTACTTTTTATATTATGATTTTATTCTTCGTTTCGGCGACGAGACGTGATCAAACAACTTTTTCCCTTCTGTATTCACATCTGTACCATCCTAGTATCGTAAAGCCTCCATAAAATAAAATGAAATTCAAATACGCCTGATCATTGAATGTTTACTGAGTGACAAGTGGCTGGAGGAAAAGGTCTTTATTCAATTCTATGCACTATTTCAGAATTCAGCGAGAAGGGCCAACGAAAATATGAAAATTGTCGCCAGAGTAGAAATCACCTGTCCGAAATTTTGCGATTGCGAGACCTTATTGCTGGTCGAAGCAATTCCCATAATTTCTACAATCCGATCGTGATTGCCATAGCTTTGCTGTTTGTACTACGCGTGGAATTCGCTTAACAGAGAGACGGTAAACCACAGGAATGTTGTCCGACACAAGCACAACCGTCTCATTAATTCCATCGTGGTTCGATTTCTGTGACGTGCAAAATATGAATGTATGAAGCACCGTATTGGCCAGAATCTAAGCAAATAAATAAAAGGGAAGAAAAGAAGGAAATGAAAAATCCGTGGGGAAGAATTCTTTTGAGAAGCTAATAATGTTATAGCTGGCCATAAGACAAATATTTAAAACTGAGTTCCTGCATGAGAATAAACATTTACTGCCTTCATTAGAAACAGATTTCTGCGTTGTGTAGAGAGACGTAATAGCACTTCGTTCTGAAAATAGTACTGAACGCAAAAGTACCGTGTGGCAGAAAGAAGAGTTCTTTCTAAGATTTTTGAAAAGGTGATATATGCAAGAATCACCGTTTTTTAAGGGTTAAAGCATATTTTCCTATTGAATTGACTTCAATTTATGTAAAATTATATGCACATTATGTCCATGTATAATCCAATAATTAAATTCAATTGAAGCCATGGGCCATTACGGATTTGTGAGCAAGTGGTTGGTTTATCAAATCCGAGCTGTCATATAGATACTGCTTACCTCTATTGGTAAAAACGACAAAAATAACCTTTCCTTCTTGTTCTTCTTGTTATTTTGCTTTTTTAATACACTGTCTAATAATTTAAGTTAAATTCGTTGAGTGGAAAGTACAGCTAGATCAGTGACCTTATGTTAATAATTTTTACTCGTGGATAATACCTCATACAGATTTTGTAGGTATGTTGAATGTGTTTTTGCTCAAGTTGTCACAGGGATAGTTTTAATGATTTATTATATAGCGTCATAAAGTAGAAGGATAAACCTAGATTTCATTCCGACAAAAATTTGTATATTTTTGAGACCTCTTATCTCACACAATTTCAGGTTCCTGTGCGAAGTGTCTCGCACCTTACAAGTTTTTAGAGATTAAGAATGTTATGTTGAAATTACATATAATGGCTTAAGATCCAAACAGACATGAGTGAAAATCGGATAATATTTAAGACATTAAAACATAAAACACACAAATACGCTCACATTCTTATAATTTACTTTATTTCCTCACGGAATGTTGTATGAGGAGAAGAATATGACAGGAGAGAAGTACAGGCCAAAAGAGAGTGATAATTGGGAAACTAATTATTGTGGGTTCTGTAATGTAACTAATGTCATTTAGTGTTGCTGTTGTAAACAGAAGGAAGGCTGGAATTCCATAGCAGAAAAGCAAACTAGAAGCAGATTGGACTTTCGGTGAAAATCACAAGAGCACGTATTAAACCACATGCCTATATAATTTCGCATTCAATTTCGTGATTCATCTAAAGCGTTAAATTTGAATTGCACATACGTAATTGAGTGTGGATAGATTACATCTAAAATCGATAGCAACCCAGAACATTGCTCCATGTAATTTACTAGTTTATGTCTGTGAACTTCTGACAGACCTCGGCTGTGTTACGTGGAATATTTGTGCAGATCCTAACACAAACTGATTCGGAAAGGTAAAGCGTACATGCCGTCTGTTATTGTTTTTAAGAAAATGCAGTGTGTTAAGTTTAAAGGTAGATTAGGAGCATTTATCTGGAATGGAGGGAAGTGACAAGTGTTTCATTTAACGACGCTGCAAGTTGTTGCGTTTATTGTTTAGCGTCGATGGTGGAAAGGTACCTACAGAACAAAACGAAATACTTGAAGAAGTATAAGTCCTAGTGCCACTGTTTCTACCTGAATGCCCAAAATGATTGGCTCGGAAGCTGGAATAGAAATAGAACCAGATGATGTGTGAGTGTTGTGTATTGCTTATTTAATGCAAATATTACGGTCGTCTGTTATGTGGCATCATGTAATCTTGTACAAAATTACCAACATTTGGCAGAAGCCTTCTGTCTGCCGACGGCATGAGGTTCTTCAGAAAACATGGCATTTCCATTTTCACATGGAGTCAGCATGTTACTTTGAAGAGTTTGGTATCCGTGTGCCAGGATATGTTGTGGAATATTGGCACAACCTGTTCCTACACTACAACACCATATTCTTAAATTTCGCCGCCATTAGAATCCCTGAACTACTATCAGATTATGTATAATTTGTACGGCAGTTTAAGTGTTTGTCACAGATTTCTTTAAAGTTTTAGGGACCTTCAGAATTTATTAGTTTTCACAAGAACCCTGTCTTGAGAAGATGAATCAATTCTACAAACATGAAAAAGTTCGATATTTGGTAGTATCCTCCGAACTAATCCTTGACTTCTTAAGTGGTGACTCGGTTTACATTAAAATTTCATATGAATCTTTTTTTATACCCATACGTGTTAAATGTCCAATGTCTGATGAAATGTACCACCTCACTTGTCCCAAATTGTTTTCCTGGTAAGATATATTCTACTTAACACACCAGAAGACGTCTTTTGAAAGAAGAGCCTCTGCTCAGAATATTATGACGTAAGAATTTTCTATTCGTTTTCCCTGTTGACAAGATACTGCACTACCTGAATAAGGACAGAGGCACGAACGTCATAAATCATTGTCCTTATGACAACCGTTCTTGAGATATTCAGTTTCTGTTCGCCAAGAATACTGAGCCCCCATGGGCCTGTGTTAATACTACTAGACTCTCTTCACCGAATGTAGTGTCTCCTTTTGTTATATGCAGCGTGGCAGCTTGACAGACTGTAATGCTGTTTGTAAACTGTGTGTTATCTTCTGCAGTGTGCGTTATTGTAATCTGAAGTAACACTGTCTTCTGTAAGATGATAAAAGTGGATGGACAATACTCGGGATCAGTTTCAATTGGACTGTGAAGTTGTTTATGTTAGAGGGTCCCTTATGGGCTAGTACCTTGTCAATTGGACTGTGAGGCTGTTTATGTTAGAGGGTCACTTATGGGCTAGTACCTTGTCAATCGGGACCGAGAGCTTAAAAATTTAAATTCTTTTAGATCACTATGAGAATATATGTAATATATTTTCGGAAAAAACGAAATATTTAGGCCATATTTTGTTCATTTACCACCGAAGATCGTGGTTATGTTAGCACATTCCTGCTTTGGACTCAAGAGTTCCAGGTTCGAATATTAACCTAGTTACTGCTTATCTTGCCTGAAGCTTCCTGCCGTTTCCGTAGGCTCCTCCAATGAAATGCAACGACCGTCGTTTACATCATGTTACTATCGATTTCTTCTGTGTTAATTCCAATCCACTGACTATAGTTTTCAACGGTATTTACGTATGTATAGGTTAAAGGTATAGAGTTGCTCCTGTGTCAAATTATGCACTGCGCTGTGAAGGTGTATAGAGGAGCGAAGGTATAATTCACTGCATTCCTAACCCGGCATTAAATGCAGGCGAGACAACAGCTTCATACCCAGATGCCTTATGACGCCGGGAGTAGCCCCCTCTCCTCCTTTCGGCACCCACTGATAGAAGGGAAGGCGTGCCCTAGCCGGAAATCGCACACCGATTCCTCGGTGTCCAGCCGGTAACCTAGTCACTACACTGACTGAGCTATCCCGGCTCCGTTTATACATAGCTGAAACGACAGATGGCACGCAAATATAAACTGTGTTATAACGTAGGCCTATGTAAGGTGTTTTTTTATCCTTTCTTCATGAAAGTTATAAGGAGTCTGTGGAGTAGAATTACACACTTATTTAGCTTCACAGCCTAAATAATGTCAGGCATCATGACGGTGTGCCTTTGTGATTAACTGGGACGTATGTTCTTTTGACACTTTCGGACTCTGGTTTTAGGAAAGGTCACTTTAGATTACGGGTCTGGAAGGAGATCTGATGCGGTGGGCAGGTTTTGTGATTTAATGTGAAGAGCAGCTTGTTTGTACACCACATCAGTACAGTTCGTGAGTCTTAGAGTTCCTGCACCATAACACTGACTGACCACTTTCCCTTCCTTCGCCAAACCGATCCCCAAGAACCAAAATCCGCATAATTGTTGTTCTTGTAATTGCATGGCTGAAAACCACTGCTGAAGAACCGTAATTGAAACTAATGAAATTACACACAAACAGAATATACCATAAGCCCACTCTGTATCTCTAAAGCAGTCGTTCTTAACCTGGGGTCCACGGACCCCCAAGGGGTTTCAGAGTTCCGTGAACTTGGATAAAAAGTAATTACAACTTCGTTTAACTAACATCTAACTGAACCTTAGCTTGCACATCAATAACGAATGCAGGCAAGAAAGTAATTTGTGGCCTGTAGATTCCAAAAGTGTTTGTCAACTTCAATCAATCTCTCTGTCTCTATTTTTATGCATATAAATACATTTTTCTGAGAAGGGGTCCTTAGGTTTCATCAGACTCTCAAAGGGGGATATGACACAAAAACTTTAATAAACCCAGCTCTAAACAAAAAAAAAAAAAAGGCTTTCCATTTTGTCTTGACATGAAAATACACAAAACAGTGGTTTGTGTGTACCCCACACGATTTTCGGGAACAGGTTGAATTGTGCTACCTTGTTTGTCATTATTTGCGAAGTACTTGTGATTTATTTGACAACATTGTAAGTAACTGAAACAGTATAGCCCCAACCTTTATTCTTCCTTCGATATACAGCCTCAGACTACGGCTGCATATTGAACAATGAACGGATTTGGAAGGAAGACATCATGACCAAATGTGAGATATCATCCAGGCGTATGACTCACAGGAATGGAAAAAATATTGATAAAAACACAGAATAGCCTGTGTCCCGACCTGGACTTGAACTGGTTACTTGGTGCACAAAATTCAGAAATGTTACCTCTCGGTAGCATACACTTCTTCTTAGTTTATCCCTCATCGTGTAGTTAAAGAATACATTAAGTGTCCTCATTACTTAACTTGCTGCATGACAGCTAGGCGTTGGATGGTGAGCAGATTCACGAACCATATATGAAGATCTGAATTTAACAACAACGACAACAACAACAACAACAACAACGACAACGACAATGTCATTATTATTATTATTATTATTATTATTGCTTAGCTTGTGTGTATTAATAAAACTATCAGTTTTAGGACATTCCGGCTTATGACGCCTTGTAGTCTGACATGTAGGCACCAGTGTCTTGCAAGAAAGTAGTATCTACTTTCCAATAGTCAAAACATTCTGGAAACAGGTGCCTCCGAAACATTGGAACACGTCTACCAAAACATGTGACGTCTACACCGAAAGATCGTAGCCTTAATACTGAACGCTGAGATATCCTCATATTTTAAATATACCAAAGCAAAAATGACGTTTCCGTCACTATCGAGCAGTTGTGTTCTACGGGGAGCCTTTTTGATTAGTCTGTCCCATGTGCAGTGTATTTGTTGTGTGCATATAAACACACATGCACCGTCCCGTGACGCCTCGACTTATGCACCACGCTTGACCCCGTCTTAAGCTGGCTCTGTAGAGTGGACAGAAAGCAAGATGGAATGGAAATATTTCTCACTTGCAGTAAATGAGACATTTTGTAGGTAACAACGCAGAAGTGTTTTACGAGAAACGTGCGTGGAAATTCACATGGCGGATGTGAGAAATTGATTGGAAGGAAAGGAGAGAGTGGATCATGGGAGAACTTCAGTGGACGTCGCAGGAGAGCAACTCAAAACACGAAAACAGTTGTGATGACTTTGACGTGGTGGGAACGTGCTCTTACGGCAGTTACAGTATAGGCTGCATTGCTATTCTGTCGCGATCGTTCTAAACCGCAAACTGTTGCAGGCATTCCGCTGAGAATTACTACATTTATTCGTGAATGGAATTTTGAACTGTTAGTGTCGTTCAAAAAAACTTAAAACTTGACACTTTTCGGAAAAGATCTAATTATTTTTCCAAAACCTGTACTGAAAAAGTGGTATATTTTAGTATAAAGAACTTGGGTGTGTGTTAATGTTTGATAATGTCAGGAAGTGACAGCGAAACTGCACTGTCGGTTTTGACAGCCCCATCCATCACGTCAGCGCGATATAGACCTGCATTAACTTGTCACAAGGGATCGACATTTCCTTGTTAACTTACATCTGTCAGAGTCATGACAGTGCGGTCAAAATTTTATATACATATTGATTTCGGAGAGGCAATGTAATGGTCATTAACTTACGAATCACGTCCCTGTAGTACATGAAATCTTGTTACGTGAAATATCAATATGCCTAGAGTTTAGATTGCCTTCTGTTTTGTCATTATGATAATCTTCATGTTTGCACCATGCATCAATGATAATTAAACACTTTATTACCAAACTAATGTACAATATACAATATGTAGATACAATTAAAATTATAAAATATTTAAAAGTGCTTCAACATATTTCAGATCCCAGAGAATCCATCATCCGTTGACAACGGACACGATAGAATCATTCTTGTAATTTTTAGCCAAGCACTGTACAAGGCTCCCTGATGATGGATTCTCTGTGATCCGAAACATGTTGAAGCACTTTTAAATATTTTATAATTTTAATTGTATCTACATATTATATATTGTGCATTAGTTGGATAATAAAATGTTTAATTGTCATTATGGTAATTATTTAACAAGTCCTTGGATATCAAATTTTATTTCTGCAAACAAGAGAAGATCAGTTTGCTCCTTCTTGTGCTCCATTCATTATGGCATTTTAAAGCCTAGTGGTTACTTCACATACCACCAGTTTTTACATAAATTCTACTTTTCCCTACGGAGTGTATTTTTGTGTTGTCTTAGATCTCAAATAAACAACGATTATTTCCCTGGAGAGGACTAACTAATTGGGTTTTGTTACTGAGATGCAAGGTGTTTACTGCGGTGTTCGACCTGAATCTTTATATAGAATTCAGGTTTGTTTTAGTCTTTAAAGGGATAATCCACCTTATTGTGACTTGTATGTATTTTACTATCATTTTTCTTTCAACCCTAAGAATTTGCTTTCCAGCATTTTAAGCTTTAGTTGTTTTAAGTGATTAACTACTAGCTTAACCTCGAAAATAGGGGAATATGTAAATAATCAGAATGTTCACCATGCTGTTACGCTTAGAAAGTTCTGTGCCTTGGACAGCGTTCCGTAAAGCTTGCTTGGTCAACGCCAAGTGGCTGCTGGGGTTAATCTGTTTCGGACTGCTCTTTTATGTGCCTCTTTTTGTTAACTCACGATTTAATTGAAGTTGTACATCTTCCCAGTCAGGTTCTTTTAATATGTGCATATGGCAAAGTAGAGAACGACATCGAAATAAAGATTATGTTGAAGAACGTCAGACGAATTTCTGGCAGCAGCAGTACGTAGGTCTGTGGTAAAGTAGGGCGCCGCAAGTTTCCACGGCAGACAGCCATATTGTGGGCTGATTCGCGGGTCGGAGGATGGAAAGTAGCAATGCGTGGTAGACCTATACCTAACTGTCAAAGATAGGCTACTGTGAAATTTTTGTAGCATATACATGATTTAAAAATATGGCTGGGGGCTGCACATACAACTGGCAGTCCGCGGGTTGAAGACCAATGGTATAACGTGTAAAGACAACGAATCAGGAGTCGACGGAAACTAAATCATTCGAAGAGCGTATTATTTTATTCAGGTTTGGAAATATTATATATTTATAAGGTTGGTAGTCGTTATCTGTGGGTGTCTGAAGAACCTTACATTCTTATGATAAGCGGCTGACCAGCCGAAAGCTATACGCCAACTTTAACAGCAAGGCTAAGTGGCATAGTGAAGTGGAGCCTCAAGCAACAACATACTTTAAATACACTGGAGGAGGAAACCCGATAGTAACATGAGATTAGAGGTTCTCATGGCGGTAAATATTAACCTCAAGGCCTTCTGAAATAAGATGCCGCGTGGTCTGGTAGAGAGATACTGACGTTTCGGAGGAAGTTTGTGAATAATCTTTAATTCAAAAGCTGAATCTTTTACGAGCCAAAAATAGTGCATGCTAAACAGTGACCATGTGATATAAGGCGTGGGTCTAGGGCCGCTCGCTTGCTGGGATTTTCGGGTTCGAATACCGCCAGGGGATGTCTTTGTTTTGTGTTGTGTGTTATTATGTATCGTTCCCTGCGACGGGCCGATCACGCTTCCAACGGAGTCCTACCGAGTGTATGTATGTGTCTAATCGAGTAACCTCATCTAGGAGGCCTAGGCCCACTAGAGCTGTCGAGTCATGAGAGAGAGAGAGAGAGAGAGAGAGAGAGAGAGAGAGAGAGAGAGAAAGGAAAGCGGCATATAGCTGGACAAAGTGGCTTTTCTCTCGCGGCTCATGGATGCCTTCAGCCGTGAATATACCACACATCCTCTAGTCCATTTCTTGTTACATTATGGCTACGGCTTAGCTTATATGAAACTTTACGCCGAAGTTTGAAGTGACTGAAAACAGTGTGACCGAAGAGTTAGAAGGCGTATGTTACATAATACGTCTTCATACATAGAAGTTCCCAATGTTTTTTATCAAGTGTATCGATTTCTAATAATTTAAAAAGTTTCGTCAATACCCCAGTTTATTGTGGATCTAATCCAACCGGATTGTGTAGTAAAAGTGGCAGTAGCCACATTGTGCGAGAGATAATGCTTCTGTTGCATTTTGCAATGTGCAAACGATTTGTTTCCGTTCATTTCAAATACAAAAGTCAGTTGCACACAAATACGCGACATAATCGCCGATAACTAACCGATGGATTGAACTGTATTTTGCAGATCCCGCTTTCATTCTCATGTTGGGTGGCCGTTGGCTCAGAAATAATCGGATTGGCTCAATTATGATATTGTTGTAGAACTACAATGAATCATTTGATAAAGGGACACAGTTATTAATCCAGTTTATTGGGCAGGAGTCCCGACAGATATGGGGCTACAGCATGCTTAGTGATTGAGCTGAAACAGATGAATAGCAGAAAACAGAATGTTCATGAGCAGCTCTGATAGAACTTCCACAATACGCAGCAGCTTGTCCTGCAGTTGACACTCCGCTCTGTTCATGCAAATTTTGCAACAACTACTTTCATTACATGTATAATCCGCAATGATTGTCCCAGATGAAAGATTGTGGAATTTTGGGATGTGACACCGTGTATTAGGGCAGATGGGTACCAGAATTTGGGAAGAAAGTGCTGTGTCAGTTTTACAGGTTTGTAGTGAACCAAGCTGGAAAAGTAGGAGATTATATATGCACCGAGGGCGGGGGGTGGGGGTGGGGGGTGGGAGGAAGGAAACGACTGACAATTTATGGGAATGGCCCATAAGAATTCGAAACAGAGGAAAAGGACGGAGACACATAAGCCAATGGGAAACGTCCGTGCAAATAGGCTAGGAGGGGCACCTGTTCGGCAAGGAAGTTTGTGTGAACATGTTTCTATCCAGAAGATGGAGATGCAGAAACGTCGCTACTATCTAGCAAACAACACGATGGTGTAGCCTATCCCAAAGGGCAGTAATATTCCCATTTAGAGCTCTGATAACCTCAGATCTGACGTGATATGGGTTAGTCAACACACCTGTACCCTCTGGATTGACATGTTTATGATTTCTGTATCTTGGAACGTAACGCCGCTCAGTTTAGTACATTAATATGAACCTGTCGGAGGATTATGCTGTTTCTATTTTTTGGGTTGAAGAGCGAGAATCACAAATTATAACGTTTCGAAAATGTAGATATCTTGAGATTATGTGGGCTTAATATACAGTACGTGCTAAATATAAGTTAAAGACTGTAATATACGAAGATTCTGATGCATTAAAGGATAACTTACCTTTATATAATAAACATGTTGTTGCAAATAATGTTCTGTAAGTTTAGTTATGGCTGTGTGAGCATTACGTACGGTGTGCGCATTCTGAAAACGACAATTCAAGAAACAATGGCAACAGTGGAGGGGCATCAGAGAAACCCTGTGAGATGTTAGGTTATGATATCAGCGATTCGTGACCCAGGATAGCTCAGTCGTTGTACAAAAATCCCAGACCGGCCATTTTCCTATTTAATTTTTACCAGGGGTTTTCTCTGAGGGCAGTGTGGTCGGGGTTTGAAGCTGACCATCAAGTGTCGACATTAAGAACGAGTTAAATCTGTACCTGTACTAGTCCCATATACTTTCACGGCCTGCAGAGGGACATCTTTACCTTTTTCGTCAGTGATCTGGGATGGGTTGTTGTGGAGGCTAGAAGAAATATACGAGTTTCAAAGGAACATACTGCTTATGTGTCCTATCCTGAGGATGGAGATGATAGATTCCTTCTAGTTATAGGTAAATCTACACCAGAAAACACTATAATACCTTACAGAAGTCAGCACTCGTCATGAACACTGTGTTCTAGCTGTTATTGTGCCGCTGGAGGTTAATCACAAAATTAACCCCAGAGGGCCCAGAAGCAGCCCATTGGCAGGGTCAATAAGATGGCTGTCCCTAAAAGGAGGGATCGGGGATTCTACTGAGGAACGTAACTTGAGTTAATTAAACCGATATCTAAGAAATCAAACAGAAACGCTTTTATTTGGACGTACTAAATGTAATATAACATGAATAAAATCTACTAATTTATACCAATAATTTTTCACATGAACTTTTTTTAAGAACAGGATACTTGGGGGGCGAAATAGACCAAGACCAAAGAAAAGATGGGGTTATAGATCGGCAGCAGTTACTCACTGAAGACGGCGATGATGAGTAAGTTGACCTTACCCCTGTCTCCAGCAGCACTGACCTCACCTGCAGAATATCTCAAGGGACCGTTCTCACTGTCCGTCCTACGGATACTCCGTCAAGATGACCAAATGCCATCATCATAGCGTAGGGCGTTGTTTCCAAAACCAGCATGCATATGATGGGAAGCAGGATGATGGGTCTGAAGTTCAGTCATCCTCAGAACCTTGCTTTGGCGGTAGGAAAATATCTCCCCGTGGTTCTACCAGGAGGCCGTTGGCCTCATGGCATTAATCTAGCTTATTTATTCGTTTACCAACAACAAGACTTTGAAGAGGTGACTGGTCCTTTGGCCGGCCGTGACGTAAGACCATCGAGTTGTCTGAGTTTTCGTGCTGAAGAAACTCTTTTCTGTTCGCGCTAAGCTTGTAATTCACGATATTGTCTCACATGTTTGCACTGTTACGTCATACACTCAGGGTCCGTTATGTATTGACGAGCAAGCGAGCATCTCCTGTCAGGTGTGTACAGATTTCTGTCCCAGAATAACAATAGCGATCGTGGCAATTATATTTCACCCATAAAAGGAATAAATTTAAATCTGTAATTTTTCGTTGCATTTTTATATTCTACGTGTTTAATTCAAAATTAAAGGAAACGCCCAACGATGTGGCCCTAAAAATAAAAATTCTAGAGCGGTCCATTATGCAGCCCCAGGTTTCAGTAGAAAAGCATGAATACGAAGCTGTTAATTATCATACTTACTTACTACGTGAGGCGGGCACAACGCTGTCTCTTTTGCCAATAATGGTTTTTGCTCCAGCTCTTTAAAACAAATTTCTGGGCGTCACACAGTTCAGAGAGGCGAATCTTCGCCTGTTTCAGTTTCTCTTCATCACATTCCTGCCTTTCCAAGCCATGCCACTTTCTTTTACGCTACTTTTCAAGTCGTTTTGCCTCTCCTGACGTCCGCTACTATGGAATATTATTACTACACTTTGCAAGTGTGTGCTTTATCGTTCTTCTGGGCCCGCTGTACTGCGCATTGTACGCGCGTTGCGTCATTAATCTGCCTCCTTTCAGCTGAGACTGATGTGAGGCAACGTCTAGCTGTCGGTTTCCAAACACTCCGGGACGGTGTCACTGAGACAGTGACTCACTGAGTCACCGAGTTCTTGCGTCTTACCTGCATATTTTCACACCCAAACAGGAAAACGCGGTAGATAAGAGATATATGTCTAGTCTTTAACTGAAGTTATCTAAGCATTTAGAAGAATCTCATGTGAAGGCATTCTTCAAATTAACGTTTTTTTTTTTGTAAAATCCTAACTTACAGGTAATGACCATTAAATTGTGATTAAAATATGTAGATTTAGAAACAGTATTTATATATAAAGTTTGGTACCTTTACTACTATTACTACTACTACTAGATGTAGTATTTGCTTCCGTGTTATCGTTTCTCATCAGTTCGTATAACCTCTGAAATTGGTCATTAGGCAGCTGAATCAGCAATCTAAAAATTTCCCTACTACCGTTTTGGAAAATATTGGCTTTCTTGTGCCGTATCGAAGTAAGAGAGATTTAACTTGTTCTGTGTTGATGTTAAGCCTCGCAACTGTCGCTCCGCTAGGTGCGCTTCCGCGAGTACCGATGTATTCTGTGGAAGGTCTCTTTTGATTAACGATTTGTTGGATTATTTTTCCAAGTAAATCAAAACAGTATAACAGATTTTACTCTGTAGTTCGGTCACTGACGTTTCATGTGAGTTGTTGTTTTAATTTAGGTAACATATCTGTAATTAATTTGATTTTATGTTGTACCTTTCTCTTTCTTCCTTTGTCAAGTAACTGCAGTATTTGTGTATTCAAGTGATCATTTAGCAAATGGCCCTGCGCTGCTAGGCCTGCATGTCCAGCACTGAATGGAAAGGCACTACCAATATATTCAGGAAAAACTGACCTCTCTTAACAATTTTTTTCTTGGATAATTGTAGTATTTTTGGATTTTTCTTGTTATCTCTTTTCTGTGCTTTTTCATTGGCAGTTTTCTTTTGTTCCTGTGCTATAACTGTAAATGACCTTAATCTGTTGTGCCAACATATTAAAAATAAAGAATTTATTAATAATAATAATAATAATATGGGCCGGGTAGCTCAGTCGGTACAGCGACTGACTAAGGGCTACACGGTCCGGGATCGAATCCTGGTATGGACGAGAATTTGCTCCCGTCCAGATTGGCCCTGGGGCCCACCCAGCCTCCTGTAAAATGGGTACCGGGTCTTTCCCGGAGGTAAAGTGCGGCCAGGGCGTCCTGCTGACCACTCACCCCTTTCTAGTGCCGCAGTCATGGAAGAGTAGAGCTATACCTCTACCCACCCTCTGGGCCACACCGGGCCTGTAACGGGATCGCTTTACCTTTTTTCAACTTTTTAAATAATAATAACATTATTATTATTATTATTGTACGATATGGATGTCTCTCGTCACAGGCCTTTTCTTCCCGGCACTTCTCTTGAACCAGCGGTGATCCCCACCGCTCAGGCTTCAAGCTCCACACTGCAGTACTTTCCGCATTATGTGTGCTGTTTTGTAGTGAATCTATCGAATGTTTTCCTGGTACAGTTTCCAAATTTTTCCTTAAGCTTCTCGTTACTATTCCAGTGGCTCCAATTATTACTGGTACAATCGTACATTTCAGGTTCCACATT
>Ga0123355_10003176_pt1 | contig 23461 bp, 13 predicted proteins | sample TergutEmb28metaG_3_FD_89872 | JGI IMG/M metagenome (GOLD analysis project Ga0123355, IMG submission 89872) | Embiratermes neotenicus P1 segment gut microbial communities from Petit-Saut dam, French Guiana - Emb289 P1 | ecosystem: Host-associated > Arthropoda: Insects > Digestive system > Gut ... | reverse complement strand
TTATCTGCGCCATTAGTCGTCATACATCTCAAATAAAACTTCCCATCCCCAAGCGCCATAACTTTGACATTCTCACCATCAAGCACCTCAAACTCTGCAATCGTCGAATCAATCCCCGCCTCATTCGTAACCCGCCACTGCAAATCACGATAAGTCGCATTTTCAGGATAAATTTTCGCTTTCACAACAACTTCCCGCAAGATCTCGTTAAGGAGATTTCCTTCAGTTGAGATTAATTCAATCTTTCTAACAGGGATTTCATCGTTTTTAGCTGATGGTGTATTTGCAACTAGAGCTTTGCTAGTTCCGACTGGAATTTCACCTGGAGTAAATTCGAACGTCTGCGTGGCAGATGTTAAGCCAATTGATTGAACAGTCATTACGATTTCATCCCATTCACGATTTTCAGAGGATAAGATGTGGTCTGGTTCATGGTTTGCTGCGATAATGGCTAGTAGTTTTCCAGAGAATAACCTTCTGCTTGTCCCTTTGTATGAGTCGTAGTCAGTGCTATCACCGTTGTCGAGTCCAATAAGACGTCCTGTGCCTGATACGCTGACTTCTACGCGATTATTGGCATTTGCAACATGGATACCATTCTCATCAACGGTACCAATTTCAACGAAGATTAAATCTTCACCATCTGCAATAATTTCAGTTTTATCTGATTTTAAAGTAATAGCTGTTGCATCACCAAATGATGTGGCAGTATCCGTTGCGATGATGCTCCCATGCTCATCGTAGGCTACTGCGCTTAGCGTCCCTTTTTCATAAGGGAGTTGCCAATCTCCGACAAGCTTTTTACCTTTAGCATGATCGATATCAAATGTACCAAGCGACTCACCATTAAAGAATAACTCAACTTTCGGTGCATTGGAAGTCACACGAACATCGATCATCTGCCCTTCAGAGAAATCCCAATAAGGAAACAAGTGCACCATTGGCTTCTCTTTATAATCCGTCCATTCAGCTTGGAAAATATAAGCTGAATCTTTAAAAAACCCTGCTGTATCAATTTGCCCTAAATAAGAATTCTTCGTGTGATAAGGCGTTGGTTCGCCAATATAATCAAATCCTGTCCAAATAAATTGCCCAAACGAAAATTCAGCATCACGATCAGCGATAATACAAGCTTCTGTACTTCTAGCTCCCCAGCTTGTCGAACAATTCCCTAGGGACGAACACTGCTCATCATCATCAGATAAAATAGACTGTGAGAGCGGGAAGCGATAGACACCTCGACTTTGAACAGTAGAGGCTGTCTCGCTCCCATAAATAATCCAATCCGGATACATAGCATGATGCTCCTCATAATACTTCTCAGCATAATTATAACCAGCTAACTTAACAACATCAGCACATTTCCTCGCATTTTCCCACGGCATAAAATTCGAACCGATCGTCGCAGGTGCATGTCCTTTCGGATCGTGAAGTTTAACCAAATCTGCTAGCATTTTCGTCGTTTCTATACCACGTTCATCAACATGCGTATCCGAAATCTCATTTCCAATACTCCACATCACAACACTAGGGCAATTTCGATCACGACGAATCCACGCCGCCATATCACGCTCAGCCCACTCATCAAAAAACCGTGAATAATCATAAGTCGTCTTCGGATTTTTCCACATATCAAAAATCTCTGAACAAACAATAACCCCCATCTCATCTGCCAACTCCATAAACTCCACCGCCGGAACATTATGAGCCGTCCGCACCGCATTCATCCCCATCTCTAACAACAACTCAAACTGCCGTCGCAAAGCCACCTTATTAAAAGCCGCCCCCAAAGCCCCCAAATCATGATGCTGACACACACCAAACAACTTAATCCTCCTACCATTAAGCACAAATCCCCCATCAGGACTCATCCCAATCTCCCTAAATCCAAACCGATTTGTGTCAACATCCACTAACTCGCCATCTTTAAATAACTCGGACTTCACAATATATAAATTCCCAGCTCCTACATCCCATAAGCTTGGCGATGATACCGATAATACCTGTGAATCCTTTGAACTAGCTAACACTTCTTGTTCAGAGGTCGTAACCATCTCACCACATAAAGTCAGAATAGTATGCCGAACCCTATAACCCGCAACGTTGTTCAAGGCGAGTTCCGAATCGATTTCAACTTTCCAGCTAGCATCTGATTCTTTAACTGGCGTAATGTATATGCTGTCGGCAATAAAATGATCTTTAAAACCTTTTTTGATCCAGATATTTCGGTAAATACCAGCCCCGCTATACCACCTTGAGTTAGGGGATTCGTGGATGACATGTACAGCGATTCCGTTTATTCCTTTGACTAAATATGGTGTTGCATCAAATTCGAAAGTTGTGTAGCCGTTTTTCCATTCGAAAGCTTTAATACCATTGATGTATATTGTTGAGTCCTGATAGATACCATCGAATCTGAATGAGATATAGTCTTCATCTGATAGCGTTTCAACTTCAAATTGCTTTTTATACCAACCCTCGCCTGTTTCGTATAGATTGTTAGTATCGTAAATGAGCCAATCGTGTGGGATGTCAACTGCATTCCAAATGTGATGCTTTTGATCACTTCCTAGCCACGTTTTTGTAAAATACCAATGATCATTGAATAATTGTTTCTTCATGTGAAATCCTCCATTTATATTCATATTTGTCCTGAATTATATAACTTGTTTAAAATGAACGTTTTTTAGTAAAAAAGTGGTGTTTTCGTAGAAAAAAGACTGCATCCAGCCTTTTCTTTCATCTATTGTCCTCCATAATTCTAAACCGAAAAAACCACAAAAAAACGTTTTTGCATATCGCTTTCATTGAAATCAACCTACACAGATACTCCCTCGCACAATTTAAGTATACCATGTTTTTGGCAGTTTTAAAAGTTTCTATTTTATTACAGCAAACCATTGATACTTACTAACTCGCTTGCGAGCTTTTTCCATTATAGCATTTTTTGCCGGAAATATTGAAGAAATTGTAAAATTAATTAAAAACTTGTAATGGAATAATTTGAGAAAAGTACTGCAAGCTCTTTTTTTTTACACAGAAATATGTTATAATAACTTAGTTAATCGAACTTATAAAGTTCATTGAATAACTCTGGTTTTGCACCAGAGAAATTTACTAATCGATTCTCGGAGGCTTTACCATGACAACTGTTACTGATAAATACATTATCCGCGAAATGAATGAAAAACTAGTTTTAAAAACCATTATTCAAGAAGGAACCATCTCGCGTGCTGATATTGCCAAACAACTTAATTTAAATAAAACATCCGTCTCTTCAATCGTGGCTGATTTAATAGAGAAGGATTTAATTATGGAAACGGGTTCCGGCGAGAGTAGTGGTGGACGTAAGCCGATCTTGGTTATGTTTAATCATAAAGCTGGCTACTCATTATCATTTGATGTTGGTCCAGATTATATTTCATCATTATTGACTTATTTAGATGGAAGTTTTGTTGCTGATAGTTACACCTCTGGAGAGCCTACTTCAAGTGGTGAACTTTATGCTGTGCTCAAAGAATCAATTGAGAAATATTTACAACAAATTCCAAAATCAACCTATGGTATTACTGGGATTTGTATTGGGTTACATGGTATTGTAAATGAGAATCGCCTGGTTTTTTCACCGTTTTACTCGCTAGATTGTCATAAATTGAAGGAAGAATTAGAATCGAGTTTTAAAATCCCAGTGTTGATGGAAAACGAAGCTAATTTAGCGGCTTTAGGAGAGCAAAAATTAGAACCAACTGTTTCTAATTTGGTTAGCTTAAGTGTTAAATATGGTATTGGAGCAGGGGTCATTTTAAATGGGGAATTGTACACAGGTGCTGATGGGCATGCTGGTGAAGTTGGTCATCTCATTACATCGATGAATGGACGACAGTGTCCCTGTGGAAACCATGGCTGTCTAGAACAATATGCGTCTGAACATCATATCCTGCAAGCGTACAAAGAATATTCAAATCTCAAAAGCATAAACTTTATGAGATTTAAGCAAGATTATTTAGGGAATAAATCAATGGCTCAAAATGTAATGTCACAGTTTATTCAATACATGGTTATTGCGGTCAACAACTTGATCACCACATTCAATCCTGAAATTATTATTATTAACAGTCGGATAACCAATCAAATTGATGGGATCGTTGACCAAATTAAAGATCAATTATTATATAAAGGACAAGGAAAGATTATTATTAAGGCTTCAACACTTGATCGCCAAGCAACACTGCTCGGAGGGGCACATCTAAACAATGTGAGATTTTTAGGTTTTTAACACCTAATATTTTAACATGCAATAATAAAGCAGAATGATAAGTTAAAGATGAACTAAAATGTATCATCTGCAGTTTAAGCAGCAAAAAAAGACAAAAACTTTGTTTGTATACTAGACAAACTATTAATAATATGATATACTTCACTTACTAAAGCATATTGAAACCGGTATCCGGTTCAATTATTTTAGAGAAGCATTTATCCACAAACAAGGAGTGAGTAGCATGATATATGATTCATGTTGGCTAACTTCAAAAATTGGATTGACTGATTTTGAAGTGCGGGGGGAAACGCCAATTGCAGAAACAATTAATGAAGAACTTAATTTCATCAATGAAATTGGGCAGAAGACTGAATTAATTGGCGCAAAGAAAGTTATCTTTAGTAGTCTCAAGAATTTGTCTGACACTGAAAAATTAAGGTTCGATTCTTTTGAAATAAATGATGAAGGATATATCATTAAAGATACAGATGATGCCTTGTATGTTGTAGGTGTGCAAGACAAAGGTGTTTTATACGGAATGTTCCATTTACTAAGATTACTTGCACAAAAATCAGAGTTAGTAGGCATTGAACTCATCGAAAGCCCATATAATGGAATCAGGATGCTCAATCACTGGGATAACATGGATGAGAAAGATTTCATGGGAAGTGTTGAACGTGGTTATGCTGGAAATTCTATTTTCTTTGAAAGCTGTGCGATAGTAAAAGATAAAAGCAGAATAAAAGAGTATGCAAGATTACTTGCTTCAATTGGGATTAATAGCGTTTCAATTAATAATGTAAATGTTCATGCATTAGAAAGCAAGCTCATCACAAAAGAGTTTCTGCCTGAAGTGAGTGAAATTGCAGGAATTTTCAGAAAATATGGTGTAACATTATTCTTAAGTATTAATTATGCAAGTCCGATTACATTAGGTGGTATGAAAACATCAGATCCACTTAACGAAGATGTTAAAGCTTGGTGGAAAAAACAATTAGCAGAAGTTTATGATTTCATTCCTGATTTCGGCGGTGTTGTCGTTAAAGCAGACTCAGAAGGACGACCTGGACCATTTACTTATGGAAGAACCCATGCAGATGGCGCTAACATGCTAGCAGAGGCACTTGCACCTCATGGTGGTCTAGTTTTCTGGCGTTGTTTCGTTTATAACTGCCAACAAGACTGGCGTGATCGAAAAACAGATAGAGCCCGTGCGGCATACGATCACTTTATGCCACTTGACGGCACATTTTTAGATAATATTGTCCTGCAAATAAAGAATGGACCTATCGACTTCCAAGTAAGAGAGCCATTATCACCCTTATTTGGTGGCATGACAAAAACAAATCAAATCTTGGAATTCCAAGTCACACAAGAATACTTAGGTCATTCTAAAGATGTGTGTTTCTTAATTCCACAGTGGAAAGAATATTTCGATTTTGATACATATGCTAAAGGCACTGGTTCAACAATTAATAAAATTGCAAACGGCTCGCTTTATGGACGTCAGCACAGCGGGGTAGTTGCTGTAGCTAATATCGGGAATGATCTCAACTGGACAGGGCATAAATTAGCACAAGCCAACTTCTTCGGCTATGGACGTTTAATTTGGAATCCAAGTTTAACTGCTGATGAGATAGCAACTGAATGGATTAGACTAACATTTGGTAATGATGCTAAAGTATTAGAAACTATTAAAAGTATGTTATTAGATTCTTGGGTGACATATGAAAAATACACAGCACCATTAAGTGTGGGATTTATGGTTCAGCCACATCTACATTATGGTGTGAATATTGATGGTTACGAATATTCAAAGTGGGGAACTTACCATTTCGCTGATTGTAATGGAATAGGTGTTGACCGAACAAAGGCAACTGGAACGGGTTACACACATCAATATTTTGAACCAAATGCGAAAAATTACGAAAATATCGAAACATGCCCAGATGAATTATTGTTATTCTTCCACTTTGTGCCTTATACCCATGTGTTGCAATCCGGAAAAACATTAATTCAGCATATTTACGACACCCACTTCGAAGGTACCCAAGATGTTGAAAATTTCATTAAAAAGTGGGATGAACTCGAAGATTTAATTGATGCTGCAAGTTTTACAAATGTGCAAAATCGCTTGCAACAACAACTTGATAATGCGAAAGAATGGCGTGATCAAATTAATACATATTTCTACCGAAAGTCTGGCATTGAAGATGCACACGGAAGGAAGATTTATTAAATGATAAATTTTGCGGAAAGTAAATGGTATAATATTGCCACTGTTGTATGGGATGTAATTGCAATGGGATTTTTATGGACAATTTTTAGTCTTCTTGGTCTTGGCATCACGATTGGGGCTTCGACAACAGCATTGTATTATATTGCCACGAAAAAAGCTTCTGGGAAAGATGATGAATACATCTTTAGTGCGTTTTGGAAAAGCTTTAAGGAAAATCTCATAAAATCAACCATCGCATTTTTAACTCTTATCTTGATCGGTATCGTGATTTGGTTTAACCTTAACCTTTTGTCATATATCGATATGGGATGGTTGAATTTACCAATACGTGTTGCGTTATACTTTATGCTGATCCAACTGATTTTTGTTACATTATATATATTCGCTGTTATTGCGAGATTTGAAATGTCTATACTTGATGCGCTAAAGGCTGCTGGCTTTATGGCAAATAGACATGTTATGATGACACTTAGTAATTTTATTCTATTGTTTGTTATTGTTTATATCTCATTTTTTGCCCCAATAGTATTATTATTTATGATGGGGATATATGGCTACTTCTCTTCTTTCTTAATTGTTAGAATATTTCGCAAGCATCGTCCTGATTTCGATATGCCGAATAGTAGCGAAAATTCTAATTTGATAGATGAATAATACAAATAATGACGATATTGAAATCATTATATACTGCTCGCAAAAAAACTTTGTTTGTACACTTGACAAAGATGTTTAGGTTTGCTATACTTATCGCAGATAAATGCTCTAATTTGTTATGTATAGTGTTTAATTGTTGAAAAATGAATTAATGTAAACTGCTTCAAGGAAAGGTTGATCTTACAATGGAAAATAAGAATAAAAAAACCAGGTTGAACAGTCCTGTTGAATCAGACTCGACTTTTGTTAAAGATATTCAAATAACAAGAAGTAGTCGCCTGCACGGCTATTGGTCTAGGCATTGGGCCTTATATGCAATGTTAGTTTTGCCGCTTATCTTTTTCTTTATTTTTAGCTATTTACCAATGATAAATATACTGTTGGCTTTCACACAAAACAACATTATCACACCGATTTTAGAGCTTATTGCAGAGGGCGGTTGGGTTGGAATGGCTAACTTTGAGCGGGCATTCGGAATGATACCATTTAGGGAAGCAATACGTAACACGCTCATGTTTAGTATTTTGGATTTGGTCGTTGGATTCCCAGCACCAATTATTCTTGCCTTGTTATTAAATGAATTAAAAAGGGAAAGATTCAAAAAAATCACCCAAACGATCAGTTATATGCCTCACTTTTTATCTTGGGTCATTGTGGGTGGGCTTACAGTGCAGTTGTTTTCTCAAGATACTGGGGTGATTAATACTGTCATCGTAAACATGGGTGGAGAACCCTTTCCTTTCCTTACTGACAATTTAAACTGGACCATCACAAATGTGCTTGTGGCGGTTTGGCGCTCAATTGGTTGGAATACCATCATTTACTTAGCAGCAATTACCAATGTCAGTCCAGAATTATATGAAGCAGCGGATATGGATGGAGCTTCTCGACTTAGAAAAATGTGGCATGTTACCTTGCCTGGGATTCGCCCAGTTATCATTACATTGTTCACACTAACACTTGGTGGAATTATGGGTGCAGACTTAGCACGATTCATGGCGATGGATAACAATTTAGTAAGAGGTGTTGCCCAGGTTATCCCAACTTACATCTATCGTTGGGGACTTCAAGGGTTTAATTACTCACTTGGAACTGCAATCAATCTTTTCCAATCAATTATTGGTCTGACGTTGATTTTAACAGGGAACTGGTTCGTTAAAAAGCTTGGTGGAAATGGTTTCTGGTAAGAAATAGTTTCAAATAAAGGAGAATTCAACTTATGAAAAAGAAACACTACAAAGAACGAAATACCGCTGGAGATTTCATCATCATCTTCATCATGCTTATTCTTGTTATACTGTGTATATTGCCAGTGCTTAATGTTGTTGCCACTTCTTTTAGTAGCCCTGGTGCCTTAATGCGTAGAGAAGTCACGATTTTTCCTGTCGAATTTCACTTGGGTGCCTATGCTGATATCATTGGAGATACTCGCTTTATGTGGTCATTATTATGGACGGCTATCGTTACAGTGACTGTTGTTGCAATTAATTTAGTTATGACAACATTATGTGCTTACCCACTCACATACCCTTCATTAAAAGGTCGTAAAATTATTACATTCTTAATTATATTTACCATGCTTTTTGGTGCTGGTTTAATTCCAACTTTTGTACTTTTTGATCGGTTGGGCTTACTACGTCATCCCCTCGTTTTAATTTTACCTGGTTCATTAAGTGTTTTCAACATGATTCTGATGCGAAACTTCTTCCTTGGGATTCCAGAAAGCTTAAAAGAATCAGCCGAAATTGATGGGGCAGGTCCAATGACCATACTTTGGAAGATTTTTATTCCACTATCTCTTCCTTCTTTCGCTACTATTGGTTTATTCGTCGCAGTTGGACGTTGGAATGGTTTCCAAGATGCCTTATTCTTTCTCCCAGGTGCAACACAATGGCACCCAATCCAGTTGTTGTTATATAATATTCTTCAAAACTACACTAATGTTGATCCGCAAGATCCAGGCGCAGCGATTGTTCCTGGGTGGGGGCGAACTGTAGAAGCTGCAGCGATCGTAGTTGCCATGATGCCAATATTATGTGTGTATCCTTTTATACAAAAATATTTTGTTAAAGGTGCTACACTTGGAGCAGTTAAAGGGTAGTTAGTGGCTTATGTTATCATTCACCTTGCTTGTGCGCAGTCTTGAATAAGTTTGTTCTTTACCGCTAAGGAAAGGAAAATTCTATTTTATTCAATTTTTCTGGATGTAAGTCGTACAACTGAGGGGACAGGGGAGGATGGTTTGATTTAGGTTTTACCAATATACTTAGCTCACGTAAGATAAGTATGTTGCTTCACTTCGCATAATCGATGCGATGGTCTCGCTTGAGGCGTGTTTTAAAAGTATAATAAGGTGCAAACACCTGAATATAAGGAGGAAACAAAATGAAAAAGAAAGTATTATTGTTAATGTCATGCTTCTTGGCATTTGTATTAGTGTTAGCAGCATGTGGTAATGGTGATGACGACGATAATGTAGATACTGATGATAATGGGTATGATATCGTTGATGAAAATGGCGGAGATGACGAGCTTGACGAGCCAGATGATCAGCCAGGTGAAGATACTGGACTTCCAGATGGTCTATACGTAGATGAAAATGGAAATTATCGTTTCACTGATGCACGTACAATTTCTGTCGCGCTCTGGGATCGTGGAAATGAACGTATACCAGACTTTGACGAAAGCCATTGGGCAGATTGGGTTGCAGAGCAAATGCTTGAAACGCACAACGTTATTATTGAATGGGAGCCTATTTCGCGTTGGGATGAAGAAGAAGTAATATCTACATTACTTGGAGCAGGAGCAGCACCAGATGTCGGTGTTACATTTAGCAACCCGCTAGTATCGTCCTTTGCTGAGATGGGTGGAATTATCAATTTATATGAGTACCTACCAGAATACAGAGAATTCCTTCCTAACTTATACGGTCATCTATTGGATGAATTTGTTTACTGGGATCTTAACCCAGATACAGGAGAATTATGGACCATTACAGGTCGTGAAGCTCAACATGGTCGAGTTTTGACTTTCATCCGTGAAGACTGGCTAAATGCATTAGATTTGCCTATTCCAGAGACGTTAGAAGAGTTTGAAGAAACTCTAATTGCGTTTAGAGATCGTGCAGATGAACTACCAGGAGATATAGGTGATGATGTTATCCCTTACTTTGTATCTGATGATGTAGGATGGGATATGCAGGCAGTCATTGAATCATTTATCCCAAATGATGTCACAGAGCGTGAGTGGTTTGTAAACGGATTCGATGATAGACGCTTCTTCTTTGAAGATGCAATAAGAGATTCAGCACGCATTTTCAATCGTTGGTATTATGAAGATTTATTATGGAATGACTTCACTATTGCAGAATCAGAAATAGGACATGACCGCATCCGTTTAGGACATGTTGGTGCTTTCACTCAAAACTGGGATATGCCATATAGACCAGCAGATAGGTGGACAGTAGGAGATGATAGTATGCGTGCAAACATCGGTGACGATGCAAACTACATCCCGATCACGCCTTTCCCGAATGATGCAGGTGAAATCGTAAAATATATGCCTAATTCAAATGCTCGTTTTATCTTCTTCCCACATACAAATGATGAAATATTAGCTTCATTCCTGTATTTAGATTTCATGAGTAGAGCAAGTACGCTTGAATATTTACAGTTAGGAGTGGAAGGTGTTCACCGTGAAACAAATGCAGATGGATCAATTACAATTCTAGGAGAAACTGATGACCATGAGTTCCCAGATAACATGGTAATCCCATCAGCATTCAATTTTGACATCACGATAACAGCAAATGGTATTTCGGATGTTGATATCCTTCAGAATGCTTATCCTGGGATCTCACCAGAAACCATTTTAGCTGCACGTGAACTTGGCCTAAGTCACAGATATGTATTTAGGCATGTGACAGTTCGTGGCATTGAAGCAGAAGGTGGAATGAGTGAGCCGCTTCGCGATGCAAGAGATGTATTATTACATGTAGTTATCGCTGGTACTCCTCCAGAAGATTTTGATGAAGTATTTGACGCACAATACGAAGCATGGCTTAACTTAGGTGCGCGCGAAATTAGAGAAGAACGTGATGAAGCTTGGGTTGAAGCGTTTGGTGACGTTGACAGTATGCCTGAGTAATTCTGAAAATAACACAATTAACTTTAAAAGAAGGAGAAGGCATTTGATTTGATGTTGTAAGTCATGCCCTCTCTTTTTTGTATTTAAAAATGAAGAGTCAAAATGTAGTATAATAAGTTGCAAACAAATCTAGTTGAGGTGAAGTAAGAATGTCAAAAAAACTTTTAGCAAATATTTTTACAGATGGCATGATTTTGCAACGAGATATGCCAATTAAAATTTGGGGAACTGCAACACCTACTACTGTGCTAAGCATAAAATTTGATAACGATATTTATGAAGCAGTTACAAATACTGATGGGAAATGGGAAATAGTCTTACCAGCATTACCAGTGGGTAATCCACACAAGTTAATGATCAACTCAGAGAATATGACGCAAGAAGTAAACGATATTTTAATGGGAGATATTTGGATCTGTTCAGGTCAATCAAACATGGAATTGCCGATGAGCAGAACCCGAAGAATGTTTGAGAATTATAATAAGAGTGTCGAAAATTCTAAAATCCGCTTATATCATTTACCAATGAGCTATAATTTCCACAGTAAGCAAGATGAAATTCCTGAAAGCTCCTGGATTGCAGTCGAACCAGGTCAAACAGAAAAATTCACAGCAACAGGCTTCTTCTTTGCTAACAAATTATATGAAGAGCGGAAAGTCCCAATTGGATTAATTTTATCCGCATTAGGTGGAACACCAGTTGAAGCGTGGATGTCGAAAGAGGCGTTAGCTGATTATCCAGAGCTACTTGCACAGGTGGATGAATGTACGCAAGAAGGTTTTATGGATGAGATTACAAAGGCTGAACAGAAAGTTAATGATAAATGGTATAAAAATTTAAATGAATTTGACCGTGGTTTAAATGAGAAATGGTACGAAGAAGATTTTGCTGATAAAGGTTGGAAAGAAATTGATTTAGATGTGCCATGGAATGAAGTGACAGATTTAAAAGCGAGTGGCAGCGTTTGGTTTCGGAAAGACGTCGAACTTTCAGCAAAACTCGCTGATCAACCAGCTGATATTATTCTAGGATGCATCATTGATGCAGATGAAGTCTATATAAATGGTAAGCAGGTAGGCGGAATCGATTATCGTTATCCACCACGTGACTATTCAGCCTCAAACCTAAAAGCTGGCAAAAATACAATCACAATCCGTGTGATTGCAGCTCACGGAATGGGTGGCTTTGTCTTTGGAAAAACACATAAACTGCTATTCGCAAGCGGAACAGAAATCCCACTCACAGCTGATTGGAAATACAAGCGCGCATTATCTTGCCCATCACTAGGAGACACAACCTTTTTCCAAAACAAACCAACTGGAAATTATAACGGCATGATCCATCCTTTACACAAATTCCCAATCAAAGGTGTCATTTGGTATCAAGGCGAGTCGAACGCAGGGAGCCCTGAAGGTTATAGTGAGAAATTTTCCGCAATGATTACAGATTGGCGCAAAAATTGGCATCAAGGTGACTTTCCATTCATTTTCGCCCAACTTTCAAACTGGAGCCCAGCAGGTCCGCTCATGCACTGGGAACTTTTACGCGACGAGCAAACAAAAACACTCGAACTACCAAACACAAGAATGATAGTTACAAATGACATAGGTGAATACAACGACCTCCACCCACTAAACAAAAAAGCGGTAGGCGAAAGGCTAGCAGGCGAAGCACTATCACTTGCTTACGGAACAAAAATTGTCTCAACCGGTCCAACCTGGTCTAACATCTACCGAACAGGAAATCAGTTTAACATCAACTTTGAAACCTATGGCAGTGACCTCACATTAACCCATGGCAACGTCGTTTATGGATTTTCAGTTTGGATCAATGAAATAGAAGTTTCAATCGAAGGAGTTATTGTTAATACAAAAGTTATTATCGAAACCCTATTTGCAGACAAAGTCACGGCCATCTCATACGCATGGATTGATGATCCAGTAGATGCAAACCTCTACAATGTAGAAGGATTGCCAACTGTACCATTTAAAAAGGAAATTCAAAGTAATTGTTAGTGTGCATATTCAAACTTTTGTGCTATAATACTACGTAGTAAGTCTAATTTGAATATTAGGAGGCGAGTAATATGGGGCGTCACGTAAATCCAGGAATTAGAAAATTCCAAATCAGTTTAAATTCAGAGATTTATGTCGATAAAAGTAATTTGATTGCAAAAACTAATGCATTAATTGACACACAACAACGATTTATATGTATCAGTCGTCCGCGAAGATTTGGAAAAACAATGGCGGCCGAAATGCTAGCAGCCTATTATGGCTGTGGAAATGATGCTAGTGCATTGTTTGAAGATTTAACCATTTCACAGCATCCAACTTACCACGAACATCTAAACAAACATGATGTGATAATGATTAATATGCAAGTATTTTTAAGTAAGATTAACGTTGTGGAAGAAATGCTTAATGAATTGCAGCGAAAGATTACCAAGGAATTACAAAAAGCGTATCCTGAAATTGAGTATGAAGAGCCGGATGATTTCACTCAAGTCATGTATGATACTTATGATGCTACAGAAAGACCATTTGTTATTCTAATTGATGAGTGGGATTGTTTATTTCGTGAATACAAAGATGATGTAGAATCGCAAAAAAAATACTTAGATTTTTTGCGGTTGTGGTTAAAAGACCAAGAATATGTGGGTCTTGCTTACATGACAGGGATTTTACCAATTAAAAAATATGGAACACACTCTGCACTTAATATGTTTAATGAATTTTCGATGACTAGGCCATATCATTTTTTAGATTACTTTGGCTTTAAAAATTCTGAGGTTGAGGAGCTTTCTCAAGCGTATAATATGGATTTTGATGTAATTAAAAAATGGTATAATGGTTATTTTGTTGATCGTGACCAACCTATTTACAATCCCCGCTCAGTTAAATCTTGTTTATTAAATAAAGAATTTGACAACTACTGGACTGACACCGAAACCTATGAAGCCTTAAAAGACTACATTAAACTAAATTTTGATGGGTTGAAAAATAAAATAGCGCAAATGATTTCAGGATATGATATCACAATTAACCCCCATAAATTTACAAACGACATGACGACATTTAATTCAGTAGATGATGTTTTAACCCTACTTATTCATTTGGGATATCTCACATATAATTTTGAGCAAGCCACAGTACGCATTCCAAATGAAGAAGTCAAAGGTGAATTTATTAACTCTATTGAGGATCTTGATGATTGGAGCTCAGTTGTGAATACAATCCAAAAATCACATCAACTATTACAAGCCATCTGGAATAAAGAAGCAGATGTGGTGGCTGAAGCAGTGCAAAAAGTTCATGAACAAAACACATCGATTTTAGAATATAATGATGAAAATTCATTGAGTTGTGCATTAAGCTTAGCGCTTTATGCGGCGACCGATTATTATACAATCATCAGAGAATTACCAGCGGGTAAAGGATATGCTGATTTAGTATTTATCCCAAGAAAAAAGCATCAAGACAAACCAGCCATGGTTGTCGAGTTAAAATGGAATAAAGAAGCAGAAGGTGCGATTGCACAAATTAAGAAGAAAAACTATCCTTCTACACTTGAAGAATACCAAAACAATCTCTTATTAGTTGGTATTAACTATGAAAAAAAGGAAAAGATTTATGACTGCGTGATTGAATAACAAATCTTTGCTTAAAGCTGATAATGAATCATTGGGAAATATTGAAAGCCAAACTTTGAGTGAAACAAGAATGGATCTTATTATAAATTGCAATGGGAAAGAATTTATCCTAGAACTTAAGAAATGGAAGGGTCAAGCAACCCAAAGCAACATGGATTCAATACGAAGACAAAAAGATTTTTGATGTGATTATGTGAAACTATAATTAAAAGAAGATGATTTAGATGAACAAAAATAACAATTTTAGCATGAGGTCAATGTATAGCTTAACATCATATATCTATTACTTTCTGGCTTCTAATCTACTCTTTTACTTGAGCATAGCAATACCAGGTGCATGGCTCATCTCTTTCGAACGAAGCTTGATGGATATTATTGCAATAGGATTTATGTTTCCTGGATTAGCTGCTTTAGTTAGTTGTGGAATAAAGCACAAGGAATTAAAAAATGAAGTTGGATTTGGAGTTTTGAAGTATTTTGTAGAGGGATACAAGAAAAATTTTAAAGACACGATAAAGTATTGCTTTATCTATACAATCATTATTTTTTCAGTAGTTTTCAATATCAATTACTATGGTGGTGATATGCCAACGCTTATCATGATTGCCTTAGTTAGTTTAACAACACTGAGCACACTGACTGTTACTTATATGCTGATCATTGCAGCAAAGTTTCAATTCAGGACAAGAGATCTATTAAGAGTAAGCTTTTACTGCATCATGATGCATTTCAAAAGAACAATTAAAATTTTCATTACGTACGTGGTTTTGTTTTTTGCATTTCCATGGTTTGGGGCGTTTACCATGTTTTTATTCATAAGTCCCATCGTTTATCTAATCGTCCATTTTGCTAATCCCATTTTAGAAGATGTCCATGAGATGTTTATTGAAAAGCCAGAATAAATCACGCTAAATTGTAATAAAACAAGATTCTACTACTTTAGTGTGTCGGAAATCTTGTTTTTTCTTTCGTAACCTTGAAAAAAATTGCATTCTCCTGTAAAATGGACTTTACAAAAATAATTTACAAAGCGCCAAAATAATACAAAGGATAGTGATAAAAAATGAAAATGACTTTGCGGTGGTACGGACCAGGATATGATACTGTAGCACTTAAGAATATTAAGCAAATTCCAGGAATTCAGGGAGTTGTTACTTCTTTAATGGGGAAATTACCTGGGGAAGTTTGGACGGATGTTGATATTGCTGGGATTAAAGCAGCAGCGGCAGAAGCTGGACTTGAAATTTTAGCATTCGAATCGATTAATATTTCTGATGATATTAAAATTGGAACCTCTAAGCGTGATGAGCATATTGCGAGCTATATCAAATCTTTAGAAGCAGCTGGAAAAGCTGGTATCAAAGTGATTTGTTATAATTTTATGCCGGTGTTTGATTGGACCAGAACAGATTTATGGCGTGAGCGTGACGATGGCTCATTTACGCTAGCTTATAATCAGGACATCATTGATCAAGTAAATATTGCTGATTTAAAAGAATCAATGGAAAAAATGTCGGGTGGTCATTTGTTGCCAGGTTGGGAACCAGAGCGGTTAGAAAGAATCCGAGATTTATTTGATGCTTATCAAGATGTAACGGAAGATATTCTATTCCAGAATTTGGTTTACTTTTTAAACGAGATTGAAGCTGTGTGTAACAAGTATGGTATTAAGATGGCGATTCATCCAGACGATCCAGCTTGGCCGATCTTCGGATTACCTCGAATTATTACTAATAAAGAGCAGATTGTTAGACTATTAACGACGGTTGAAAAGGCACATAATAATTTGACGTTTTGTAGTGGTTCTTTAGGGACGAATCCTGAGAATGATATGGTGGAGATTATTCATGCGGCGAAGGGGCGAATTCCCTTTGCTCACTTGAGAAATGTGCGACATAATAGCGAGATTGATTTTGAAGAATCGGCGCATTTGTCACGGGATGGCTCGGTTGATATGTTTGCGATTATTAAGGCGCTGCACGATACGGGGTTTGATGGGATTTATCGACCTGATCATGGAAGGATGATTTGGGGTGAGAAGGCATTACCTGGCTATGGATTGTATGATCGTGCGATTGGTGCTTCTTATATGGAAGGAATTTGGGAAGCTTTGGAGAAGTTGAAGAATTAATTTTCACAGTCTGTTTCCATAAGTGTTTAGATCTGTATCTTGAGTAAAGAGGAGGAAACAAAAATGTTGAAGAAATTATTGGTTTTACTAAGCATGGTACTCGTCTCTGTTTTCTTAATGTCCTACGGATAGATACTGGGTAAACTAAATCATTAGTCAGCAAAGCTAAATGATAAAGCAAAAATTAGGAGGACAAAGGATGAATTTAACATTAATGGGAATTAAAGAAGCGAACCTCTGGGAAACCATTGGGATCAAGCTTCCCCAGTACGACGTAGAAGCCATGATTCAAAAAACAAAAGAAAACCCAACATGGATCCACTTTGGAGCAGGAAACATCTTCAGAATTTTCCTAGGAGGCGTAGCCGACGACTTACTCGAAGCAGGTCTTATGGAAACAGGAATTACCTGTGTTGAGACTTTCGATGAAGAAATCATTGACAACATCTACGCGCCATTCGACAATCTAGTACTTAGTATTATGCTAAAAGCAGATGGCAGTACTGACAAGCGCGTTTTAGCATCTCTAGCAGAAGGGTTAAAAGCAGATAAAGCACGACTAGCTGAAATCTTTAGAAATCCATCGTTACAAATGGCATCTTTTACGATTACTGAAAAGGGTTATGCGTTGAAAGATGCGAGGGGAATTTATTTTCCATGGATTAAAGACGAGGTAGAGGCAGGACCAGCTAAGGCAACATCTGCAATGGGAATTATAACTGCAAGCCTTTATGAGCGCTACTTAGCTGGCGGGCATCCGATCGCAGTAGTTTCAATGGACAACTGTGCACATAATGGAAAAATCTTAAAAGATGCAGTTCTAACGTTAGCAGTCGAATGGCAAAGAGCTGGAATCTTTGAGGAGGGGTTTATTGATTACTTAAATAACGAAGGAAAAGTAACCTTCCCATGGTCAATGATTGATAAAATCACGCCACGACCAGCTGAATCGATTGCTGAAGAGCTGATGGGAATGGGAATTACCGATATGAGCCCTATCACAACAGAAAAACGCACCTTTATCGCACCGTTTGTTAACGCCGAAATTCCACAATATTTAGTGGTCGAAGACAAGTTTCCGAATGGTCGACCTGCATTTGAAAAAATTGGTAGTGGGGTTTATTTGACAGATCAAGAAACGGTAAATAAAGTTGAGCGGATGAAGGTTACGACTTGCTTGAATCCGTTGCATACGGCGCTGGCTGTTTATGGGTGTGTCTTGGGGTATACGTTGATTGCGGATGAGATGAAGGATGAGCAGCTGAAGAAATTGGTGTGGCAGATTGGACCGGTTGAAGGGATGCCAGTTGTAACGGATCCAGGCATTTTATCGCCACAGGAATTTGCGTGCGAGGTTATCAATGTTAGGCTACCGAATCCGTTTATTCCAGATTCGCCGCAGCGGATTGCGACTGATACTTCGCAGAAGGTTGGGATTCGGTTTGGAGAGACGATTAAGGCTTATATGGAGAAGGATGGGGATGCTAAGAAATTGAAAGCTATTCCCCTTGCGATTGCAGGCTGGTGTCGTTATTTGTTAGCTGTTGATGATGAGGGAAAGACATTTGAGTTATCAGACGACCCAATGCTAGAAGAATTAACTGCTATGGTAGCGGATGTTAAAGTTGGCGATCCTGCGACTTATACTGAACAGTTGAAGCCATTATTGTCGAATGTGAATATTTTTGGGGTTGATTTGTATGAAGCGGGATTAGGGGAATTTATTGAGGAATTATTCGTTGAGCTGATTCAAGGTTCAGGAGCAGTGCGGGCGACGCTTGTTAAATATGTTGGTTAATTGAATTCTAAAAATTTTATGGGTCTTCGCTGTTTAAATTCCTTAACTTAGCGGAGGTTCATCTTATTTCTTTTCATTTTTAGAAAAATAGTGTATACTTGAGTGAAGAAGAGTATCTGAGGAGTTGAATAAGTAATGGAAAGGGAATTTAATGTAACTGGAATTTGTAATCCCAAAATGCATTATATGGCAGAGACAAGTCGAAAAATTAATCAAATTATTGAATTAGTAGAAAAGGAAGTTTACTTTACCATTAATCGCCCTCGTCAATACGGAAAATCTACCTCTTTAACTTTGTTGCAACGCCGATTAGAGAAAGACTATCTAGTTTTGCGCTTTAGTCTGGAGAGTGTAGGAAAAGAAAGTTACGAAAGTGTAAAAAAATTTTCTCAATTATTGTATCGTTTACTTTATCTTCGTCTAAAAAAAGCTAAAAAACTTGAAATGCTACCTGTTTTAGAGGAAATAAAAAAAATCGAAGATTTTGATGAATTAAATTGGTTTATTACCGATTTTTGTGAAGCTAGCGATAAAGAAATTATTTTGATGATTGATGAAGTAGACGATGGAACTAATAATGATGTATTCCTGAGATTCTTGAGTGTTTTACGAGATAAGTATAATGAACGCAATGCAGAAGGAATACCTACTTTTAAATCTGTTATTTTAGCAGGTGTACATGATGTGAAAAACATCCATTACAAAGTGACAGGAAGGGAAGAGTTTCGTAAAAATAGTCCATGGAATATTGCAACTAATTTTACAATAGATATGAGTTTTAGTGTAATGGAGATTCGCTCTTTACTAGAAGATTATTTATCTGAACATCCAAAAATAGAAATGGACGTTAACTTTATTGCCGAGAAAATTCACTATTTCACTAGTGGCTATCCATTTCTTGTTAGCTATCTTTGTAAGCATGTTGAAGAAAGCTCTGAAGGTGTTTCCAAGTGGAATGAACACAATTTAGAGCAGGCAGTTAATCGAATATTGGAATCAGATAATACCAATTTCAATAGCTTGATTAAAAACCTAGGCACTCATGAAGATTTATATCACTTGGTTGAGCAAATTGTTTTAGATGGACGCGAGTTTAGATATGCAAGTGATGCTGATTCTATCGGAAAGGGAAGGCTTTATGGTATTTTAGCTCCTAATGACAGGGGGATGGCTAAAATCCATAATCCCATCTATGAAATGCGGGTTTATAATTATTTGACAGATAGTCTTCAAACAGCAGTGCCACATGCCACACCTGAGGGTCATCGTGCGACGGTATATCAAAATGCAGATGGCTCATTGAATATGAAGCTAGCCTTTGAGAAATACATTGATCATTTAAAAAGCCTTTATGATGATAGGCAAGATGCCTTTGTTGAAGAAAATGCCCGTCTTTTATTAGGGATATTTATGAAAACAATTATTAACGGAACTGGATTTTTTCTTTGGGAATCCCAAATTGCAGATAGGCTACGCCCAGATATTACGATTACATACAACCGTTTTAAATATTTAATTGAGTTAAAAAAATGGAATGGAGAGCAATATTTCGAAAAAGCCCTTGAGCAACTTTATGGCTACTTAATTCGAGAAAACTTAGATACAGGCTATTTGCTATTTCACGATTTTAGAAAAGAGCAACATCGACGATTTACTCACGAAATCATTGATCGGAATGGTAAAACTATTTCTGTTTACTTTGTTTAGATATCTTAGAATTGGCGAGTTATTTTTGGCTCGCTTTTTTCCAGATTGGAAACGAATGGAGGTGTATGTCAGGTGTGATCTCCGCTTGACAATGTACAGATGAATCTTTTTAAAAGAGCAGCTATAAGCATATTAAAACGGTCAGGCAAAAATGTTATCTTACTATTGCTCATTTTTATTTTAGGAACAGTTATCGCAGGAGCTATTTCTGTAAGTAGTGCGATTAACAATACAGATGCTAATTTGCGTAGGAGAATGCGACCAATCGTTTCCATAGATTTTGATTGGGATCGTTGGTTAGATGCAGAGATTCCTTGGGATGATATTCCTAATCTAACACCTGAGCGTGTTCGCACAATTGGAGCACTTGAGTATGTTGATTTTTATGATTATGTGAATCAAGGTAACTTGTGGAGTTTTGATCTTATCGTCTATGAGGATGATAGTCGCTGGACACGCCCACAACCTGGAATACCGAATCTGCTCAATTTACATGGGACTTCCAGAACAGAACTTGTACAAATTGATCAGGGAGTCATTGAGTTGATCCACGGTCGGCAATTTCAAGAAAGTGAGTTGATTCCCCATTTAGATTCAGAGCGTTCTGTTGCCATTATTTCTGAAAGCTTTGCAGAAGTTAATCATTTAACTCTTGGATCAACTTTTTGGGGCTATCTATTTGTACGATTTCCAGATGAAGATGGTAATACAGGCGGAGAGGTCACACCAGACTTCTTTTCTGATGAAAATGTCTATGCGCGAGTTGAGATGGAATTGGAAGTGATTGGCTTGTTTGATAAGCCAGTCGATTTAGAAAATCCAGAAATAGCACCTTGGATTAGAGCACGCGAGCTCAACAGAATTTATGTGCCAAACTGGGTAGTTGAAAGTATTGATTATCGAATGTTGACTGAGGAAATATCACTTTGGGAACATATTGATCAGGAGATGCCTGAATGGCTTTCAGACTCCCTAGAGCGTTGGGCTGCCAGAAATGAAGAAGGATTCGTAGAGTCGATTTTTGTATTGGAAAATCCAGCTGATTTGGAAAATTTTAGAGAAGCGGCAACGCTATTATTGCCAAGCGAATTTCATTATGTAGCGGATTTATTCAGTGAGTTTGATGAAATTTCTTCTTCAATGGCAACCCTACAGAATGTTGCAAATTGGATTGTGTATGGGTCATTGGGGGCTACATTATTGATTCTTAGCTTATTAATTACATTATTTTTACATGATCGTCGTCATGAAATAGGCATCTACTTATCATTAGGAGAAAAAAAAGGAAAAATCATTTCCCAAGTTTTAATCGAAGTTGTTCTTATAGCTGTTGTCGGAATTACATTGGCCGTTTTTGCAGGACACCAAATCTCAGGTGTCGTCTCGCAAAACCTATTAGAAAATGAGCTTTTAGCCCTAACAAGTGAAAGAGATTTTTTCAACAATTTTGATGAAAATACGATATTTGATTCAATCGGATTTCCACCAATAACGAACATGTCGCCAGATGAAATGATGGCAGCATTCCATGTTTCTCTTAGCGTTCAAGGTATCATTTTGTTCTATGCTGTTGGGTTAGGGACAGTTATAGCTTCAACAGCGATTCCTATTATATATGTTGTGATGTTAAACCCGAAAAAAGTATTGCTGTAATTTCCGCAGAATCATTTAAAAAATAGGAGTGTTTTTATGAGTAACAAATTAGAATTTAACAACTCGAGTGTTATCAAAATAGCGGTCGAAAACCAGGCATCTGCAGGGGTTAAAAAGATTGCCCACAAAGTAGCACAAGACTTTAAAAAGGTCGTAGGTGTAACACCAATTATCGTAGAAAATATTTCCGCGGAAATAAACATCGTATTCGCAACATTAGGCAATAGCCCATTCGTCGACGCCCTCGTCGCAGAAGGCAAATTCGACGCAAACTCAATCGCGGGCAAACACGAAGTCTATGCCAGCGGATTCATCGACAACAAACTCACCATCATCGGCAGCGACAAGCGCGGAACCATCTACGGCATGTTCGCCTTATCAGAATACATCGGTGTTGCGCCTCTCCATTTCTGGGGCGATGCCGAACCTGAACCCCGCACTGAAATTACAATCAAAGATGACATATCAACCATCTCCAAAGAGCCCAGCGTCAAGTACCGCGGCTTCTTCATTAACGACGAATGGCCATGCTTTGGAACCTGGACCACAGGTCACTACGGGGGCTTCACCGCCGAAATGTACGACCATGTCTTCGAATTACTATTACGTCTCAAAGGTAACTATCTATGGCCTGCCATGTGGACATCATCGTTTCCTTTAGACGGACCAGACCATTTGAACGAAGAACTAGCTGACATCTATGGTGTTGTCATGGGTGCATCTCATCATGAACCATGCTTACGTGCCAGTGAGGAGTGGGATATCTATCGTGGACCTGATAGTGAATATGGAAACGATTGGTGCTACTATACAAACAAAAAAGGTCTAAATAAATATTGGGAAGATGCGATTAAGCGCAGCGGTAAATATGAAAAGATTACGATGCTCGGCATGCGTGGAGAACGTGATAGTGAGATTCTAGGTGAAGATGCTACCCTGAAGGATAATATCGACCTATTAAAGGATGTTATTACGAATCAACGTGACTTACTTAACAAGTATGGGAATCCTAACAATCCAGAGATGTTGGCAATTTACAAAGAAGTTGAAGAATATTTTTATGGTGATGAAAATACTGAAGGTTTAAAAGATTGGGATGGACTCGAAGATGTTATCTGTATGTTCTGCGAGGATAATTTCGGCTTCGTTCGCACCCTACCAACAGCAGAGTTAAGGAATCGACGCTTCGGCATGTACTACCACTTTGATTATCATGGAGGACC
>Ga0123355_10003175_pt1 | contig 23462 bp, 9 predicted proteins | sample TergutEmb28metaG_3_FD_89872 | JGI IMG/M metagenome (GOLD analysis project Ga0123355, IMG submission 89872) | Embiratermes neotenicus P1 segment gut microbial communities from Petit-Saut dam, French Guiana - Emb289 P1 | ecosystem: Host-associated > Arthropoda: Insects > Digestive system > Gut ... | reverse complement strand
GAAACACCCCCCCCCCCCCCCCCGGAGATCCGAGTGGGGGAGTAGTTTACCTCCGGATTGTTTTGTGTCCAGAGGAATCATCTCGCCCGTGAGTGTTACTGAACACTGGTTTTAACAAGGAGGGGTTGTTAGCACCTCGCCCAACCTCCAAGCTGGAGGACCACCCCTAGTCGGCTGTCCGCGACTGCTTATTCAATTTATTCACAGCTACCCTCCTTATCGGAGGCCGTTCCTCTATCCGCAACCTGAGGTTGCGCCATGCCGTGGTGACAGGGACCCACTAACACAGAACCCCAGTTACTAACGGACAGAAATACAGACGGATGTGGCAGAGTTGCAAACGAACTGGAAAATAGGGAAAAGAAAGGGAAAGAAAGAATAAGTACAAAAGAAAAATTACAAGAAAACTGAAGAGAAAAATTCGTTTTCAAAGTAACCATAAATACAATAATTTTTGGAGGACATAAATTGAAAAATTACGCCGATGGGAAAATAAGAAAGGAAGAAACATTTTTGTGACCGTTTCAAACGGTTCCTCGCCACCAGCCGTTCTACATTTGCGGCGAGACAAAAGAAAAATTTAATGTCACTTTCAGAGTTCAACCTGTATGAATCTGTGTGCGTGGTATCGGTTAGCCTAACCCCGCAGTAGTCGCATCGAGCAGCGTGAGGTTTCGTGAGATACGAGTAGCTATACATTACATCCATCTGTCTGCTGTGAGGATCATGGAGGAGACAAAATTGCCCATCATTTCGAAAAGAGGATCATTGTTTTGATTTATAATCGCATTTGTACAAGTAAAGTGAACTTAAATGCATTTTACCATGAAATTTCTTGACAATGGACCAAATCATATCGCACCACTAGTAAGTGAAAGTACTTTTTGCATCGTCTTAAAAACACATACATACGACGTTCCGAAAGCTACTGCTACCTTTCTCAGGTGAACAGATAGTCTCTTAGATAAAATCGGCTAATATTTCGAAATGAGTTATACCTTCTCGTAAGATACTCATCCACACACTTATTAAATATAAGATAATTCATCTTAATAACACTGTTATGTTCGTGACATGTAGCGTTTACAGATGAATTATTTTTATTGAATATGTGTGTGGTTGCGTCTCATGAGTGAAAGTATGCCTCATTTAGATAAGACGTGCCTATTTTATCTAAGACACTCTGTACACACGAGGAAGAAAGCAGTAACTTTCGAAACGTCGTGTGTGTAAGTGTGGTGTGTGTGTTTTTAAGACGATGCGAAAAAATTCTTTTACGTACTTGTGAATTGTTAAATGCACTGCTTGAATTTGATTTTATGGAAATACTTGTGTCCATGTTCCATGTGCTATGTAAAGACGATTAACCAACTGCATAGTTTATTTAGACATGCTGTTGAATTTTAGGATGATTTTGGTGGGGATAAAAATGGGAAGGCAGCGGACGCACTACCCCAGTGTCTCTATGACAAGGCTGAGGAAGACAACGCAAGTTTCAAATTAATTTTATCCGGTACGCTGACGAAGCTGTCTTAACTCCGTATGCATGCTTAATGCCGCGTCCTTTATGTACGCCAATCAGCTGCAAATGCTTTCATAATAAACTGCGGTGGCTACTTCTAAGGTACTTTATCCAGGCAATGGGGAACAGAAGACAGTGTCTGAGGATGGGCAGTAGTCGGGCCGAGATTCAAACCAGAGATATCAGTAACAAGAAACATCAGAACTACCTTAACACTACTTGTGTTTTGGTTTATACCGCTTAGCTAACCTGTGAAGAGTGTTAGATCTGCTAGAAGTGTGATGGCTGACAAAAAGGATGGCGGGTAATCAGCTCATTGAGTTCTCTAAGCACGTCCGGAAATGAACTTAACATTAAGCAGCCGACAGTCAACAGGCGCGTCAGCTTGCCACGCTTAGCAAAATTAGTTCGTCTTCTGGAAGGCAAACTTTGCTTCCCCCTAGCTTACAAGTCCCGACTTCGGGTGTTTGCTCGCAGATAATATATACTAAAAGAAATGTCACTGTTTGTTGCGGTCTGTTAGACAAAATACAGCGTATAGAAAGTAACTCCCATTTAAGATCGGCTAGTACGGGATACCCGTGGCACAGAAGGGGTGTGGAGTTTCGTTCCTTCTAGCCTTGCAAAAAATTGGCAAGTTTCACCTTAGTATTTTTCTTCATACGACTTTTTCGTGTAAGATTTGTCCTGCGACAAACGTATCTATGAAGTAAAAGGCGACATAGTTCCTTACAAAAGTGTAGCGCGATGCTAGATTCTGGTAGATAGCGACCTCTGAAATTGTTCAGCTTGAATTCATTTACATACAGACTAAACATGAAGAGAAACGAGTCTCCCATTCAAATATGCGTGTGCCATTTTACAAACAGTTATTGGACTGGTAGATCTTCATAATGTAACTGCTTTCATCAGCACTTAATTATTTGAGAAAACCTTTTCCAGAAAGAAATATTGTACAATCTCTTCCTCAGCAATGACAAACGACCATACCCAACATTGCTTTTCCGTAGATGCCACTATCTGAAGTATTGCTTGGTCGGTAGCTGTGACCATCCCCATCATCGCTTTCCCGTAGCTGCCACTATCTGAAGTATCGCTTGGCCGGTAGTTGTGACCATCCCCAGCATTACTAGCCGATAGCCCTCGCCATCTGAAACATTCTTTACCCACATATGCCTCTTTCTATCCTACGAATTTCAGCTCCCGTCGTCCCATTAATATTGAAGTATATTAAAGTTAAATTAAAAAAATAAAGAATATTCAAATGCAGCTTTAAGGTGTTTTTGGATATATAAGCTCTCTTACATTTGTGGAATTTTAGAATCAAGTATTAAAAACTTGAACCTAAACATGTTTATGATTTTGTTATTGTCATTTTGCTGGCAGAGGCAAGTATGTTGTAGGTACAAGGCAAGTCATCTCTTACAACTAATTCAGACAGTTTATTCGTATAAATATTTTATTTGTATCTTAGTTTTTATTCATTAATTTTTCGGAAGCTTTTACGGAATTCTTAGCAGTACGTAGAACTTGCAATTGGAACACAACATGTTTCAGTGTATTTGCTTCTTTGAGTTAACTGTGTAACATAGTCTTTTGGCCCACTTCCACTTCGCTTCTTTAGTATGTGGTCCACTTTTATTGAAGGTTGCCACTCCCAGTCTTACAATGTGCTACAAACCATTCCTTCCACATCCCCTCCAACTGGTAATTTCCTCTCAGGTTGCTGTTTCCTTTTCTACACTATTAAACAAAGTTCTGTGAAGTGCAGATATATTATTTAAGTAAACAAATAGTGGTGTATTTTATGTTAGTTATTTAATATTACAATACTGAGTATCAATAACTTGGCAGTCTTCCATTCGCATCTTCATCTCTAGCTGCTGGGAGTAAAGACTGAATCTGCATACTTATACTGCTTACATTTGATTTTCTGGACGCAAGGATGGCTCGCTCACAGGCTCAGTTTTAGTCCATGAAATGATTAAATATATTTGGCAAAATACTACTTTTCAATTCGCTTCTTGCTTTTACAATACGAAAAATTCCGTTTTGATTTTCCACAAGGGCAGTGGGTGTAATACCTTGTATTTTTTCCCCCGTAAAGATTCAGTAAGTTTTGTGCAAATTGCCCGGACAACTTAACACATTGCACGTGCACCCGCATGTTGACTGTGATTTTAGTTTTTGTACAGACTATAAAGTCAAAAAGAGACTTGGAGGATGTCGGTCAGTAACAGCGCTGTACCGTCTCCCGCATTCCTGCCGTAAATACATGTACGTGAATAACCAAGCAAGCAACGACGCAAGCAACCAACAACTCGAAGAACCAAACCCTCTTTTTATAGAGAAAACACCTCACCACGAAATTTGAAGCTGACAGTTGTTAACTTGAGCCGTGTTCATTGGTTTGTTTCGTGTTCTGTTTCCTCTTAATATATGTTTGTTTTTATGTGTGCTGTTTCTGAATATTCATGCTAATTGTGTAAATGGCACAGAATTGCTAAATCAGCAGACAAGTAAACAAGAATCGAATTTTCATCATTTATAAAATCCATATTGCGTGCAAGTAACAAAATTATTGTCAGTTGTAACACATTCTATGTGTAACACGGAGTGAATATGGTACAATTTGTATATTTTTTTTTACACTATTTACTGTCTGCTCCATGTAATGTACCACACTATGTGAAATGCATCTTTGATCAGTTCGTTTTCTGGATGTTCTTTGTTTCCATGCCATTCACTTTAGGGCAAAACATTATCTGTGGGCTCCAAATGTTTTAACATTACAAAGGTTTTGGAAGTGAAATGTCTGTCTGTATGTCTGCCATGTAGGAATAAGAAGTGATGTGGGATTCTGGTCGTCCCGTTTTATGGACACTTGACTGTGATTTGAAACAAGCATGCTTCCAATTGGCAGTTTCCCCTCCCTCTTAGAGCATAATTTGAAGTACACATTATTAGAGACTTTCTGTTTACAATACCACAAGTATATTAGAGCATTACCAGTGTACGTGTCCAACATGAACTGAAAATAAAATATGTATCAAGGCTGGTTTTTAAGCACTCATTTTTACGTCAATATATATTAAGTTGAAACTGTTCAATTTAACTTAATGAAAATTTTATTTGAATATTATATCAACCAAATGCGTTAATAATGACGTACCATTTTAACATATGTGTGATACTGTAAGCAGATTGTGTAGTAATTGCATACCTGGTGTCGACTCGATGCATTCCACATGTCGCCAATATTGTGAAGTTTTTAAAGCAATGGATCCGCGAAAGGATAAAAACGTTATGTACGAGAAAACACAACATAATATGGAGGGATAGAAACAGAGAATATAGGAGAAAACGCAACATAAAACAGACAAATATAAAAAAGAATATGTAGCAACACGACGCAGAATATTACATTTATTGCATACAAGCTGTCATATAAGTAACGTGTGCTTGCTGACTCAGATCATTCTGCTTAAGATGACGTCATGAAACAAAGCAGGCCGCAAGGAAAGGCGTTCCGTTTCTGTTCTCCTCTTTATGTAGAACTGAAGTTAATTGTAGGCAGCTTGTCAGACCAAAGGCAGACACGACTCGATCACGCTATCCAGCAATAACTGCCGACTAGTAAATAAGTGTTTGCTACTAGGAAAGCAGTACAAAGGCGAAATTTATGGATAGTTCTCTTTCATTTTATTTTGAACGTGTTTATGTATCTGTAATGATACCAAATGACACAAGAAACTCCACTTCACGTTTGTACCAGCTGAATTAGTAATTGATGGCCCTGAAGAATATAATCACTTAGGAAGCGCTTTTATATCCATTTACTAAAAATATGACACGGGTTCTTGTTAAACGCCAGTAAATGATTTGTATATTGAAACTTTTGTAAGGAGCCTCAGAAATCAATAAATATATTTTTCTTGTACATGTACCTTAACACAGTTTAATGGTGCAGAGCTTATTTGTAACAGTTCAATAATCCAATATCACGCTATCCGAAATGTTTTACATACTCAGGTATGAATGCCTCACCAAACGTTATTCTTGGCACAAAGGAGGTTACGATTGGCGAGGCGTGTATTATGTATGGGGAAACAAATATGTGAGTTACAATAGGGAAACCGAAGAAAAAATTCCTCTCGGAAAACACAGGCGCAAATGGGAGGAGAATGGGAGTATCGGGACTTAGGCGTCTAATAACGCTGACGCTGCGGCTGAGATCCAGCGTGCTGGGTTCGGTTCTTGAACAATGCTGCATATGCTTCAGACAGCTATGGCCATACATGTACAGCCCTGTTGGGGGAGTTAATTCAGATTTTGCTCATTTGTTTGTAGGAGTTTGCATTAAAAATTAAATTCTGTAATTTAAATTGGTACTTTTGTAAATTGCGTCGGTAATCAAATTCCTGCACCAAGGAGTTAACGTGTATGTTGAAGAAGTGAGTAGTGATGTTCAGTGTGTTAGCGTCGCTCAGGTTAGGTTAGGTGAATGGTAATGAACTGCTGGATTGCAAAGAATGCGGGAACTTCTTTTTTAGGTGGGAAACTGTCAACTTATCAAGGCGGGTTCCGTAATGTTAGTTATTGCCTTAATCCTGAAAGTCTGCAGTTGCAGAGAAAATGATTGTAATATTTGCAACATATTGTCTCCACAAATTTACAAATTTTGTGTCGATGTCTGTACTAGGGTGAACCTGCTTCACATAGGAGTAATTTAACTGTACGTCACAAGTGAGTCCTTATTTTAACTAGGGTTAGCCTACGTAACATGCGAGCCATGTATTGTACTAGGGTGAACATTCGTCACATGCTACTCATTCACTGCTCACAGAAGGTCCCAGTTTTGTGGTCCCTGGTGTGCTCTTTTCACAAATTACCAGTTTCTCTCCCCTTACTTCGCACCATCCATGTCCATGCCATTGGACGATTTCCAACCTACGCTTGACAGGTCTTTACGCCCTTCTGTAATCGTACTTTGGTTTTCACTAAAAGACCCGACAGCCCGACACAACACCTGTCTCTGTAGGAGCAGGCGGTCATCGGACATCGTTGGACGGACGGTCGGACGGACGTAATGTACGAGTCGGACTGTTTGCATTGAGTGTGGATACAGAATGGGATTCGCTGCACCCGAATGACAGATTTGAGTGTGGGCAGTTGCGAAGAACTTAGCTTATGAAGCCGAACATAAGGCGGGTCCGAAAATAAGTCGCTGCCACTGGGGTATTTAAAAATTCGGAAATTTATAAAATACTACAAAACAAAGTTTCAGAGAGGCATTTATGAAAGTAACAATAATGCATATAACTGTAATACTGAGTGACAAAGAACATCGCTATAGCATACCTTATTGTCAGTACTTAATATGCGATGACATGTCGCTGACGTGTTACTGGGAGCTGACAAAGGCCTGGTATAGAGTGACCTCCGCTTTTATGTGCCATCATTTTCGGAAAGAAATCTCGACTTGTATTCAGGCTTATACGTAGTTATATAAAGGTCTGATATTTATGATATTTGTTTCTTTAATTCTTTTTTTATTACTTTATTTATTTCACTGCTCTTTACAATCGCTCGTGCATTTGTTTATTAGACCCTACATGACGGCAGACGCGCTTCTGGTAAGCTCTCCGGTCAGCCCGTGCTAAGCAGTTCCTGTATTGAGCTTGTAAAGTGCCACATGCGGACTTTTATTCTTATGAGCTCCTTGGTTATAACTTTGGTTACCTTTTGCTGGCAGCTTGTAGTGTCCGGCCTGACGGTAACACGAGAGCACATTATGTCACTTTGTTCTGGGCTGCTAAAGAATTCAGGTCAGCAGTGTTGTGCAAAGTGATGTAAAAATTGCAGCTTATTCGATAAAACAGTGGATACTCTAAAGGTATCAAGGTGAAATTGAAGCAATTTGCTGATACTTGAATCTGGCCTTGAGAGCGGGCCGGTATAAATTTGGCAGTTAATTTGACTATGGACAACTTGGGATCTTTATCAGAACTTGCTGGAACTTTGATGTAACTGAAGTGCAGATTGAACAGTGAAATAGTTGTAACAAATTGCTTAGCAAATTGTCAGCCAGCCGGGCAGGCGTGACGAATTGACTGATCTGAAAACTAACACGTTATTGGGTGGCAATATTTTGAATTTACGTTTGTTTTATTGTAAATTTCTGTATAGGATAAATAAGTATCTTTGTATAAAAGCAAGACTTACTTACTTGGTTGAAATCACTTTCATTTTTGTCCTTCGCAAGCAGCCTAAAGTTTGTATTATTTGTCAATAGAGACATAATGTAACTAATTTAAGTACTATTGTGGTAATCCCAATATTTTCTCTATCCTAGGTCCGAAGTTGCTGTAGGATGGATGTACTTAAGATAGGTTAGATTTATTTAATCATGATGCCGGGAGAAGATCATTTCATTGTCACGCTACAATTTTGTGATTTTTCCCCAGACCCTCCCGGGTCGTAGAGTTACCGTGTGTTAACTGATGGAGAAAAGTAGAAGAAAAAAGTGACGAAGATTCTGGGTGCTTCATTTCAGCAGGAGAAGGATGATTCGATTCAACCTTCTTTTGAAATAAGAAGATGAAGCAAAACTGTGTTAGTTCTTGTGGATGAAGTTGTTTAAGAAGTAGGCAAAATGCGGGTAAAAATGCTTTTGCATCCTGACGTAAAGTATGATTGTCATTCAGCCGATTTTCACGTAACTTGATTGCTGTAAAATTTTTTAAGTAAATCCTCTTACCGAATGGCATAAAAATCCAATAAATTATTTAGTGGCAGGTACTATCTCACAGATGGAAGAAAGGATGTTTTCTACACAAAGGCGTTATTTTTTTTATTAAAGCAGAAATATGTGATTATGGTACATCAGAGTGTACTGAATTTTATTCTAAGTTTCTAAATTTTGTTTCAGTAACTTTTTAAAATAAAAGGCTCTGAACCTCAGAGCAGCAGTAACTTAGTCGACGGATAAGAGGTGGTGATGTTTCGACCAATCAGAGTATGGCATGACAGCATCCTGAAATTGAGTGACAACAACCAGGAGCTACAAACTAAATCTTAATGTACACGTTTTGTATTGTCCAGCGAAGGCACAAGTGAGCTGCCAAGAGGAAAATGGTGGCTGACGGGACATACTGCGTAATTTTCGAAATCGTTTTCTAGAATGAGCTGGATTTATAAAACTTTATATTCAGGAGAGGATCAGATTTGCACAAAGAGTACAAATTCATAAGAAAAGCAGGGTGATGGCCTGATTTCGTGATTTGTGTAACAATCTGTTTGATCGAATGGAAATTTTTCTCTGAGGCGGAGACGTGACAGTAGCACTGTATGAACTTCTAAGGCATGCAGTGGCACAGATGGACTACCGAATAATCGTTCTTCTCCCCTGTCATATGCCAATTATTTAATCATTTCTCACACCATTTCATTTACGAAAAGATTAGTGAGGACTGAGGTACTTCCTGCATTGCTAAACATACATCTATTATTAGAAAAAATCGAGGTTCGTACTGTACTGCTAAACAGCATTGTATGACTAGACCAGACTGAGGTATTTCCTGTATTGCTAAACGTAATTGTATTATTAGACAAGACTGAGGTTCTTACTGTATTGCTAAACAGCGTTGTGTGATTAGACAGGATTGAGGTATTGAGGTACTTCCTCTATAGCTAAACATAATTTTGTGATTGGACAGGATTGACGTAGTTCTAGATTAGACTGAAGCACTCCCTCTAATGCTGAGCGTCATTTTATGATTTGACAGGAATGAGATACTTCCTGTATTGCTAAATATCATTATATGTTTAAAAATTGGCAGGACGTTTTTGCTTATGTTTCCAGATAAACAAGATCACAGTAAGTGTTAATGACACTATCAGCAGCGATACAAGGCCTGTCAGTCCATGCTTTATTATTATTATTATTATTATTATTATTATTATTCCTTCGGCGGTTCAAAGGACCTGTCCTGTTGCAGTCGTACTTTATTCCGAAAGTTCCGAATTGTACTAGCCGAAAACCACAATCATGTGGTTAGCACAATACCTTGCTTTCAAAATTCGGCTCTGAAAATGGATCCGCCTTTTGGCTTTCTCGGCTGTGGAAGAATGTGGGTTTGGACCAACACAGCTTCCTTTCAAATCCTCGCCGGTCCATGGTTTACGACTGCCACTCTTACCTTATACAGCGCGTGTTCAGTCACTTGCTGTGCCTGCAGCTGCACACAGTAGGGTCTCGACTTTCTCATTTTCATGATTTTCATTTGACTGAATTTTGTTCAGTCATCCTATACATTCGCTAACTTCTCGGAACCCGAAAAGTCGTCGTTAAATTTACTAATAATCACCAAATGAATCCAGTGATTTTGTAAGCATTTCGGATTTGTGAAGCCGACACAGTAAAACAAAACACGCTTCGGCCAATGTGGACAAAACGCAAAGCAAATCATTGCTTTTGTAGTTATTTTAAAATAATTAGGGGCTCGATAAAATCAGTTTCATGCACGCTTGTGGCAGAAAGCATAATCTCTGCTTATAAACTCTACTCCTTCTCCAACATTTGTGGGAAAAGTCAGATGTTGTTAGGTACATTATTTACATTATTGTTTGAAGCACTAGTATTCAATTTGCGAATTTCATACAGTGCCTAAACAAAGGCATTAACGGTTTAGAACTCATTTGCCGTAATTTAATGCTACGTTCATTCTAATTTATTACTCAGTATTTTAGAAACTTCGTCGCTTTAGTCGGCTGCAATGCGATCTTCCATTATCGATCATTTGAAATACATCTGTACTTAATCTTTATTCTAAGAGAAGAAATAATTATGGTGTCTGTTTCGTGTGTACGGAAGGGTTTGCAAAATGTAGGTTGACTTCACAGTTTTGAGTATTTCGTCTTTCCGGTATATGAGACAGCTTCACGTGCAAGAAGAACGGACTGCCTATACCGTAATGTTAAGATAATCTTTATTCTCTGAAATGAATAAGCGCTTATAGAACGAGGTTGCAAAGGAAGCAGTCCGTGACGTATAATACAGAAATTGGAAAGATATTCTTTACTTTCAAAATGTCATGCGTTTTCACTGAACACGCACAAGTGTAATTTCATGGATAAGTGTAACAATTGTTTATATTCTTCATTCCGTGCATTATTGGTACCATATTCACAACGTTAAACCAACAAAATTCACAGACTTGTTCAAAGATTTATATTGCAATATCGCGCTGAATGTTCCTACATGTTTTAGCCCGCAAGGGACTAACATCAGGTAATCAAACCAAAGTAATATAGCATAAAACCAAATCATTCACTTTTGTGTGCAGCTGATGTGGCATACAAGAGTTACGTGATTAAAATGTAGGCATATCCTTGTAGAGTAGTGGTATAAATGTGATGGATCTTAATATACAGTATCTTCGAAGCAGCTTACGTACTTAACGAAAGTCAGCAGAATTGTACGGACTGTTTGTTAAGTAGGAATAGGGTGCTGAGGAGAATTTTTGGGCCTAGGGGGTACGAGGTAACAGGAGAGGGATGAAAACTACATGATGAGGAGCTTAGTGATCTGTACTGCTCATTCAATATTATTCGGGTGGTAAAATCGAGAAGAATGAGATGGGCGGGCATGCAGCGCGTATGGGTGAGAGGAGAGGCGTATAAAGGGGTTTGATGGGGAAACCTGAGGAAAAGAGACCAATTGGGAGACCCAGGCGTAGCTGGGAAGATAATTCTAAGATGGATCTTCAGGAAGTGGGGTGTGGGGTTATGGATTGGATCGAGCTGGCTGAGAATAGGGACAGTTGGCGGGCTCTTGTTAAAGTCGTAATGAAACTTCGGGTTCCATAAAATGCGGGGAATTTCTTGACTACCTGCGAAACGGTTAGTTTTTCAAGGACTTTGCTCCATGGAGTAAATAAGTTATTTTGTTAAGTTCGTGATCAGCATCACACTCTGTTGCTTTACTCTTAGAGAGAGAGAGAGAGAGAGAGAGAGAGAGCGCTACTGGTACCCACTGAGTGGGATGCTGGTTTGTTACCGGGTAGATCTGGACGTTTCTCAGCAAGAAGTTTATCAGGGCTGGTCTGGACGTTTCGGAACAAAGAAGTATCCGCTTTCCTTGCAGGAAATCGATATGAAACCACTCAGCCTGTAGCTGGACTACTGTACCGAAAGAGCTGTTCCAGTGTGTACACAGTGTAACTGAATACATTTTACAAAATTTAAAGGGAAATCTGTAAGTCGAGGAGGGAAGGCGGCATTTTGAGGCAGGGAAAATGTGGTCGATATTGTGACCGTGGAGGTAGGAAACTCACGAGTGTAGAATTATGATATGGGCGCTGTTTTACATGTTCGTTTGTTGTACGTCATTACGTCGGTTAGTTAGAAAGCCTCCGGTCTGTGTCGGTGTACAGCGGTGCGGTAGTACTTCAGCCTAGTGTGGTACTTTTTTTCTATGTAGTCACTGCACTTGGATAACATGTCAACAGTTTCTGTATGCCTTAAAAAAAGTTTTTGCATGGCTGACTATCCATGCATGCGTCGCTTGTTACACGTGTTTGTCACTGGTAAAGTGGCGGTCCTCCTAAAGTGCCTCTGAGTGTACCAATTACGCGGTAATTCGAGGGAGCCAGATCAGAGCTCTACAGAGAATATTCCAGCATCTTGAAGTTCAATTGCCGCAGAGCCCAACAGGGTCAACGGAGAAGAAACTATGCGGACGATACGCTAATTTCTGAGTTTAGAAAGCGCGCTTTGCCTACTTTCCCAGCTGCAGTACCGACACTATTTTCATTAAGGATAAGCCACCGACCACACGTTGTCCTGTCTCAGATTGTCTCCATTTGAACCACTACAACACTTGACTTTTTAAAACCTATTCAATTACATCCTGTATAATCATTAAGTTAAACCTTGTATATCTATTTTGTCACATCCTGCGTGTCTGTTTAGTCACATCCTCTATAACTCTTCAGTTACAAATTGTGTAACCTCTTTTCTGTAATCCTTCGTCCCCTACTCTGAAGTGGGGACATAATTAGATGGTTTTGAGAGATGGTGAGAAGAATATGTAGTGGAGGGGAAGGAGAGCGGAAAAAACGGGACTTGAAGAAATTTGGAGCGTTATTTTCTGTAGTGGTTGTGTGGAATCCTCTGGACGTTTAAATGGAGACGAAGGAAGTGCAATAGATATTTGGTACGAAGCAGGAAATGGATAAAACTTTTTTTTATTGTGCAACAGCCCATAATGGGCCAGGACCTCTTCATTGTCGAGGCTTTACGATGACACTCATACACGCCGCACTCGGCAGGACTCCTCTGGACGAGTGATCGGTCCATCGCGGAGACCTCTACCTGACAGCATAGAACACTCACAAGAGACAGACGTCATGCTCGGCGGGATTCGAACCCGCAATCCCAGCAAGCAAGCGCCAGGAGACACACGCCTTAGACTGCGCGGCCTTTGGGATCGGTATACAAACGTTTAGTGAGAAATTTAAAGCGAGGGGTTTTCCGTTCTTCGTGGATTTACACCGCGTTACCGTATAATTAATTTCCGACGTTTCGAGACCTCGAGGTGATTTCAACTTGCACAATTGAAATGTCAGATTCAAGGGAATGAATTACTCAGCAGACACTAATATATACGAAGAGAATATCAAGGTGGATTTTCGGCAGATTTTGAGGTTATGAAGTGTTCATACTTGATGAATACAGGATTCAATATTGAAATTGGTTTTAATGTCAAAGTAAAATGTTATTGATGGCCTGAATAAAAAAATATTATTATATTTCTGCGCTTATATTAGACCATGCAAAATCTTGCCGGTAGGGACAAGTATGGGCTGAAAATTTCCTACATAATACTACTCGGTTGCTCCTACGCACTTCTTGAAGGCCCACAGGAATGTGGGGGTACAACTCTACTAATTCTTACATTTGCATTACATGAACGATCGTCAGGCTCAAGTCATGGCTGCTTGTTATATATACGTAGAGATCTCTCTTAATCACATAACCCCTTAACTAAATGTTCAGTTAGCCCTATAAACTGAAGCGGTCGTTACATGTGATATTGCTACCAAGATCCACACACTCTGCTGTCTGCTCACAGTGTGTACTTTACATCGAATTATTAGCAGAGAAAACAACGATTGTGCTCCTAATACCATTAACAATTTTGTGTTCGTAAAGTACAGCCACTAGGCTCTCTGCGCGGCACAGTGCTGTCCGTCCTTTCGTGGCTCAGGGTGTTAGACCCAGCTTTTCACCACGTAGGCTCAGGTTTGGTGCCAGGTCATTGCATGTGAGAGTTGTGGTGGATGGAAGGACATTGCAGTGGGCTTCTGTTTCTAAGCGATTCTAGTAATTAAGCGTATCGTCATTCCACCAATGTCCCATAGTCATCTTTACTTTAATAATACTTGTAACGGAAGGACAAGTGGGCGAAGCGTGAAAGCACTCAAACAAAGCAGCGCTCTTTCACTTGCCGGAAATAACTGTACAGAACGTTCCTTCCACATTTCTACTCTTCGAACGCTCGTTCCATGGTTCAGACTGTAGTTGAATCCGCAGGACAGTCGATATAAAATTAGTGGTCGGTAAATTGGCACTGGTATAAGCTTATCTCTGGATACTTAGGCTTTCCCCTGTCAGACTCATTACACCGATGGACAATAAACATCAATCTTGACACTACTCTTATCAGAAGGACAAAGAGGCGAAGCCTCAGAAAATTCATACAAAGCAATGCTGTATGTTCACATTTTCATTTAAATTTCGACCAAGTATAAATATTTCCTTCACAGGCCATTTAATTTAATTCCATTAGGGCTTCAGAAAGCTCTTTCTGTTCGCTTGCTCTTTGTGTTTCTCTTTGTCGTATAGGTCACAATGCTGCGCTACCTTTATACACTGAAAGGTTCTTCTAGGTTTATGAATTCTTTCAGGTCTAATCAGTTCCAACTTTCAGTCGCCCGCTTCAGGCACAGGGAGACTGGTTCCTGTTTGTTCGCACTAGACTATTTTGTTACACATGTTAAAGGTAATGCGAGTAAAATGCGACGCTGCTGAGCTGTGGGTCAGTATCAATGATCTGGCATACAGAATAGCTCAGTGACGCAATTACTGCCGCTGCTGCTTTTTGTGTCGTTCTTTGGAAGAAGAACTGCCCATTAGCCACCACAGACAACTGCCCACAGTCACGCAGTTTCCTTAATTACTCGTTGCTGCTCTCTAAAAATAATCTGTTTTTCTGCTGCTCTACGACTAACTCTAGAGCAAGTTTCTGATAAAATATCCACGTATAGAGTAGGAAGTGACGCAAAACATTTGTCTGACACGGTACTGAGCTGCCAGTTAACAAGTTTGTTGCGTCACTCTGATATCAGTGGCAGATCTCAGAAGAAGTGTTACGCTCGCCACTTTCCACTATATTATTGATAAAAAGCCGCAGTTTAGGTTTTAACAATGGGCGCAGGAAGCAGTTCTTATCACTGCTTCCCACATAACAGTCAGTCGCCTTGCAGATAATTAAATACTTCGATTGTTATTGCAGCTGAATTTTGGAAATGATTTATTTAAAATAAAGTATCAAATAGGAGAAATTTATTGTGATTTAACCATCACTGAAGGTTACGCGGGAAGGTAAAGTTGTCTCTGTTCATGCCATGAAGACAAATATTAGGAGGAGAAATACAGCTCCTCTGATTATTGACCTGTGCACTACGTGGATGTGAGTGGTCAACTGTGCCTACTTTATGACCGCTTTACGGCCGGGAAAACAACTCGATACCGCAGAGGAAAAGATTGAATGGGACCCAGAACCGGTCTGGGTATTTTTTCCAAGAGGACAACCTCTTACCTCTGCAAGGAATAGGGACTGAAAACTGAAAGAACATCACACAATTTCAAGACGGGCGGTTTTATAAAGAAACTGACAAAAATTTGCGAAGAGGAATGAAGTATAAACTTTAAAAATGTTTTGCTTGTTAATGCAGTGTTTACATGTACGGTAGAGTCTTGTCACTCCCCGATCTACCATGCGCCCTTTGCTCTCCCAACTTGCTGCGTCTGCAGCTGTGCGCTGTGGCGTCTGGAGCGTCCGCACTTTGAAATCTTCCTTTGCCTGGACCTCGTAATTTAAACGTGAGAGCTTCTTAACCACTTCGGTGTAAATAACTGATGAAACGCGTAACTCTGCACGGCTAATAGCCTTTAAAGGGCTACTCGTTTGTATTTTATGTTATACTGGAGAAAGTATTCGAGTCATAGTACGGTCGGAGAAAGTAACACGCCTAGTCTCGTATGCAAGAAAATTCGAACCTAGCGTTACATGAAAATGGGGACGAACATTCAAACAAAATCTGTGGAATGGGAGCAGTTTGATGCGGCGTAATGTCTTGCGTTTTGATTGACACTTTCGAAAGAACATGTTGCCTCCATCTTCAAGTTTCAGGTTGACAATGCCAATGACGTAAGTGGGTTGCAGAGAATGTTATAGCCACCGAAAGTGTAGAGCCTGTTGTCCTGTGTACGGTGTCAAATCCGGAAGGCTGAGGTCGAAAGATCGTCACTCTAAAAAGGTGAACACTTGCAGCGCGAACATTGTCAGTTTTACTAAACATGTTGTCGTGGTCTATAGCAACTTTAAGCAATCCTCTCCCCAGAGCTAGAGCTGATTTTGTTTTCTGTGACTGTCATAGGAGGCCATTAGGTTTGAGTAATCCAAGGAACTTCGCGGTCTGGTGGAACACTGAGTGACAGGAACTATCGGACAGCTGAGCTTCGATCCAAGACTCAAAATTCAAACATTCCCAATTGTGGTGTTGCTAAGCGATATTCAACCAGCGTACACACGACAGCATAATGCTACAATCTATTGTTCGTGTGTGCTGCCATTTGTGTTTTCCATGACAGTGAAATTTCCTACATTTCGTACCGTTATGTGTTGCTAACTGTTTTAATGGTCGTGTTTTATAAACGACTCATGTTTATTTTGATGCTTATTTTTTGAAATTTTATCCATAATGGGAAGACGCCCTGGTGCTAACATTAACCATAAAATTCTTATTTTCTTTTCTTCTGCAGCTGATCAGATGCTCTTGTGTACTTTTATTTTTAAATACTTCTTAACTGGAAATCCTTCATCCTTGAAGAAAGAGGCGGAATGTTCTCTCGAAACGTCCAGAAGCAATAAAATTGCCGCTTAGCCTAAAAAATCAAAGAAGCCGAATCCTCAGAATCAGCGCAACGGAAATCTGAGATCCCTCACATTTCTCAACCATTTGGTAGTACTCGTGTTGGGGCTTTTGAATAATAAAGCTTTTCTTTTTCCGAAACCCAACTTTCTCTCGACAAAGAGGAAGATGGATTATTCATACATTATGCATCTCTATACATAATACATTGCCCGCGTATAGTCCCCCGACCATATACCTGATTTGGATGAATTTTCTGCTCTATAGCCTTCGTCAAGTATTGTTACAGTAATTAATTTTAGAATATTAAAGCCACTGGGTGCGCAGAGCGCAAGGGAAAGATAAACTTTGCTGGATAAATTTGTTTGAAGGTCTTTTTGAAACAGCAGAAGAGAAATGGGGATAATATCAAAAGACACTTATAGCGTATCTCATAAAACATTTATACCCTTCACTCTACCCTTTCGTTGTCTCGGACTTCTTGCTCAACCTGAAATCAGGGGCTGAGTTTGAGGCTGTATTTGTGGCACTGAACAAGACTGAAAATGGCATACCCTGCTGCGTAGAACACGTAGCTATCTTAACACTATGCTTCTTACTTCAATACCATAATGGTGCTTCACGTGCATATGTCAATGTAAGTTCATTTACACCTTCAAGAAAGTCACTGCATTTCTTGCGACGATTTGCAGACAAAATAACAAGAGCTTAACAACTCTTGCGTTTCTTACGCCGAGCTGCGTCCATATAGGAGAAGAAACACAGAAAGTTTAGATAGAAACGCATTTTGATTGGCTTTCTTTGCACCAATTTTTATGGAACTCCTAATTTCATACCAAGTTTTTATGAGCAGTTTACGTGCAAAATTTTATCCAAGGCTAAAGAATATATTTCCATACAACATTGCTCTGGTAAAAGTAAACAAAGGTAAAACAATCCCTATACAGGCCTGGACAGGCCTTGAGGTTTCCAGGAGTTTGAGACTCCTAGATTCTAGGACAACTGGCATATGAAGATGGAAAGGTTGTCATCCCTCTACTGTGGCCACCTTTATCCCACAGGAAATATTCCTGTTACTCATTTATAATAGAGGCATATTTAACGTCAATGAAAATATCCAGTGAAACCATCGGGAATCGGTCCCGTGACTTTCTGATTGTATTGTAGTGCCCAAACTAACTACGAAACTGCGGAAGCATCGCTGTGAGTGTAAGATTTTCAAGAAACTCATATTTGCTTAAGAGCATTACACGGAGATTTGTACTCATAATTTAACTCAAAATAGGCTAAGAAATTTGGAAATTATAGTCCCTTTATTTTTATATTGCGATTTTTGCCAAGCCAGTTTTCCCTAACTTTACACTCTCTTGACAACATTAAAAAAAAACACTGTGTACAGAATTTGACGCCGACAAAGAGTTTAGTTGCTGATACACGATCAGCCAAATATACATAAGTCGTCTCCACGTAAGAACGTCCTTTTTATATCGTTCTTTATGCCCAAGGAACGAATTTTGACATTACATTTTTTAGGAAGGTTACAGCCACTCATTTACAAATTTACATATTATTCATTCTTAAAGCCTGCACCACAATTAGGATTATTTCAGGAAAGTTAAGAAGACCCGTGCATAAGGTCTCGGTTTCTAAAGCAGCTTGAGATTGAGTGGCTGTGGGTTCACCAAATTTTCGGAAGAATATTTACTCCACTTTTAGATAGAATGTATTGCTAGAACGTTCCTCCGAAAAGTTGGTAAACAGCCTTGCAAGAAGCACGGCGTCATAAGCCGGCAGACCAAACTTCCGGATGTTTTCACGGCAGTACAAATCGGCTGCTACTCTATTCCCTTCTCTCCACCCAGTGGCGTCTGATACTTGCAAGTTTTTCCTTGCTTACGGTTCAAGTATTCGATATGCCGGCCACAATTTCGGCTGGGTTACAGAATGAAATAAAATAACGTATTTGATAGAACTACGTAATTTTTAAACTTATGTCTTGTGTTTTCTATGAAGGAAGAACTAAACATTAATGCACTTTTCGCTGCAAAGCAGTATATACGTCATGAGCGCGTAGAAATTGCACGGGTCCTGCAGGTTCCCATTACTGTAAAACAGTGCAAGTTAGTGTTTCAGTAGCGGTAGGTGAAAGGGACTTATGTTGCATCGAATTACCGAAAAGACCATACTGTGAGTATTACAATAACTGAACTGATGCGTACTGTGTATGTCAGAACGTTTTAGGGTACAATTGTATAGTATGACACATGCATTGTAGTGATAAGCGCTGCGTATGTAAGAGTGTGTTAGAATGTTGGTGTACACAGCAGCACAACAATACACTATGCAAACTAAGTTACACTGTAAAGAAATCAGAACCCTTCCTGGCTTGCAAACACCAAAGTATCTTTAAGGCATCGGTTCGAATCGAAGGGAACCTCGGAAAATCGAGGGACCGAGAATCGAGACTGTACTATATAGATATTAGTAGGTTAACTGTTTATTGATTGTTGTGCTATAAGTGTGCTGTTTTCGACATGAGAGTTTCTTTGTGGTGATAAACTATTAAGAGTAGAAGCACATTATTATTATTATATCAATACATAAAGTTTGATAACAGTCTAAATTCAACTAAATTCTATGATTTACTAAACAACACAAAGGGATATCTCAGCCTAATTAATCATTATCATTATCATTATTGTCAACAAATGCCGCGGCATGTGTCAATGTGTGAAAGGAGAGAAATATATAAGGGGGTTAGTAACAAAACATACAAGAAAGAGATCACTTATAAGACCTAGGCGTAGACGGAGGATACATTTAAAATGTATCCCAAACAAACAGGTTGGAAGGGCGTAGATGGACTCTTCTGACTGGAGTGGGAGACGAGTGTCTTCTGGACACATTATGGACGGGCTTTGCAACTATTAGCTTCGTAAGAAGAGTTCTGTTGCATGAAGTAAGTTATAATTCTGCTATTCGCTTCTTGCGTCTCTCATTCACTCTTCACAGAATTAAAGAAAGCTAAATTTATAAACAATGTTCACTTTTTCTTTCCCCAAATCACTTACCCACAGGAATTATGTAAGGAATAGAATTTGTAATTTAATTATTTCCGGGTCACTAATCTAACCAGCTACATGGTACACCGGCTTTTCTTTGTCTCTGCATTCCCGATGTCGTAGAGGGACTTCTTGCTTATTGCTACGGCACTTCAAATGGATTTTGTTCAGCGTCTGTTAAAAGCGCAGCATTCTAAGGAAAGGAAGTTTCGGAGAGTATCTTATTAAGTTACATAACTTATCATCTTGCTTCTTTCCGTAATTGAGCCAGTACAAACACCAAGACGTCCTTTAATCGTCTTACCTTAATGACTCTATGTTCCTTCTCTCAGTTTTAATTTTTATTCTTTCCTTTAGTCTTCTTTTCCAGTTACATCTGACGTAATTGTTTCTTCTTGCTTTCCTCCATCGACCTAGTACAAACTTCCATCTAAGTACTGGCTAGTGAATCATTGAAATACTGTCGGAAAATCGTCTACCAATATTGACGGCTTGCGTGGTTTTACTCAGTAGGCTACAGTATGATATGTCACAGTCTATTATCTCATATTTATTACAGACTTCGACTCATCCTGCAGAAATCTTCCTCAGGACAGAATAGTTTGCTCAGGTAGACAAAACCCGAATGGTCATTGCCTTCTTCGCAAAAGCCGCTACATCCCGAGCCCGATGAAGCACAACCTTTATTCCCATGAGCTTCATTTTAATAGTATGTTATCACTCGTACCACTAAAGTGGCCCTTTCTTTCACGTTTTCTCCTTCAAACCGCCCGTTCCAGATTCGAACCCGGGAAGAGGCTTCCTTCAGATATAACGGGTTTGTTTCAAACCCGTATAATTTTTTTCCTTTTGCGTCGGCAAGTCAGTTTGCTCTGCTCACTCTGTTAATTCCACCTTGGGCTGTACGCTTAGCAACCGTTGTTGCAGGTTTTCGGGGATCGTATTGCAGAATGAATGTCAGGTGGCCAGCAGAGTAACTGACGTTTATGGCGAAAGCATTATCCACGGGATCACTTCGGAAATAACAAGGCAGCGAGCAGGATGTAAGTTTGTGTGCTCTGGTGAACATTAAGTGGTTCGACTTCAGTAAAAGTGTCTGTTTTCTGTATTTTCGATTTGGCGTATCTTCCCTGTCGTCTTCATCCCCCTGACATTCGCTGAGACGAGGAGGGTCACTAGAAAGGCCAGGTACATCCTTCATTTCTATCGTTTGCCTTATTCATGAACGTGTCTGCTTATCTCATGCAGATTGGTCGTCAGAGTCCGACTCCATGTGTGATACCTATTGAAAGAGACCTACTATTTTTTTGGCGAAAATTATGTTGATCTACGACTAAATCTCGGAAGAGGGGGTAATTAATTTTTGATTGTTCACGACGACTTTTTAATACGACCATTAACACCTTCCACATCTGGACCAACTTTGTTTAAATGAAATTTTAATAGTAGAATAATAAAAATAAGCCCCATAAAATTTGCCTAATTAATGTAGTTATTTCAGTCGTTAATGTAATTTTCTTTTGTCCATTTCAATCGCAGCCGTGACGTCACTTACTGACGATTGAAATTCAGGTACGGCTTTGTGGTCACGTTTTGTCAGCGGGTAAATATGAAAGTGTTTCAAAGATACTTGTACATTGACCGCAATTTTCCACTAGAAGCAAATAAATTCGTGCGGCAACTACAGTTTTGGCCTTCGATTGAAAGTTATGCACTTCAGCTGCTGCGGGGTTGACATCAACCCCAAGCTGAAAGAAGACAAGGGCTTTCTTGCAGTTGATTTAATGTTTATGGTAAAGTTGGTTTTTTCACCCTCCGCGCTAAATATGCAAAGATAACTCGTAATAGACACAGGGGCTTTCTTGCACGGATGAAGGCAGCTTTGTCGCATAGGAAGTATTCAACCGCTGAGACCTCTTGAGACCTGCGGTGTTCGGAATTGGGATAAAATAAACACGCTGTATCTGTCAGAATATTTGATCTTCTGAAAGGATTTTGATTCAATTTGGTAACGGAGGTAAACTTTTTGATCCGCTGTAGCCTCATATTTGTGTTTTGCAGAAATATTCTACAGATTTATAGTTGAATTTCATTCCAGTGTGGTACGTGAAATATGGGATTAATTTTATGAAGATAGTACGAAACAAAAATTATAAGAGGAAAGTGAAGGTAGGAAGAGAAGGAAAGGAATAATATAGAAAGATGGACAGGGAGAAACAAAGTGTGATCGCAGTAGCAGTACAGTACTCTACTGAATTAGTTGCTGTGAAAGGCACTGCGTCGTAAGTATTTACCGCGAAACGCGTTTCTCCGAAGCTTGGCGATACAGATGACACTAACAGGGACACTGTAGTCATTTAAGCCTGTCATTTTTCGACTCTGATGGAAATGAGTATTTGTCAAGTCTTAAAACAATGTGTTTGACGTTATCCCATCACAGACCTTGTCCTCAGGGAAATATAATGTGCTCTTTATTAAGAAAATTTATGGCCAGAAAAGTGTAACTCTCTCGTTGACAGTTTTCTCTGAGCCTGTACTGTCTTTGGCCACTTCACAGGCACATCGCATGCTGAACACTCCATCTGTGCAAACACACAACACAGTAGTTTCTGTACTTCGGCCACTGGGTGAATGGACAATTGAGCTACAGCAACATAAATATGAACACTTCGCGACTGCAGAACAACAAGCCGCAGATGCTATGGTCCAGCGTGCACATTTACAAGGATGTTAGATTCGACTCTTGTAAGGGTAGAAGAATCTTTCTAAAGAAACCTTCTCTCAAAATCGGAAATAAGCCACTGAAACTAAGGAGCTGGAAGTTAAATCATGAACATAAAAGCGTTATGTCCCTTCAAAACATCGTGAGTCAGCGTCAGGCATCGCGATACTCAGCCGTACGGGTACAGGACCTAAATCCGCAGAACAAAAGTCTCTCGAATAGCTGCTACGAGGATTCAGGTTTTGTATTTTTGTGTCTTTTAAGACATATTCATTTCTTTCTAAAATTCCCACGGTACAATATCATTAATAAATCTTAAGCTTTATTTTTGTATAAGTAAATGTAGAACTCTCTTTCCAAGTAACAGTGACACAGCTGGCGACGTCGCCTCTTGTTTCAGTCACTGAACATATCTTAGGAACCTTTCTTCTTGATTTTTGAAAATAAAGGCGCAAAGAATGTTTTTCGGTCGATAAGACGTCTTGCTGTTCCATTAATTACTTGGCACTTTGTTTGTTTTGAGACCTCAGCCTCAGTTCGGAACGAGGCAAGAGCAGCCCTGGCAAAATCGCCATCCTTAATGAAACCCACGTAAAAGCTCCGCCAGGAGTCGGAGCGACTAAGAACTTGTCACAACACAACCTGACCGAGAGTAGACAAAAGCAGTCCTTGCGGTAATTAAATACTGGGAGACTTGACGCTCTCACAACAGCGTTTTGATGCTTCAGGTGACTGTCGGTGAGAGAGTAGTTCCCAATTTCAGAAGGCTCTTGAAGATCGCTCGGCCCTTCCAAAAAAAAAAAAAAAAAAAAAATGCCGGGCCTACTGCCTAAAATACACCCCTTCTCCCCTGAAATTGTACTTTCCCTTCCACATCACCCCAGGGCACCTTTATTTTTGTTTGTTTCCTTTTGGGGTCTGGTTTTTCGGGTTTT
>Ga0123355_10003174_pt1 | contig 23469 bp, 21 predicted proteins | sample TergutEmb28metaG_3_FD_89872 | JGI IMG/M metagenome (GOLD analysis project Ga0123355, IMG submission 89872) | Embiratermes neotenicus P1 segment gut microbial communities from Petit-Saut dam, French Guiana - Emb289 P1 | ecosystem: Host-associated > Arthropoda: Insects > Digestive system > Gut ... | reverse complement strand
GTCGCTTGCGGGTTTTTTATACTGTTTTACCGGTATATTGCTATAGAGCGGCTGGGTTAAATACACCATTCGTCGTTGCGAGCGAAGCGAAGCAATCCAAGAATGCTTAAACCTGCAAATTTACTAGATTGCTTCGTCGCTTCGCTCCTCGCGATGACGGCGTTAGGAGATTACCATGGATATTTACTTGCTTGATATCTTCCCGATAATATTATTTTTCATCAGTTTTTACGGTCTTATAACCACCAGTAATATTATTAAGACCATTGTTTTTATCATGCTGATGCAGACGTCGGTAATTATGTTTTGGCTGGGGGTTGGCTCACGGCTTGGCATTGTACCGCCTATTATCGGCGATATCGCATACCTGGAGTACCCCGATGTTATTGCCGACCCGTTGCCGCAGGCGCTTATGCTTACGGCTATTATTATAGGGATAGCCGTAACGGCCGTTAATATCACAATGCTCAATTCCTTGTTTAAGAGGCATACGACTGTTAACTGGAAATCTTTGCAAGAGCTGGTGCAGGGTGAGGAAAGTCAATACGAATCATAAAGGAGATAGCTATGAAAATTTCAAACTACAAAGCAAGTTTAATTGAACTAATCGCAACAAGCGGCGTTTTGATGCTGGGGGATTTTACGACTAAGAGTGGCCGGAAGTCCCCATATTTCATCAACTCGGGACAGTATAAAACAGGAGAACAGGCCGAGCGGGTGAGCGAATACTACGCGGCACTGATTAATGAAAAGCTGAAAGGTTGCTTTGACGTGTTATTCGGGCCTGCCTATAAGGGGATACCGCTTTGCACATTAACGGCGGCGGCGCTGTTTCGTTTGTATGATATCAATGCGGGTTACTGCTTCAACCGCAAGGAAGCCAAAGACCATGGGGAGGGCGGTATGTTTGTAGGCTGGCAACCCAAAGATGGTGACCGTTTTTTAATCATCGAAGATGTTATTTCTGCCGGTACATCCGTCCGGGAGGTGTATCCGCTAATTAAAGCAACGGCAGATGTAAGTATAACCGACCTGGTAATATCCGTTGACCGGATGGAGAAAGGCTACAACGGCCTAACTGCCACCCAGGAAATGAAACAAGAGTTTGGAATCACTGTTCATCCGCTGGTCACGGTTAAAGAAATCATCGAATATTTGTACAACCGCGAGGTTGACGGAAAGATTTATATAGATGACGCGATGCGGGATAAGATGGAATCGTATGTCAGCAAATACTGTGTATTGTAGTCTTACTATAGCGAGGTTTTAAATGTTAGCCTTGAGCCTACCATTTTTTGCGATTATACCGGTACTTATAGCCGTCTTTTTATATGTATTTGCCGGTTTAAGGAAAGCGCGCATTATAGCCGTAATATTCCAGACGGCTTTTGTGGCGTTGGCGTTTGCTTTAGTGCTGGCCAGCCGAGAAGAGGATATTATCACCCGCGTTGGAGGATACGAGGGGTATCTTGGGATTATTCTTAGGGCGGATACATTAGCGGCGGTGTTTGTTCTGCTTACTGTTGTTATTTTCCTTGCCGTTGTAATTTATAACTTGCGCTCCGAATATGACCATACGGGGAGGCTTTATTGGTTCTTACTTTTCATATTGGAAGGCACGCTTATCGGACTGTTTCTAACCAGGGACTTCTTTAATGTGTTTGTACTGGTGGAGGTTAGTACTGTCGTAGTTGTTGTACTGCTTATGTATGACCGTGAGCGCCGTAATTTGTTTGCCGGTATGATTTTTATTATGGTTAATATCGTGGTTATGCAGTTTTATCTTTTTGGGATTGGGTATTTGTATATGATGACCGGCGTCATGGACATGAAGGCCGCCGCCGCCGTTATAGAAACGATGGATACATCTGATTTGGCGTTGCCTTATGCACTGATTATGACCAGCATTGCCGCGAAATGTTCGTTGCTCCCACTCCTTACTTGGTTGCCTAAGGTTAACTCGCTTACGGGCTCGCGCTATACCATCGCGGCTATTATGTCGGGGTTACATGTTAAGGGCGGGATTTACTTATTTATCCGATTTCAGAGTGTGTTTGGGGGCATTGGTTCGGAGTTTTTCCTCGCGATTGGGCTACTTACGGCTGTTGCGGGTGTGGTGCTTGCGTTGGCGCAAAAGGATATCAGGCTTATGTTGGCATATAGTACCGTGGCTCAGGCCGGGCTTATTATTGCCGGGCTAGGCTTGAACAATGCCTATTCCGATATAGGCGCTATGTTGCATGTTGTTAATCATGCCATAATTAAAGTGGCGTTGTTCCTCGCGGCCGGGATGATTAGCTTCTTGTTTAAGACTACGGATATCACAAAGATACGCGGTCTTTTTCATGTTAGCCCCCCTATTGCTATAGCTAACATACTGGCCATCTTGGGTATTGTTGGCGCGCCGTTTTTTAATGGATTTGTGTCTAAGTATTTTATTGCATATGGGGCCAGCGGGGTGCTGGAATGGATTTTTATCGCGGTTAATTTTGGGACGGTACTTGTTTTTGTGAGATATTCCGCTGTCTTCTTTGGCCGGCCGCTTGCCGCAATAAGAGAGGTCACGCCGGATTGGTGCAGGCAGTCTGTTGTGCTTGGTATTGGGATTGCTTGTGTTGTGCTGGGGGTGTTTGGGGTGCCGGTGGCGCGCTTCTTGTTTGACCAGCCCACAAATGGGGGCATATCCTTGGGGGTATGGAGCTACTTGGAGAAGAGCCTTGTATTCTTCGTAAGTTTGGGGCTTGGGATATTGGCATATAGGTATGTACCGGTTAAGAACAGGCTGGTTGCCCCGCTTCGAGGTTTACAACTCAATTTTAAGATTATGTGTATGTCTATTGGGGTGTTTTTTGCGCTTTTGTTGGTGTTTGTGGGGGTTTTGTAGAAGGGCATGCGCTTGAAATGGCATACATGAGTTCGAGAGATCGAATTCTCTCATCTACACTCGTAAGGGAATTCATAATTTTTTTGTGAGTTCTCTATTTTTGTTGTATAATATGTGTGAATTCATCGGGGGAGAGGTTTATATGTCTAGACCTGTCGACAGGGTAATAAACGAGTTGCTTTTACAACAAATTCGCGAGTTGGAACAAATTCTTAACTCGGACGTATTCTTTTATTATGGGCCACTTGATGAGGGTATGGTTCAAGCGTTTATTTCTGTACTTGAGGGTTTAACTGAAGATGGAGAAAAACGTGAAAATTTATCAATAATATTGACAACAAACGGCGGAAGTGCTATTGCCGTTGAACGCATGGTCAACGCTATTCGACATCACTACAGAAACGTAAATTTTTTTGTTCCTGAATGTGCATACAGTGCGGGCACTATTTTCTGCATGAGTGGCGATAATATATATATGTCTTACACAAGTGTTCTTGGCCCAATTGACCCGCAAGTGAAGAATCGAGATGGAAACTGGGTTCCAGCGTTGGGCTATTTAGATAAGATAAATGAGTTGCTCGATAGGGCAAGGGCTGAAGAAATTAGTAGCTCAGAGTTCCTTATTTTAAAAGATTTTGATTTGTCGGAAATACGTTCTTATGAACATGCGAGGGATTTAACTGTTGAACTCTTGAAAAAATGGCTCGTTAAGTACAAATTCCGAATGTGGGAAACTAGAAAAACGAGTGGAAAAAAGGTTACTGATAAGTTAAAGAAAGAACGTGCTGAAAGAATTGCAAAGCAACTTGGTGATAATAAGCTTTGGCTTTCTCATGGAAGACCAATAGGGTTGGAGCAACTTAGAGAACTGGATTTGATTATTGAAGATTATGGTGAAAACAAACCGCTCAAGACCGCGCTAGACGAGTTCTACCAATTGTTGAGGGATTATATAATTAAAAATGGTGCAATAATATGTATGCAAACAAGAATTGGAGGTGTTCTTCAATGAGCATAGCTCAAGAAATTGAACTAATCACCAAAGATGCACCCGATGGCATATCATTTTTTGAAGAGTCTGACCTTGTAAAAGACTACCAGTCTTTGCTAGAAAAAGGTTTAGTAAAAAAACGAGGTTATATGTTGCAAACGATAGAAGAGAAACAGAGGGATGCTCTAGAGGTGAAAATTATTTATAGCTCACGTCATCAAAAAGCATATTGATGATCAATAAAAATTTTTGTCCTGCTGGCGGATTGCACTACTGTGACGGGGTGTTTACCGCCTCACCTGTAGCAAAAGAATACAAGATTACTTCTTTAACCGTTTTGGCCGTAGCTTCCGCTATGGCCTTTTTGTATATTTGCAATTGTACTCGGTGGGTTTCTGCCCATTCTTGGGGGTTTGGGCCGGGATTTTCGCTTTTAAAATCTACCAGCACCAGCTGACCATCTTCTTCAAAATAGCAGTCTACTATGCCGTGGACCAGGATGGATTCTTCGGTTTTAGCGAGGCTTGGGTAGATTTCTGCGGCGGGGATGGTCATTACGAATAGGGCTTCCCTTTTTACTTCGGTAGCGGCGCGGATGCGGTCTGCAATTGGAGAATTGGACAAGGTTAATATTTTGCGACGGTCTATTGCTTCAGATTCCTCTTGGGTTAGCAGGTTTTTTTCTACCAGTTGGGCTATCAGTTCACCTATTGCGCTAGGGTTTATGTGCTTGTGGAAGTCCATATGCTCGACTATTGTGTGTAGGGCTGAACCCATGCGCATTGGGGTTATGCCTTCTTCTGCCCGCATAAAAGCCGGCGGCTCAAAAGTGGGAGGTGGGAGAAAACTACTTTCATCATACGGGGTGCTGTCCGGGGAGATATCTGACGCGTATAGCCGCTTAATCTCTGTTATGGATAGTTTGGAAGGCAGGGGGCTTGTTATAGCGGTGGCTGGTAAGCTTATCGCTTGATAAGGTGCAACGGCGGGCTTTTCGATAACGGGCGCGTCAAACTGCATCAGGCCGTGGTGTACGCGGATATCGAAAGCCGATGGATGGTTTAGTAGCTCTTTTGGGGTGTGCATCTCGTCATCCAGCAGGGCGGCGGCATCTTGGTGGCGTAGCAGGCAAGGCATTATCCAGTCCAGATATCTGCCTGCGTTTTGGCGGTAGTATACTGAAGGCCCAATGTGTGTGGTAAGAAAACCACTTCCCTTTGTGGCAAGAAAACCACTTCCCACTTGCTGTGCGGCGGCATCGGTCCATTTTTCCATGCTTTTTTCCAGGTTTGCTACGCGGCCGGTTAGTATCAGCAGTTCTTTAGCGCGTGTCATTGCTACATATAGGCAACGCAATTCCTCCGATAGGTTTTCGCGCCGGGTTAGCCTTGCAAGGCTGTAGTGGGCCAGAGTTTTTGCGCGGGTACGCTTTTTTAGGTTTACGTATTTGGGGCCAAGGCCTTCTTCGCCGTGTAGGATTATTGGCTGGCGCTCATCATCTACGTTGAAGCGCTTGCCCAAAAAGCCTGCGATAACCACCGGGAACTCCAGCCCCTTTGATTTATGGATGGACATAAGGCGCACGCGGTTGGTTAAGTCCTCTGCCGGAGCGATACCTCCTGCTACACGGTCCGCGCTGTCGGTATCGTATAGGCGTTCGATATAGTGTATGAAGTGGAATAAGCCTTTGAAACTGGTTTCCTCAAATTCAATGGCTCTTTCCAGTAGCAGGCGCAGGTTGGCCTCGCGGATTTCGCCACCGGGTAGCGCGGCCGCGTGGGAGGGGTAGCGGGTGTCTTCGTATATTGTGCCTATTAGACGGCTTATGGGTAGGTATGTGGCGGCAGAGCGCCATTTAGTTAGGTGGGATAGGAAATGCAAGGCCTTTTCACGCGCTGTTTCATACGTTGCGAAGCAATCCAAGCCTATGGATTGCTTCCGCCACGCTATGCTCGCGGCAGGTTGCGCTTCGCTCCTCGCAACGGCATGTGGGGTTAATTGGGCTGTGTTTGCCAAGGATTTTAGATGGTCATATAAATCAGCCGGTGGGATTTTGTTGCCGCCTGTGGATTCGGCACTTGCGCCCCCGTTGCTGCTTTCTACGGGGTGTTGCCGTATCATCATCAGCTCATCCGGTGTAAAGCCGTACACAGGGGAACTTAGTACCGTTATCAATTCAATATCCTGCCGGGGGTTATCCGTTACGCGTAGGAAGGCCAGAGCGGTCTTAATTTCCGGTTGATGGTAGAAAGCGGCGGTCATGTCGGCTATCGCGTCTATTCCGCAACTTTTTAGCTCTTCTATTACGTCTTTGGCCAGGGAATTCGCGCTACGCGCAAGGATTACTATGTCGCCGGGTGTGCATGGGCGGTAAGTGTTTTTATCCTTGTCCCATACTTGGCGTGTGGCAAGTGCCTCGTGTATGCAACCGGCTATCATGCGGGTTTCGGCTATAACAGCGGATACGGGCTCCTCATTGTCTTCATCATCTTGCTCCGGCTCTGTTTCCGGTGTGGTTTGATCCAGGAGCTCCACCCACATACCCGGGAAGGAATCTTCCGGCAGAGGGGGATAGTCCGCGGCGGCGTGAAGGGCTGCGGCGCTGTCGTAGCTTACCTCACCTACCTCCGGACACATTAGCTGTGAGAAGAAGAAATTTACGGTGTCTATAACGCCGGTACGGCTACGGAAGTTTTGGGAGAGGTCTATACGCATGGCGTCATAGGACTTGTAGCTGAGCTGGTCATTATCGCGGGCTGGGTTTTCGCTCTCTCCGCTCACTGGCGTGTACCTATTGTATTTCTCCACAAACAGCCCTGGATTAGCCCGTCTAAAGCGGTAAATACTCTGTTTCACATCCCCAACCATAAAGCGTTGCCCGGCTACGGCGCTTAATATCAAGTCTTGCACCTTATTCGAGTCCTGATATTCGTCGATAAGCACTTCGTGATATTTTTCCTTAAGCGCATTTGCAACGGCACCCGGGGTCATATCCTCTGGGCCCATCGGATATAGTATCTTTATCGCAAAATGCTCTAAATCAGAAAAATCCAGCAGGTTGCGCTTGCGCTTTTCTGCGGCAAAGGCTGTGGCATAGCGAGCAACCAAGGTCATCAGTGCCGTAACCCTGGGGGCAAGGGCCGCAAGGTCGGCTTGCATCTTCCCGGGCGGCGCGAAAAATATGCCGTTAACTAGGTTTTTAAGCCGGTCTTTGGCCTCTGTATTGCGGATGCGCTGGGCGCGCTCTTTTAATGCAGAGTTAACCGCGTCTTTTTCCATAATCCTTGGCAAGGTGCCCCAGTCCACACGCAAAAAGGCCTGATACATATCCGGGAAGGGCTTTTCAATGCTCTTTCGCAGATGACATATCATGGCCACATTTTCTTCCATCTTGTCTATGTATTTCTCCGGGCCGCCGGGTAAGTGGCATACATCCATTGCCATGCGCAGGCCTTCAATTATACCGTCAAGGCCCGCAGTCAGTTCTTTTCTGATTAGCATGGCCCAGGGTGTAGAGTCTAGGCAATAAACCTCATCAAACTTGCTCGCATACCGCACAGCGGCGGCAAGCGGAAACGGGTCGCTTTCCAAAAACGCGTATAGCCGCCTAACCAGAGCGTCTAGCCTATCGTCTTTGGCCTTTCCGCCGTACACGTCAACCAAGTCTAAAAAAGCGGCGTTATTACCGGCGGCGTATTCCTCTTCGAAAAGCTCGTCCATTACTTGGCTCTTGATTATCCCCAGCTCCGATTCATCGGCCACGCGGAAGGCCGGGTCTATGTCAATTATCTGGAAATGTTCCCGCGCCAGCTTGCGGCAAAAGGCGTGAATCGTGGAAATATCGGCAGAGGCAAGCAACGCGGCCTGGTTGGCTAGATGTACGCTGGGGTTATCAAGTAGCCGGTCATGGATTTTATGCGTAACGCGCTCTTTCATTTCGGCTGCGGCGGCTTCCGTGAAAGTCACAACCAGTAGCCGGTCTATACCTATATTATCGGAAACATGCCTAAGGATACGCTCGGTTAGCACCGCCGTTTTGCCGCTGCCTGCGGCGGCAGATACCAAAATCTCCGGTGCGTCGTAGTTAATGGCGGATTGCTGGGCTGGGGTGAATTTCATGCTGGTCATTCCCTTGCGCTAGAGTCAGTGATGATGCCACAGATGTTAAATGTATCAGCTACAATGTTAGATGATGCAAAATAAGTAGTCAAGCGGCTTTAAACTAACTTTTATCGCAACCGTTTATTTTGTTGAATAAAACATGGGGTTGCCATTATAGAATAGAACTGTCAACATATAAGAATATTAATAAAACCATCACAGGAAAGCCAAAGTTGTGCGGAGGGCTCAGAACGGAGAATAAGTTGAAGTTAAAACGCATTAGAATTTCAGGGTCATTAGTGGCTATTATCATATTAATCTATATTTTGCTGGGCTTCGGGCCATATATGGGGAGGGCCTATGTAAGCACGGAAACAAGAAATGCCTTTGCGATGCAGAATTTCTTTGGCGAATATGAAAGCCCCGAGAGGGTCATGTTGCTGGAATCCCCTGACGACGCCTTTTTTCACAGGCTAAACCTAATATCTAACGCGCGGGAGCAGATTATTTTTTCAACCTTCGCTTTTCACCCAGGCGAGGCCACCGACATTATTGTTGGCGCGTTGTTATCCGCAGCCGACAGGGGAGTGGAAATACATTTCATGTATAACGCGATTGGGAGCTTTATGCGCCGTGTATACATCAACGCCCTATCCGCGCATGAAAACATTAGTTTCTACAGCTTCAGCAGATGGCAATTTTTTAGGCCGCAATACCTTAATACCGCCCTTCATGATAAGTACATGATAGTTGATGGCAGTATAATGATATTGGGCGGCAGGAATATATCAGACAGGTACTTTGACCTTGGTGGGTTTAACGGTAATATTACCTATGACAGGGAAGTTTTGGTTTATAACTCTAATCCGGAATTTAAGGGAAGTATAGTAGATGTAGTTGAATATTTTAACGTCAAGAGATATTCCGGTCTGGCGTTTTTACATGACAGAGGAAGCGCAAACGAGGCCTGGAAAACACAGAAAAACAACTTTGTAAACCTGTATGTAGACGCCAGGGAAGGTCTTGAAATAAGCGGTTTCGATTATTACGCAAACACTGTCCGCGTAAACAATATAACCCTGGTAACCAACCCCATCGGTTTTGCAAGGAATGACAGCATGGTTGCGTACAATTTATTAATGCTTGCCAAAAACAGCGATGTAATAGTAGCGCAATCCCCATATGTAACTCTAACCCACAGAAATTTGAGGATTCTTACAGAGGCCGTACAGGGTAAAGACGTAACTCTTATAACCAACTCCCTGTCCGCGGCTGTAAATCTCCCGTCTTTTTCAAGTTACCATGTCAGCAGGAGAAGACTGCTTAACGCTGGCATTACTATTTATGAATTTCAAAGCATAAACTCGTCATTGCATGGGAAAACATATTTGTTTGACGGCAGGCTTACGGCAATAGGCTCCTTTAACATGAATGAGAGAAGTATCCGCTCAGACACGGAGTCCATGCTTATTATCGACAGCGAAGAATTTCATGACATAGTACTAGACGCAATCAGAAATCAAATGTCACAGAGTTTAAGAGTTGCGCCAGACGGTAGCTATGCGCCATGCAACTATGTGGAGGAAGCACACGTGTCACTGGGAAAAAGAGCCCTGTATACCGTTGCGGGCTATGTACTAAGGATATTTAGGTTTATGTTTTAGGGCGTGTTAAGAGTGTTTAACTAGGAATCCGTATAGGAGAGGTGAAGGCCGGTGAGCTGGGTCCAGGAAAACAGGAGATTGCTACTTATAGCAATTGCCATTGTCATGATAGCAATGATAATAGTCGTTAACTATGATTTTCTTACAGAAGAGGTTTTTTCTATAGACAATATACTAAGATATATGGTATTGCCGACATGGGTGCTGGTGTTGATATTCCTTGCGCTTTACGCGCTCAAGGGTGCAATATTGGTAGTGTCCGCGATACTTTTATATGTGCTGGCCGGTTTAATTTTCCCTATATGGGCGGCTTTTTTGGTTACCTATGCTGGGTTGGCTGTGTCGCTAAGCGTTGGGTACCTAATAGGCAACAAGCTGGGTGAGCATAAAGTTAATAAAATGATTGCCAAACAAAAAAGGATTGCCGACTTTGTACACGGCAATAAAGAAAACCTGGTGATGCTTTGCTTTGTGGCACGCTTGTTTCCAATGTCGTATGGCTTGGTAAGTATGCTTTTTGGCGCGTTAAAGGTGCCGTTTTTCAAATATTTATTTATGTCTTTGCTGGGGATAAGCCCGCGTATGATCCCTATTGTGCTTGCCGGGCGGGCTATTGCTAATCCCCTGTCTGCGGAGTTTATGGTGCCTTTTGCTATAAGCCTTTGTGTTACGCTTGGTATTTTTGTGATTTATAACTCAACCAATTCCCCCACATAGTGCCGGTCGGCCACAGCCAACTTAACATTAACATTGTGCGCGTCCAAAATCCGCCCTACGGTATCGTAAGCCAGCATGGGCCGGTTATTTTCCTCGCTTAAATGCCCTAAAACTACATGCTTAAGCCCGTCCCATGCAACTTCTATGATTAACCGGCCCGCCGCCGCGTTGGACAAATGCCCCCTGTTGCCCGCGACACGTTCTTTTAAATCGGCATGATAACGTCCGTTTTTAAGCATCTCCAAATCGTGATTACTCTCTATTAGCAAAACATGTGTATCGCGTAAGTACTCTATTACCGTATCCGTGGCCTTGCCCAAATCCGTGGCGTAGGAAATTTTCTTGCCCGCGGCTTCGAATGTAAACCCTACCGGCTGAGAAGCGTCATGGGGTACATCAAAGGCCGTGACTTTGGCTTGTCCTATCATCATAGGCTTGCCCGGTACGATATATTTTACCTGGGCTTCCGCAAGGGGGCCCAGTTTTTTGTGGCGCAAAAAATAACGCCACGTAAGAGGAGTGGCGTAGATAGGTATGCCAAACCGCCGCGCAACCACACCCGCGCCGGCGATATGGTCGCTGTGCTCGTGGGTGAGGAAAATAGCAGTAGGTTTGGGAATATTTAATTGAGAAAGCCCTTCGGTAAGACGCTTACCGCTAATACCCGCGTCTATAATCATATGCTCGCCCGCAAGCCCGGCATAGGCGCAGTTGCCGCTGGAGCCGCTTATAATTGTGCAAAAACGTATCACTTAATCACTCTTCCGCTGATATCCGCTTGATATCCGCGCCCAAAGTCCGGAGTTTATCTTCGAAGTTTTCATATCCCCGGTCAAGATGAAAAATCTTGCCTATAGTTGTCTCGCCCTTGGCGGCAAGCCCGGCAAGCACAAGCGCCGCGCCGGACCTTAAGTCCGTAGCCGAAACCTGCGCCCCTGTAAAGGTGCAACTGCCCTTGGTTACGGCTGTGCGCCCGTCTACTTTTAGGTTTGCGCCAAGACGCTTTAATTCGTTGATATATTGGAAGCGGTTATTAAACACCGTTTCGGTTACAACGCTGGTGCCGTTGGCGGCGCATAGCAAAGTGGCAATTTGAGGCTGTAAATCTGTGGGAAAGCCTGGATAATAAGACGCTCTTACATCGCTGGCTTTAAGCTCGCCTGCCCGGTATACGCGTAGGCTGTCTTCGCCTTCTTCTACCTGGCAATTCATGTCACGGAGTTTTGCGGTTAACGGGTCCATATGCTTGGGTATAATATTTTTTACGGTGATATCGCCGTTGGTGATGGCGGCCGCAATCATATATGTACCCGTCTCGATTTGGTCGGGGATGATTGTGTATCTGCCGCATCCAAGATTGTTTGCGCCGCTTATGCGGATAACATCCGTACCTGCGCCGCTGATTTTGGCGCCTATCATATTAAGGAAGTTGGCTGTGTCTACAACATGCGGCTCCCTTGCGGCATTTTCTATTTGGGTTGTGCCTTCGGCAAATACGGCGGCAAGCATGATATTAATTGTTGCGCCAACGCTTGGGCCGTCCAAGTATATATTGGCACCTGTAAGCTTTTTGGCCGAGACTTTTACCCAGCCATGCTCGAGCACGCATTTTGCGCCTAGGGCTTCAAAGCCTTTAAGATGATAATCGATGGGGCGGTCCCCAAAATCGCACCCGCCCGGCATTGCTACTTCGGCTTTGCCAAAGCGCCCAAGAAGCGCCCCCAGCAAATAATAGGATGCGCGCATTTTAGAGGCAAGATCGTAATCCGCCACATGGCTTGTTACGCTTCTGCCGTCTATTTCCAGAGTTTGATTATTCAGAAAGCGGCACTTGGCCCCTAACTTCTCGGCCAGTTCGGCTAAGTTGTGTACATCCTTGATGTCTGGCAAATTTTCTATGATGCAAACGCCATTGGCGGCTACGGCCGCGGGCACAATTGCTAAGGCGGCATTTTTTGCCCCGCCAATTTGTACTTCTCCGGTAAGGGGCTTTTGCCCGTTGATAACAATGCACTCCATATGAAGGTACACATCCCATCAAAAATATTGTGTGTAAAAAAGAAAATTAATATTCGCGTTTAGGGCAAGTTTAAACAGAACAAAACAGCCCAGTGATTCCGGGCATTTCGCAGGGATTATAGCATTAACTCGCGCAAGAGAAAAGCCCATTCTTACAAGTATGTTACAGCTTTCGGCTGTTAGATGCAAAACTCGGGTTTTTTGTCAAATTTATGTGTAGCTGGAGTCCGGTTTTTTCATGTATAGGCCGCTTCAATTTCGGCTAGGCTAAAAGCGTATAGCAGATTCGTCCCGCTACGCATTCTATTCAAATGCGTGCAAAACGGTACATCTGCAAGGCTCGGAAAGAGGGGGCAAATATGCGCCAAAGACTAAAAATATTCTCATTATTAACATTATCAGCCTTAATGGGCTTGTTTACCGGCAGTATAGCCGAGCATATGCGCGAGCCTGCGGCCATCTACGCAAGCAAGGGCGATTATACCGAAGCAACCGCGTTTAACCTGCCGTTCCGCTATGGCAAAGCCGTACAGCCGGATATAAAAGTCGTACCATTAGGTATGACTATAGGCGTACGCATTAATACGGAAGGCGTAATGGTGCTTGGTACCGGTAGCTTCCTGGGCGAGGATGGCCAAACACATAGGCCAAGTGACGGGCTTTTAAGAGGCGGGGACCTGATATTAAAAGCCAATGATGAACCGATAGAAACAAAAGAGGCTTTAAGCCAACTGGTAGCAAAATCCGAAGGAGACGTTACTCTACTTTTGCGCCGCGACGGCAGTGAGTTTGAGGTAACCCTAACCCCGGCTTTGGCCGCCAAAGACGGCATGCGCCGCATAGGCACATGGGTGCGCGATTCCACTAAGGGTATAGGCACGCTTACCTATTATATCCCAGAAACGGGGGCCTTTGGGGCATTGGGTCATGGGATAATGGATGTAGACACAAAGAAGCTTGTAAGTGTAAGAAACGGCGCAATCATGCCGTCGGTAGTATCGTCCATTGTAAAGGGCATAAGGGGTAAACCCGGGGAACTTGAAGGCACAGTAGATAACAGCAAAAACCTGGGCAGTGTGCTTATAAACAGCCCATGCGGCATATACGGCAGGCTGGATCCGGCATTTATGGCAACCTTGCCAACAGAGGCAATGCAAATAGCCACACGTTCGCAAATACGTGAAGGCCCGGCCACGATACTGACAAGCGTTGTAGACAACAAAGTACGAGAGTACGGGATTACAATTGAAAGCGTAAACCGCTCCGCAAGCGACGACACCAAAGGCATGATAATACGAATCACAGACCCAGAGCTGTTAAGCGCCACTAACGGGATAGTGCAAGGGATGAGCGGTAGCCCAATAATCCAAAACGGGCGGCTTGTTGGGGCAATAACGCATGTGTTTGTACAAGACCCGGCTAAGGGGTATGGGATTTTTATCGAGACTATGCTTGAACAGGATGGTGGAGGTAAAAGCACTATATGAGCACGGATTTGAAACACAACTCCAACAGACAAAACAAAAACCCGCTTGGAATATTAATTCTAAGCGGGCTTTTTGCTTAAGGCACCAGGCGGATTTGAACCGCCGATAAAGGTGTTGCAGACCTCTGCCTTACCACTTGGCTATGGCGCCATATAACAATATATGATATACACAAACTCATGGGAACTGGCCCAACAAATACCTGCACGCAAACGATTATAGGCAGTAAATACCGTGCTGTCAATTGCGTTGCAAAAACTGGGGATTTTGTTATAATCCCGTTGATATAGCAATTATATTTGAATTGCTGACTTAAATATGAAATGAGGGCAATAGTCATGACTGAGTTAAAATCTGAAGGCACAGGAGCAATCCGCATAGCAGACGATGTTTTGGCCGTTATCGCCGGCACCGCGGCTTTGGAAGCCGAAGGTGTTGCCGGGCTTGCCGGGTATTTTTCCAACGATATTAAAAATAAGTCTGTACGCAAGCATATGGCCAAGGGCGTGACCGTTAATGTTACCGGCGGCACGGTAAGCTTCCACTTGGTTATAAGCGTAAAATTTGGTGCAAAATTGCAAGAGGTAAGCCGTGAGGTGCAACAGCGGGTCAAGGGTGCCATAGAAACAATGACCGGCCTTGCCGTGGCGGAAGTTAACATAAGCGTAGGCGCTTTGGTAGATGAAAATAAACGCCGGATGTGATAGTGTGGAACACCCGCGAGGCCATTGCGCTGCTTGCGGCGGACTTCTTTGAGCAGAATCGCATAGCGATTGTGCGAATTATGCCAACCTAATTGTTCCGCCGACGAAGGAGGCACGAATTTATATGAGCCGTTCCGATGCCAGACGCCATGCTTTTGTGCTGATTTTTCAGATGCCCTTCCACAGCCCTATGGATGCGGAAACCTTTGCCTGGTTAAAAGCCCTATATTACGACTGTCTGGACGACGGCCTTCTGGGCCCGCGCCCAGCCGGACGTGATGCCGCGTATGCCGACAGGGTGATGTGGGGCACGCTGGAGCACCTGGCCCAGCTTGACGGTGTTATTGATAACTTTTTAAAAGGCTGGGATATTAGCCGCTTGAACAAAGTCGACCTTGCAATTATAAGGCTGGCAATTTACGAAATGCTTCGCGAACCGGATGTACCCTTCGGCGTAGCCGTAAACGAAGCCGTAGAGCTGGCTAAAACATATGGCACAGACGAATCCCCGGCCTTTATCAACGGTGTGCTGGGCAATGTTGCCCGCGAGATAAAAGGTGCCGGGCGTGGCTAAGATAATAAGCGGCTCACGCCAGGTTTTTACGATAACCCAGGTAAACCGCTACGTAAAGCAAATGCTGGAAGCCGATGCCCTGCTTGCGGGGCTGTTTATTGAAGGTGAAATATCAAACTTTCATGCCCACTCGTCGGGGCATATGTATTTTACTATGAAGGATTCTTCGGCGGCGATTGGCAGCGTGATGTTTGCAAGCTATGCGGACAGCCTGACTTTTATCCCCAAAAACGGACAAAAGGTCATAGCCTACGGGCGGCTGTCCATTTACGAAAAATCCGGTCAGTACCAATTATATGTAGAGTTTATGGAGCCGGCAGGTATAGGCGGCCTTCAACTGGCTTTTGCGCAACTTGTAGAAAAGTTGCAAGCAGAAGGTCTTTTCGAGGACGCCCGCAAGCGGCCCATCCCGGAGTATCCGGTCTGTATTGCCGTAATAACAAGCCCAACCGGTGCCGCCGTCCAAGATATAATCCGTGTTGTAAGAGAACGGAACCCGTCCGTCCGTCTGGTAATATCCCCGGCACAGGTGCAAGGGCAGGGTGCCGGGGAGGATTTGGCACGTGCTTTAAGGGAGGTAAACGTCTGGGGCGAAGCGGACGTGATAATCATGGGTCGCGGCGGGGGCTCTATTGAGGACCTGTGGGCATTTAACGAGGAAGTAACCGCCAAAGCCATTGCGGCATCTAATATACCCGTCATATCCGCCGTTGGCCACGAAACCGATATAACCATTTCGGATCTTGTAGCTGACCGGCGTGCCCCGACCCCTACAGCCGCGGCACAAATGGTGGCCTATGACCATGCCCAGGCGGTAGCGCATTTGAGTAGCGAATACGGTGCGCTTAACACAGCCGTCAAAGGCAACATAGTAAACTGTTATGCCCAAGGCCGGGCATTGTTGGACCGTCTAACCAGGCAGGCCTCATATCGTATATCACAAGAGAGGCAAAGCCTAGCCCACAGCGCGGCGCTTTTGGAAAAAGTATCGCCTTACGCCGCGTTTAAGCGCGGGTTTGCGCTGGTAAAGGATGATGCTGGGCAAGCGGTTACAAGCGCGAAAGTTAAAACCGGTACAAGACTGGCCCTGCACTTTGCGGATGGCCATGTCCTTGCGGAGGTAATAAGCCCTGGTGATGAAGGGCAATAAGCCTTTGTCGGTGTGGCCAAAACCTACGATGAACGCTTTTGTTCCCATCATCAACACCGGAGGAAGCCTTCGGCAAAATTGACAAAACCGACTAAAATCGCCTTCGGCAAAATTGACAAAACTGCTCATGAGGACACCAAAATGCCAAAAAAACAGCAATCATTTGAAAAATCCCTATCCCGGTTATCGGAAATAATTGAGATAATTGAAGACGGAGACACCACCTTGGAGGAATCAATCAAGCTCTACAAGGAAGGGCTGACCCGTGCCGAGGACTGCGGCAATATCCTAAACCGCTATGAGTCGGAAGTATTACAACTGCAAAAAGACGCGGACGGGGCCTTTGCCCTGGCACCGTTTGGTGAAGGGGCGAAGGCTCATGCATGAGCATATCAACCGGCGGCTGGAAGAGCTGATATCCGAATGTAATGAGCCGCTATTAAAAGAAGTCATGACCTACAGCGCCTTAGGAGAAGGTAAGCGCTTGCGGCCTCAATTATTGCTGGCATCGTATGAGGCTGTTGCCGGTGAAAACCGCACGTCTGCCGCATATATCACTGCCTTGGATTTTGCTTGCGCTATTGAAATGATACATGCTTATTCGCTGGCGCATGACGATTTGCCCGCCATGGATAACGATGATTTCCGGCGGGGGCGGCCCACATGCCACAAAGCCTATAACGAAGCTATGGCGATACTTGCCGGGGACGGCCTGTTGAGCCTAGCGGTTGAAGTGATGGCGCGACATATTGGTTATTCTTCCGAAGATAGCGTTCGTGCGGCAAAGGCTCTCTACTGTATTATTAAAGCCGCTGGCGTAAACGGCATGGTAGGCGGGCAAGTGTCGGACATTATCAATGAAGGCAAGCCCATAAACGCCGAAACACTGGCCGCAATACACCGCCGCAAGACAGGGTGCCTGATAACGGCCAGCTTGGAAGCCGGGGTCATCCTTGGCGGAGGCAACACGCCCGAGATAAAAGAGACGGTAAAGCTGGGCAAGGTGTTGGGCCTGGCCTTTCAGATAAGGGATGACATTTTGGATGTTACATCCACCGCCGAAAGCCTTGGAAAGCCTATAGGCAGTGATTCTAAGAATCAAAAATCAACATATGTAACCGTGCATGGGATGGCTGTAGCTGAGGCTGAATACCAACGCTTAAGCCGTGAGGCTAATGAAATTGTGGGCAATATCCGATGCAAGACAGGCGCACTTAGCGGCTTGGTTGCACAAACTATTTCAAGGACAAAATAACCACCAGGAGAAGAACCCGTGCCCGACGCTATAACAGATCTTTTATCAAACCGGCATTTGCTGACCGCCGTAGCGGCAATGGCCCTTGCGCAGATACTCAAGGTGCTGTTTGACCGATGGCGCACAAAATCATGGACTACCGCCTTGTTTTTTAGTACAGGGGGTATGCCCAGCTCTCATAGCGCGCTTGCCGTGGCTTTGATGGTGTCTGTCGGGTTGCACGAAGGATTTGGCACGCCTATATTTGCGGCAAGTGCCGTGCTCGCGCTTGTGGTTATGCATGACGCGGCGGGGATACGCCGTGCGGCAGGCAAGCAGGCCGAGGCGATAAATTTCTTGTTTTCGAAACTGGAAGACCAAGGCATTAAGCTGGATACCAAGCTTAAAGAATTGCTTGGGCACCGCCCTATAGAGGTTTTCGCGGGGGCGGTACTGGGGCTTTTGGTGGCCTTGTTTATAGAGCATTTATTCCCTGTGTAAGAATACAAATATTACGGATGACAAGGTGAAGCTGTGTTTCTGGAACGTATTAACAGCCCAAAAAATATAAAACGTCTACCCCCCAAAGCGCTGGATATACTTGCCGCTGAAATCCGCGATTTCTTGGTAGAAAGCGTTGCCGATACAGGCGGGCATTTGGCCAGCAATTTAGGCGTGGTTGAATTAACATTGGCATTGCATAAGATTTTCGACTCCCCAAAAGACAAAATTGTCTGGGATGTGGGGCATCAATCTTATATACATAAAATTATCACCGGGCGGAAAGACCGTTTCCATACTTTGCGTAAGTTGGATGGGCTAAGCGGTTTCCCCAAGCCGGTTGAAAGCGAGCATGACGCTTTTAGTACCGGACATAGCTCTACGGCCATCTCCGTAGCGCTTGGGCTAGCAATTGCGCGGGATTTAAAAGAGAAAGAGATTGGCGTTGCCCGCGTTTGCCCGAAGCGGGAAAAGGTAATAGCCGTAGTAGGTGACGGTTCCATGACCAACGGTCTTGCCTATGAGGGGCTAAACAATGCAGGCCGCAGTGATACGGACATTATTGTTGTGTTAAACGATAACCAAATGTCTATTTGCGAAAACGTAGGTGCTATCTCGCGTCATCTTAACGCGCTTCGTACAGGCCCGTTGTATCTTGGGGCTAAGCAGGGCATTCACAGTATGCTGGACAAGCTTCCCGTTATCGGACCGCATTTATCCGGCGGGATAGAGTCCGCAAAGGCTTCGCTAAAGTACTTACTGCTACACGGCGTGCTGTTTGAAGAGATGGGCTTCCGATATTTCGGCCCGGTGGACGGGCATAATATCTCCAATCTTTTAAACGTGCTGAAGGGCGTGAAAAAAATACGCGGCCCGGTGCTGGTGCATGTACTTACCAAAAAAGGTAAAGGCTACGAAAACGCCGAGCGTTCCCCAATGCGTTTCCATGGGGTTGGCGCCTTTGACGTGGATACCGGTAAACCCACAAGCGGTAGCGGTTTGCCGTCATACACCGATGTTTTTTCTAAGGCATTGATGCGCCGTGCCTCTGATAATGATAAAATCGTGGCGGTTTCGGCGGCAATGCCGGACGGGACGGGATTGGCACCTTTTAAAAAACGATTCCCGAAGCGATTCTTCGACGTTGGCATTGCGGAAGGCCATGCCGTTACATTTGCGGCGGGACTTGCCAAAGGCGGTTTTAGACCGGTTGTGGCTATGTATGCGTCGTTTTTACAGCGGGCATACGACAATGTACTGCACGACGTAGCTCTGCAAAACCTGCCGGTAGTGTTTGCGGTGGACAGGGCTGGGCTTGTGGGCGAAGACGGGGAGACCCATCAGGGGATATACGATTTGGCATATCTTTCTCATATCCCTAACATGACGGTGCTGGCACCCAAGGATGGCCCGGAGCTGGAGGCTATGTTAGACTTTGCCCTATCACATGCGGGGCCTGTGGCAATACGCTACCCGCGGGATATTGCCGATGCGTTTGAAAACACAGATGCGGCAAAACCTATTATTTACGGCCAATCCGAGGCAATTCACTCCGGCAGGGGTATGGCCTTGGTATCTGTGGGCACAATGATGAGTACAGCCCTTAATGTTGCCGAAATCTTGCGTGAAGGCGGGCATAATCCAAGCGTTTACAATGCACGGTTTGTTAAACCTCTTGACACGGAGCTGGCCCGACGCCTGGCCGAGTACGAAACCGTATTTGTGATTGAAGACGCGGCCCGCATAGGCGGATATGGTTCGCGGTTATTAGAGGCACTTACTGCGTTGCAGGTTCCCCTGCCGCGTTTTCATATATTTGCTTTCCCCGACGTTTTTATAGAAGCGGGAAGCCGGAACGAACTGCTTAAGCGCTATAAGTTAGACGCAAACAGCATAGCAGGACAAGTCGCGCAAACAGCGCGGCCCCCTAGTGAAGCGGAGGAAGCGTAGCGGGGGTTTCAAACGAACGCATTTGCACAGCAAATGTGTGAGTGGGGGCAGAGCCCCCATTAAAATGAAAAGGAGATTTACTGATGGCAAAAAGAAAGCAAAAGAACGTTGAACTGGAACGTCAACTAAAACAGCGCAAGATGATTTTCCGCGTGGTATCGATAGTGATAGCCGCGGTTATAGTGTTTGCTATAGGCTTTGGCGCGTGGTCTGTTCAGGATCGCAGGTGGGTACTGCGCTATGACGGCGGGCGAGTGGCTACCAACGACTTTAGGGCAATAAACGACATATTTTTTGGCGGCAACCCATTGGCAAGGGAAGCGGCTCTTGAGAGCTTGCAACAAATAGTGACTTTGCGCAACAGAGCTATGCACCACAACGCAGATTTCACCCCGGAAGAACGTGAAGACGCGGAAGCCCAAGTAAACTGGAATATAAGGACAATGAATATAATGGAACTTGGTTTTGACCCCGTTCCCTATATCACGGATGAGCGTTTGGCTGAGTTATTCGTCACAAGTCCACTGGTGGGACGGCTGATGGATATATATCTGCCGGTTAACGCTGTCGATGTCGATGAAGATGAATTTGCCGTGTTGCTGGAAAGTTATCTTGAAGATGCACTGTACCGGCATCTGGATTTACAAGTGCATATGCTTATGCTGTTTGACCGCGAAGAGATAGAAGAAGCTTATGAACTGGTTGGCAATGTGGACTTTGAAGATATTATGCGACAATTTGTCCCTGGGGCTGAAGAAGAAGATGAATTAGAAACCATATCGCTGATACAGGTGATAGATTGGTTTGACGCGCAACCGGAAGACAGAGAGTATTTGTTAAGCCTAGACGCAGGCGATTATACGCATATTATCGAATTGCATGACGGCGGCATGGACTTTTTCTTTATCTTCTACGCAGTGAGCCGGGAAGAACCCGACCCGGATGCCGCAGCAGAAAGCTTTAGAGAAGACCATATCCAAGCCTTGCGCGAAGATCTTTTTAATGACTTGGTAGAGGAATGGACAGAGGAATCCAATTTTAGAGTAAACAGGCGCGGATACAACTCTGTAAGATGATTATAGGCATTGTCTCCAATAAAGATAAAGACACAGACCTGAGCTTTACCCGTGAGATACGAGGGTTTTTGGAGGCCGGGGGTGTAGCCGTTGCCTTAGAGGGACAAAAGGCCGATTTATGGGTGGTGCTGGGCGGCGACGGCACCATGCTAAGGGCGGCCAGAGAAGCCGCGCTTCTTGATGTGCCGCTGCTTGGCATAAACCTGGGCAATCTTGGCTTTCTTACTGATGTGGATAGGCAAGACGGCTTAAGCGCGCTGGATAATGTGCTTGCCGGGCGATATGAAAGCCAAAAGCGGCTGATGCTAACGGCTACAACAGGCTCGGAGCGGCTTTCCTCAAAAAACCTGGCACTTAACGAAGTGCTGGTGGCCACAAGCGGCAGGCTTCAATATTTTTCTGTATATGTAAACGGTACCCATATGGACGATATACGGGCGGACGGGGTAATTGTGGCCACACCCACAGGCTCTACCGCTTACAACTTGTCTGCAGGCGGGCCTATCCTTGCACCATATGGGGAGATGATGGTAATAACCGCCGTTTGCCCACATAGTCTTAGTACTCGCCCTTGGGTTGTGCCCGCAACGGATACAGTGCGCATTGTGCCTGCATCCGGGGCAAATCTTACTTTGGACGGCGAAAAAATAAAATGCATACAGCCCGGCCAGGGCGTGGAAATAAGCCGCGCCCCGGTTTGGGCTACAATAATAAAGACCACACCCACTCATTTTTATGAAACCCTGCGAAGGAAGAAACTACTATGAAATCCAACAGACACGCGGCTATTTTGGAACTGATACAAAAACAGCACATCGCCAGTCAGGTTGAGTTGACCCAAGCCTTGGCGGAAGTGGGGCAAAGCGCGACCCAATCCACCATCAGCCGCGATATACGTGAACTTGGACTTTCTTTGGAGCGTACGCCCAAGGGATTAAGATATGTTGCCCCTACCCAACATGCTATGGATAGGTTGCTCCGCGACAGCATAACATCTGTTGCCAGTGCCGGTAACTTAATGGTAGTACGCACCCGTAGCGGTATGGCTATGGCGGTGGCTTTGACTCTGGATGAAATGGAGATTGAAGAAATCCTGGGTTGCGTGGCGGGGGATGATACGGTCATATGTGTAATAACGAGTGAAGCTAAAGCAGAAGAGCTTAAAGGTCGGTTTGGCTGATATCGACAGTAAACGTCAGGTACGGAGTGAAGCTAAAGCAGAAGAGCTTAAAGGTCGGTTTGGCTGATATCGACAGTAAATGTCAGGTACGGAGTGAAGCTAAAGCAGAAGAGCTTAAAGGTCGGTTTGGCTGATATCGACAGTAAACGTCAGGTACGGAGTGAAGCCAAAGCCAAAGAGATAAAGGAACGGTTTGGATGATTTCAACCTTAAACATTAGAAATGTGGCGTTAATAGACGAAGTAGAAGTTACTTTTGCCCCCGGTCTTAACGTGCTTACGGGAGAAACCGGTGCGGGTAAGTCTATTGTAGTAGACTCGATAAACTTCCTGCTTGGCCAGCGGCCCGGCCGGGACTTTGTGCGTACCGGTGCCGAATTTGCCGCTGTGCGTGGCATAATTGAAATAGAAGACCCTATGATAATACAGGCCCTTTCCGAGCTGGGTATAGACCTTGGCGGGGAGGGCCAATTGCTTTTGGAAAGGACAATGCAGTACGGGGGCAAGTCCGTATGCCGTATAGGAGGGCGCACGGTTACCGCGGGTATGTTAAAGGAGGCCTGCGCGCTGTTGGTTGACGTACACGGCCAGCACGAGCATCAGTCACTACTGGACGCAAACAGGCAAATGGCCTTGCTTGACCAGTTTTGCGGCGAGGGGATGGACGCTCATAAAGCTAACCTTGCCGAGCTCTTAAAACGATACAGGGAAAACGCCCGAGCGCTAAAAAATATTCAAGGCATAGGCAATCAGCGTACAGAGCAGATTGAGATATGGAAATTTCAGCTATCCGAAATAGAAAAGGCGGCAATAACCCAGGACGAAGAAGACAATCTTACCTCACGTAGGAACCGGCTCGCGGCGCTGGAGAAGCTGACAACCAACACATCGGAAGCCGTGTACCTGCTATACAGAAGCGAAGGCTCTGCAATGGACAAGATATCCAATGCCAAAGCTCGGGTAGCGGATCTTGCAAGGCTTGACCCAACACGTGAGCCGATGTTAGTAAACCTTACGGAAATCGAAGCCCAGCTTTCTGATATATGCCAAGAGCTAAGAAACTACAAAGACGAATTAGACGCAGACCCGGCGGCTTTAGACAAGATAGAATCCCGCCTGGACGTGATATACCGCACAAAAAAGAAATACGGTCCAACCGTGGCCGATGTACTTAAAAAACAAGCCCAGCTCACACAAAACCTTGAAAACTTAGAAAACAGCGAGATTGAGATCAAGCG
>Ga0123355_10003173_pt1 | contig 23472 bp, 17 predicted proteins | sample TergutEmb28metaG_3_FD_89872 | JGI IMG/M metagenome (GOLD analysis project Ga0123355, IMG submission 89872) | Embiratermes neotenicus P1 segment gut microbial communities from Petit-Saut dam, French Guiana - Emb289 P1 | ecosystem: Host-associated > Arthropoda: Insects > Digestive system > Gut ... | reverse complement strand
TGGAGTCGGGGTGGTTGTGGAGAGTGGGTATAAAAAATTGAAAAGAGGCAGGGAACGAAATGGAGGGAGAGGGGGGGAGAGGGTAGTGCAAAAGAAAAGCGTCCTGCAGCAGGGGGGGGGGAAGACCATGGGTCAAGGGGGCCCCAAAACATACAGAACACACAAATCTATGTGTGTATTGTTTCAAATTTGATTCCATTCTTCTCACATAACTCAGTATTCAGTATCCCTGTTATGAGATTTGAGAGTAACTCAGTAATAATTATAGAGGGGCCCTGACCTCTTTATCTACATCTCTGGGTGAGGGATGTCATATTTTGATTCTTTGGGTGTGATTTGAAACCTTGTTGTAGGCAATTTAGTACTTTCTGTTTGTATAGAAAATAACACTGCAGGCTACCAGATTCAAAGGATGATACAATAAGGACAAATTGTACTGTTGATTTTCAGTGTGCTCAGAAGTACCATTGAAGGATCCAGTACTGAATGCATTTGATAAACACCAGGGTGCAGTTACGTGTGTGCAGAGCTCACCACATCATGAAAATATATTCATATCTTGTGGAACTGACAATGAAATTCATATCTACCACATGAAACAGGTTTGCTTTTCAAGCATTGTTTATTTTAATTTAGTTATCAACTACTTATACATGATTCTTAAATGCATTCTTTGCAGTATTTCTTACCTCACTGGTTACAGTTCAATTACTGCATGCACACAGTTACTGCTGTAAAGGTAATGAACAGTGTTGCACTGGAATATGCCAGAAGGGGAAGGGGGTATTGGTGTACCCAAGCTCCATTCTGCTGTATTTAGCCACCACAATACCAAACAGAAAGACAGAACAGTAGTGTATAATATACGAACAGTGTGATTTAGGATTCTTGTGGCTTCCTCTGCGCCAGCCAGGATCAGACTTCAGTCTTAGTCCCTGGCTCACACCTTTCACACTCCCCCAGCAGTACATACCTTGGCAGATAAACTGGAGGAACCCAACTCAAGTCCCTGTACCCTGTAAGCAAATATTAATTCTGCAACGTCCATATTGCTTCGTTATTTTACCAGATGGAAACTTCAAGTTAATATTCACAAAACAGAGGCCATTTTATTCACTCGATGCCTTCCTGTTCCCCCAACACCCCTCCGCTTCCAGCACACTGTAATCCTGTGGAACTCACAAGTCCAATATCTTGGTCTCCTACTCGACCCCAAACTCCTGTTTATGAGACATTTAACCTTGGTAACTCATAAGGCCACCGGCATCTTCCTCCAACTTTTCCCTCTACTCACACCTGATTCAATGTTATCCATTCCAAATAAAATCACTCTGTACAAACTATGTATCCGCTCCTTGCTTACATATGCTGCCCCCATTTGGAGCAACACATCATCCTCCAACTATCGTTGTCTGCAAGTTTTGCAGTCTAAATTTCTCCGCGTTATTGGCAACTACCCCAGGCGCACCCCCATCCCACGTCTCCATTCCACCTTACACATTACTCCTATCCTTGACTTTATTTTTCATTTAACCGTGAACTTTTTCAACAGTTACTCTGCCCACCCCAACCCCCTCGTCCGCTCCATAGGAAATTACACCCTAGCCGACCTTCATCACCAGTATAAGAAATACATACACAAACAGCCTAAACACCTTCTCCTCTAACCATTCTCCCAACTGACAAGTCACTCCCTAGGCCACTAAATACGGAATTACACACTAACTGACCTGACTACTCTGTACGTAACATATAAACATAAACATACGAAACATATACCGCTTTAATTAGCCTATCAGAAGCCGCAGTGTTTTTTCTGTTCATTTTTTACTGCCGTTATTTCCACCCATGTTAATATAAGTATTACTCATTTCCACTTGTACCATAGTGTAAATGTTTATTGAAATTGGTTACAGGAACAATTTTGTAATTTATCTTGGTACATCTTGTATACATCAATCTGCAATAAAACATTATTAAAAAAAATTAATTCCGTGTGTATTACTAATGACAGCTATTGTAGCAACCACACACCTGAGAATTCAGGTCTTCTTGGATGTGATGCTGGTCTAGTCAGTACACTTCCAACATCTTTGACTTGAACATTATTAAACACACTAAAAGCACAATGGCATTATTATTAGTGCCAGTGTGCTTGAATGATTTCACAATGAAACTATTACCTGTAGAGTCTACTTATTTCTTCATGTACAGCTTTAGGTCTATCAAATAACTACTGGATTTTTCAAAGAGACATATGCAGTAGGTGCAGGTTATAAACAAAACAGACTTTTGCTTCTGTACAGCACAGGTGGACACAATGGGAAAGAAACATTTTTAAATATTATATAGTGACAAAATAAAGAAGTTAGAAGGTAATTTTACAATAGACATTTTGCTGTCATGTTCAGTTAAAAATGCCAATATATAACAAATTTATTGAATTTGTTACAAGAATTTCAGGATCATTCTTCTTATATCAATTCTTATATTAAAACCAACTAGATGCACTAATTTCTCAAATTTATGCTTGGAATAAAACTGTACATGACATATACCATTGCTGTGTGTACAGTGAAAAACACCTGATGACGGCCAGAGGAACTGTCCGAAATGCATAGAGTTTTATCCCAAAAATAAGTTTGAGAAATTAGTGCATCTAGTTGGTTTTATTGTAAGAACTTATCACGATGCATGGTCACCTGAATGTCAAATTCTTATATCAAATAATGAAGTCAAAAAGAATAGACTTAAATATTGTTACATTGTTGCCAAATAACTTTAAACTTACATTAGTCCAAGTGTTATTGATGTCATACAAAATTATGTGTTCATTGTAGACTAATTTTTTACAGACCACCCCAGTCCGGATAATCTTCGTAGAGACAGGTGTGGTGGGTCTGGAGTGGAGCCTAGCACATCCAAATCTGTTTGCAGCATGGGGTAACATCTCTGGCTGTGTTGATTTCTACAATTTGCGAACTGGAGAGGTCATTCCTTCACTGCAGCTCCCAGCATCTCACAAACCTGCACTCATCTCCATTGTGTGCTGCAACCCTCACAGGTAGTATCCATCTCTTTCTAGGTTACCTCATCCCTTGCAGAGTGGAGCTTATTTTATCTGATCATATCAGTTAAAGCATAGTTTAATTTTATAGTTTTCTGCATGACACACATATGAAAATGCTTCTTTCTTCATCATGAATACAGTATATACCAGTGGTTAGTGCACACAATTATTAAATGGATCTGCACGCTAACCAGTAAATTTTAAACATTTTGGTAGCACTTGTTCAGATAAAGGTATGGGTATTTCGTATGACTCAGCTGAATCTCTCTTGAATTAAAGGATCAATATTAATTGCGCTTAAGAGTACTGTCAGTATTGGTCCATATTTTTTCCTCTAGCAGTTGAAAGGGCTTAACAATGATGGATGGATCCTCTTCCAGCCTCTGTGTGTGTGTGTGTGTATGTGTGTGTGTGTTTTTTTTTTTTTGTGTATATGGCAAGTTCCACTAACTCCTGAATTCACATAAATGTGGTTAAGTGTGAAAATCCCTGTTATATGCTAACTCTACCATTTATAAAACAAATTCTCCATTACATGTGAAAGTTAACCTTTTTCAGCCATGTATTTCGCTGTGGCAGTGGTGCATGTATGCATTTCAGCTGGTCATATGTTGTAATTTCTTGTGCCAATATAATGACCTTAGGGTTAAAATATGGCCCAACTTTGTCCTAACTGACAAATTTAAAATGCCCTCTTCCCAGACTATATATTGTTACTTTTGAATTACAATATGGCTACCAACTGTACCAACTGTATAAAACCAGGAGATTTAAAATTCCTTTTCCTGGCTGGTACAAGTTAAAATGAATATGTGTTTTGAAAAGGTGCTATTTATCAATACAGTATTGTCTCTTGATTTTCAGTCACCGTTTGGTAGCAGTTGGAGATACACATGGTAAGGTGATGGTGTGGCAGCAGCCCTCTTACAAGGAAGACAAATAATAATAATAATAATAATAATAATAATAATAATAATAATAATAATAATAATAATAATGATGTTAGTAAAAAAGGGGACTGTTTTGTCAACACATATTTAATAAACTTGATCTCTGAAGAAGAATACATACAAACAAAGTGGATTACAGCAGGCTTACCTACTGCCTTTCGTAACATATCCACATAGAGAAGTGACTTTCATCATGTGGTACCTCTTTCACATTGATATGTTTAAAAGACATCTCCATTGTTGTCCCTGTTAAGTCCATTTACATCAACCAGTTTCTGTTACGACAAAATATTTTTAGCTTCACAATATATAAATGCATGCTGTTAAACTTGGGATCCCAAGGTATTTTAGCAGTGCGTCTTTGGGTACTTTGTGATTCTGATAATTGAACTTATCTGAAGATGGTGCGGAAGGATTGCAGCATGAAGCAAGTTGTTATGTAGTAATAAAAACATACTTGTGCCACCTGAAAGAGTGGCTGTATTTATTGTATGTACATTTTAAAAGGTATGACTTTTATGGTATTATTGCTGTTGATTTTAAATGCTAGTATTTCTAGACAAATTAACAAAATTAATCAAGAAGTGCATTTAAACAGACTTAATTCTATTATATTCCTGTACCAAATAATAGACAGATATGTCTTTGATTACTTAGATGTGACAAATGATGATATAGAGACAAAGTTTATTGAATGTGTATGGCGCAGTTAAACTGCAGAAGTAAACACAAATAAAATGGAGACAAAGAATGTAAAGAAGGAATAAAAGAGAGAAAAGAGCCTCACCTTCACAGTCATTTCGTGTTACAGAAAATGGAAGAAGGGATTAAGAGAAAGAATATACAAGGTGGTTCAAATATGACCAGGACTGACTGTAGGTTGTTTACACACAAATCAGTCCCGGTCATATTTGAACCACCTTGTACTATTCCATTTCATAATCGTGATATGTCTTTATTGTGAGAGTTGACAAACACTATAGTGTTCTCCAGTTATTATTTTGTGCCTTTCTTTTCCCACACATTTTACACAACAAATAGTTTGAACTTTTGATCACAAGCCCAAGACTTATATCACTCTTCCTAATGAATGCAGACTCATCTTGTGCCAGTAAATAGGCGAATATGACGGTGCCCTGTAACAATGCTGGCAGTCCCAGATGCTGGTGTGACTGTGACCTCAACTGCAGAGAACTCTATGGGAGTGGGCCCCTAAAATATGTCATCACATATATATGGGGAAATGAATATTGCTGTATTGCACTCAGCACAATACAAATCTTATTAAGACTGGAAGTTTTTAAGTACTACCACCTGCCAGGCTCAGACCAGTGAAACTGGGCTAGGTTCTGATAGTGGCAGCCAGTCAGATTTGATCAGGCTCTTTCCTACTGGTCCAGGTTTCCAAAAGACTAGGTACCAGTAACAACATCTGAGTTTCAATACCCAAGGGAGTGATATGCATCATTGTGTAAGATGATATTAGAACAAAGTATTATTCATTCTTCTTCAGTCTTAATCACTTTTAAATCATTCTGCAGTTATTGTATATCAGCACTCTCTGCAAACATTCTGAAGTCATTTTTTGCAAATACCATATGGACTCTGGGGGAAAGTCTACAGCGAGATTTAGTCAAACGGTTCATTTTATTCTGTAAGCAGCATTATCTTAATCCAGTATCCAGCTCTTAGTCAATGAAATCATCTTCAAAGTGAATCTGTGTAACGGATCATCATTTGACTGCAGCCTGTGATTGACTACAGTGAATAAAGTTAACCTCATTAAAGAAGAATTAACCTGCCTTTCCTAGCACCTTAATACTGTGGCATAACAGTTAGTGAGCTGTGGTTTGATGTTTCACCTTAAGTAATCCTCATGAGGAATGTCTGTGTGAACAGACAAGCTATTCTTGCATATGTAACCGAAAGCCAGGGCAACACCAGTGAGTGTGTGTGGATGGTATGCTTCTTGTTTCATATGATAGTGTCTTTACCCACTCAGTGAATGTAATCACATTATCTGCAATTCTGGTGAAATATGCATAGATCAGAGCTATAGCCCATCAATCATTCTCTGGCATATCATTGGTGAAGTTAAAGAAAACCATCTGGAATTCAAAGTGTTAGTAGGCAAGAAAACAGAAGCATTTTTCAGCCACTATCCCACTTAGGAGTCTCTCTTCTCATACTCGGTGTTCAGGCAAATATTAACAGCTTGTTTATATGTGTCTAGTGGAGATGAAACCTACACAACTTTAAGTGAGCTGCAAGGAAAACACTGTGAAGTCTAACATGGCTCATGGATTTAAAATCTAAATCATTATCTTATGGTCAAATTTTGTCTCACCAAACAGATGTTTAATTACAACCAACCCTAACAGTACACTCTTTGCAAGGGTCGCAATGTCACATTAACACATTCCCTTGGTGAAAGTACAGTGATTCACAGATGCTCCCAACACATTCATTTGGCGCTCATGAGTGCTCAATAAAATTCAGCTTTTGCCTCATGATCTTACTTGGCCTTTCAGAAACATGCTGGGTAATATTATGTTTCCAGTTGTCTTTGTAGAGTGTGTCTGTCTATACCTTGGTTTTCCAAAGCAGCATAATTATGAATATCTCTGATGTCTTGTTGGTGATGTTCTCATAACTAATGTGACAGGGAATGAAAACCAGCAGACTGATTAGATGAGAGCGCTTGATGAACTAGCAACTTGGCTAATATCAGTTGTGCTGCATGAACACATGTTATAGAAGTACACAATCATTCATAACTTACTCTAAAATACACATATTTGTCATTCTGGATTCTGTCCACAGCCAAAAGTGGAAAAGAACTGTACTTTTGGGTTATTACAATTGTGTATAATTTGTGCTTATAGGCTTCAGTGCTCATAAGCACAAATTATTCTGACTTGTCTCAGTAGGTGCTTTCCAATGTTGTTTTCTGCTAAATGAATAAGGTATCAGTTAATGTTATGGTAGCCTATTGGGCTTTTTGATGTGGATTTGGGATGTACTGTGGGTGCAGTTGTATCTCACTTTTCAAGTATAGTAATTATTCCTCAGGGTCATAAAGAAGCAGGGATTTATTGGACATTTTAGTTACCATTTATTTGCACCACATTTCAGCAAACACCATAGAACATTTGAAGCACTCCATTTACAAATGCCACGCAACACATAACCAGTTAGTTATAAGGGGAAGTTGAATATTCTGCTTATATCCCCACATTTAATATTTATCATAGAGCATATATAGTTAAATATAATATATCTTACAGACGAGCCCCTCAGCTCTCAAACTTGCCACCAAATGGTGTAAGTTGATGCTGCCCGTCATGTAAATGTATTCGGACCCAAACCAGCTGAGCGCATTTAATGCGCAGCAGAGAGAACAAACAGTTTTGTTGTGACATTTTATTGTCTATTCACAAAGACAATTCAGAGAGCAGGGAGTTCAGCTCGTCTGAAGAAAGTTTGTCTTTCCTTAAGTGTTTTAATTTAAAAAAAACAACCTCAGCATATTTATGTTACAGAGTAAAACATAAAGAAGATACACAACATGCTAGTTTTACATGCACAATGACAAGTGTATCTCTTGATTTGTTTATTAATTACAATACACAATACTTGGCTAATGCCACAAAATGCATTGAGTCATATGCCTCTCTCTCTCTTGGTACATATCAATTAGGCGATGGAAGTGGTTAGATTAACATGACCTTTGTCATGGAGAGGTCGTAGCAAGTATTCTTAGAGAGAGGACTGCCCAGACACAATCAATTTTTGCTGATATTTCAGCATTTCCACAATATTGAGATGTTGGCAGATGCACAAGAGTCTACTAAAATGTCTTGGTCAATTTTTATAGTTATCAGTGTTGGGAAGATAAGAGCGCTTCACTTTATTAAACATTGCATAATGTATGCCAAATTAGAGACGAAATTACAGGTGGGTGTATTTTTTATATTGAACCTTATATTATTCGGATTTTGTGCAGCCATTCACAAAAATCCTTCATAAGGACACCCATTTTCCGAGTGTGAACCCGGATATTTTATTATTCAGTATTATATGAATTTCAAGCTATATGCACTCTTATCGAAGTCGCTTTCAGTGGTTTAATCGGATTAAAATGTCCATATATTACAATGATTATTTTTCCTTCTCTAGAGAGCCTACTGTATTCGCAATGAGAAGTCAGTTGAATAGTAGTTTGAAATAATCATGACCTAAGTATTTTTACATCTCTTTAAGCTATAGAAAAATAAGCATTTTCCCTAATGTATCGGGTGAATATTTTTAGTTAAATCTTTCGTAATTGAAGTAGAAGATCGGATGTCTTTACATTCAAATGGACTTGGCCAGTTTGAGATTTGTGGATACAAGAAAGTTCCGAAACGTGAGTTGGGAAGTAGGAAATTAATGTTAATCTCAACCATTCGGCCACGGAAGAATTTAGTCTGTCGTCAGACAATATGAAGCTTGTCACTGGCCAAGTAATAGAGCTGTAACGGAAACCAGCAAAATGATCCATTCCTCTAAAATTACCCTGTTTCTAGGCTTCTGTTGTGGCTTGCAGCAGTCCTGGCGGATACAGACATCTCCAAATATCAAATCACCAACACCAAATACGGATTTTCGTCACCAGTAAAAATGCCAACCTTTACATGTGTCTATTAATACAGGAGTTTATTTTAAATTAGGAGAGAAAAATATTTATTGGTAACGCTGTTACATTGTGGTCAAAATATATTACCGTCTTCTCGTTTTAACGATCGCCAGTTTTTATGTTGTGTGTGTGCGCGCGCACTATATAGAGGTTCATAAATTCGAATATTCTGATGCGAATCAGCTTGTAAAATACAAAAATAATGAAACCCTATCAACATTAGATCTCGACTGTTCAACTGTCTTAAAGAAATTAACTATCCTCGCAACTTGCCATAATTTTGGAATTGACCCACCCCGTTGTAGCTCGTGTCTCACAAATCAGATCAGAGCTATTCGAAGCGGTATTTCATGATGGTGGGCCGATCTGTGAATGGGTGAATTTCATTGCAAATTACATTGACGTGGAAAAACTACGAACAGTGCAATGTAATACACTACAATACAATAAAGTACAATTCAGTAATCGTAAACCACTTTGGACAACCCTGATGTAACATCTGTTGAGCCTCGTCATGAAGTGAAGTGCTGAAGTTGCGAATGAGTGTTACTAAATTCCACATTCGAATCCATCGCTTTTCTTTATGTACCTCGCATTTCTTGGGAGCCCCAATGGTTATGAAAATAAACCATCATAAACTGCTGCACCTCTCAGACAGGGTAAGTTCTTACCCGTTAACACTTTTTTTTTATTCAGTTGCTTTAATTAGCTAATGTCACGGATATTATGCTGAAATATAATTTAATTAACGGATTACTTTCATGATGATATGATAATTTCCATTTTTTTGTGGAAGGGTAAAGAATATATTTGGAGGTCTCTGTAAATCTTACCAGGCCATTTTTTTACGCGACGTATGTTTTAAATATTTATGATACGTATTAAATCCGGTTTGTATTTTGTGCATTCGATTGACGTGAACATTACTCTTTGATTGTTTACTCATATATTTTTATTTGTATTGGTGTATGTTCCTTCGGTTGTATGTCTTGTACTATTAGCAATCAGTCGGAAGTCTAAGTGCGCACGTGACATCTCAGTGTGTGCAGATTTATTTTTATGTTCCACAGTTCCAGTAATTTCATATAATTTTATTTGAGAGTTATATAACTTCCGTGAACTCTTTGTGTGTTTTTGCATATTCGACTAGATTTGCGACTGTGCAGTAAGCATACATAGTTGTCCGCTGTAATAGAGAGCGACATGTTCTTCAGAACACGCGATGAAAGACAGGTTCCAAGATACTGGACGTAATTGTGCAGTATCAATATCATGACATTAATGACGTCTACTCGTCGTCTTCTTCATTCTGGTACGTCACATAGCGTACTGAAGACTTCTCTCCCAGGATCAGGGACTGCAATGAAATACATAATTCAAACATGTTGATTTATGGGTAAAGTTCCTTCAGCCATCTCTATCGGGCAAAGCAATAGGAACAGTACAATAAAAGATGCAGAATAATAATAGGAAGAAGATGAAGGAAGTTGTCAGGAAAGTGGCAGGTCGTCTTCCATATCCTATCTTGCTTCTGAAAACTCATTGTTCCATTACAGTACACGAGCTGTTGACAGGGTGTCTGTCCCGTACGTCTTATGTAACAGCATGAAAGTTTCGATGGCAGGTTTCTTCAGTGCCACAAGAAATTTGATTTAGGTTTATTTGACCAAACATGACAGCAGCAAGCTAAAACTCCTTTTATAAAGAGTTGCGGGTATGTCTCAACACTACGTCAACGTCACGCAGTGGGGTTCATATGCGACCGTGGGAGGGTTCAGCCGTTGCATGTATATGAGTATATTTACTTTGGTGACCAACGATGAAGGTTATTTAATAGCCATATCTTGTACACAAGAAGTGCACTATACGTAGTCATCTTTCACTCTTCGACTTCAAAGAAATGTTAACTGCATTTTGTGGAGAAAACAGGTGTAATTTGTAGATAAAGTCTTAGTATGTTAGGGAATAAAAAGGAGAAACTAAGAAAATTATCAACTCTGATACATACAGTTTCGCTCCTTGGACATGATTTTACAAAAACAATTGGCAATTCATTAAGAATATCTACCTCAGAAAAATACTTTTTAAAATATAAGTTACGAGTAATATTAAAAAGTGACAATTTTTCGTCGTTGTACCATGTACAGCAATTCAGTGTTGCAACATAGAATTTATTTACATATTCCTGAGCTTCGCCGCGACTTGGCGATAAAAGAAACAGTGTCATAGAATCGTGAAAGAAACACCCACGTTAGTAAAATTGTTTCAGCTTATCCACCTAACACAATTTGGTGACCCAACTGTATGTCTTTTAGTGACTCGTACAGATATTAACAAGACAAAAAAAAAAATTGGTTATATGGGAAATACTCCAGAGGTTCAGTGGTATGTACCACTTGCTTATGATGTGGGTGGCGATGAAATGACTGACGGTATAAAAACTGGACCCCTGTCGCGGCATTTCAAAATTTCGTTGTTCTGTTAGTATGCGCCCTTCTCAGCGGCATTCCATTTAACAGTTACCCCGTTCTGCCGATCATATGTCTGGCGTTTGACAACAGGAACGTAATTGACTTTACGAAGTTTACATCACAGATATGGTCATTAAACCACAAACAAATAACTCTAAATACTGGCTGTTATAGAAAATACTGAATTTTAATAGGACGACACCTCCAAGGAGAAGGATAAAAAATAATTGAAAGTCTGGAAAAATAAAACAAATGAATCTATATGAGAAAATTTTAATAAGCAAAAAATAATTACAGAACAAAAGTACAAATGTTTCGAGCATTGTATTGCCATTAAAACAAAATGAAACACGAGGTAAAAAAGAAACACAAAAACGGAAGAAACTGTATTAAAGCGAGTCTTAACACGTTCCCACTTCTAGTAAAAACAACAACAGAGAAATTCTGCAGACCTCTACAGACTTTGAAAAACCGCTTCGTAAACCAAAGTAAGGGACTCAGTCTTAATCCAGGCCTACAACACGTCTTCATCACCATCACCACCATCGCCATCATCACCAGAACAATATTATCAGGTGATGAAACCTTCTTTAGTAGAAGAATATAAGAAATATATAATATAATTAAGTGATAAACACCAAGCAGGAATATTCGGAGAATTAAAAACGCAATAAACATTTTTGACATAAATTTTCAGATCTTTAGGAAGAACATGTAGTCGAAAAGAACTAAAACCAACAGATTGCAGCATACAATAATATGGGGGAGGAGAAGTTTAGGACGATCTCCGATGAGGTGGCATAAGAACGGGAAAAGCCCACGTAGCCACGTGCTTTTGGAATGGCAACACCAAGTTAGTCAGCCTCAAACTGCTCATTTCATGGTCGTTATTAAAGTAAAAGCGTCTCCGTACTTAATTAAGCACCAAGTAATTATGGCGTATGGGACAACACAGAAAGAGCTCCAAACATTTTAATTTCGGCACGAGATGGAAGGCAGTGACCAGCTGCGGCCGCTTTGACTTCCGAAAAGAGGTTTCTGTTCCCATGGGATAGGGGGCTGTGTGGACCCCATGGCCAGTCGGAACGTTTTGGAGAAGAAAAAATCTGCGCCGTCACCAGTAGAAGGGCCACAATTTTCCGTTCGCCCAGTTTACAGCTCACGTCACATTATTATTATTATTATTATTATTATTATTATGTCATCACGCGTTCTTTTATAAAATACGGGAAGTTTATTGCAATCCAGTACAATATTATTCGTAACTATGATGGTTCAACATATATACTGCGTGTGTGTTGTCCCTTACACTTAAGCCAATGAAAGAAGTCCCACAGATGGTGAGGATGATGACGCTAAAGAGTTCTATTTGATTATCAATATATTTTTCTCCAGCCTCCTCATTTCAACAAGCCCAAAGCGGTGTCACTCCCGTAAGAACATAGAATCGTGGGTAATTGCCACTTCCATCTGTGACACTCCCGCGCCAGCGTTATTCCCAACACTCTCATCCAGTCTTTAAGCCATTCCTTTCACAGGAAGTTTGGTACGAACAGCAACACGATGGCCTGCATAGTGGCGAGGGCTTTCGGCTGTCCGACTTTGGCCAAAAGGGAATGAATGGGGATAGACCATTAGACAGAGTGTGGGAATCACCGACCGTCGGAGTCCACACCATCCATGGCATTTCTTTCCGTGTCATCAGGACTGGCTTCACGATGTTTACTGTTGACTTATCAAATAGCTGTGTTTCGGTAGCTGTACCTTTTTCTCCTCCTTGGTGGGCGGGTTGCGCAGAAGGTACATGAGAGGTGCATACAAGAAGTTGAGGATGGCAATTCCGAACAACATCCACTCGAAGCCTATTGTATTCACCAGCGTGCCACTCAAGGCAGGTCCTGCAATACGTGACTACGTATCAGCAAGTTAAAAATTAGGCACGAATAATATCTGGTCGCCTCGTCGTTTGGCAACTTCTCTGACTCCTGTTTAATACAATCATTCTTCACTGTATACTGCTTAGTCACTAACGCCACGGAAGAGACACCCCTTTTACGAAGCTGAAAATTGTTTAATGAAGTCACGAAGTTCTCCTCATTTTGTTGAGTGTACGGTTCATTACCGTATTCACAACAGCCCGTCATTTATCGCTAACCTGCACTAGCTGAATCCAGTCAACAACCTTCCACCCTGTTTCTTTAAAACACATTTTAACATTATTCCCCACTCTGCGTCAGGGTCTTTCATACGTCTCTTTCCTCCATGCTTTCCTACCAAACTTTTACTCTATGTATTTCTCTCGCCTCTCATACTTTTCACATGCGCCGCCTATTTCGTTGTCCTTGATTTGATGGCACCCCCTTCTCGAAAACCTTCAGTCTATGTTCTCCCCTTAACATGTGCAGCAAGGTTTCACACCCAAACGAGGAATGGGTAAACTTATATATTTTTAAATTATTATAATTGAAATGACATATGCGCAAATACAAAGGTCATAAATGAGCTTTAGTAAGTGTTTGACAAACTTCATCTGCTTTTAATTCCTTTATCTGTGTAATTTCCATTATATGAGTGTTGTATTCAAATATATGCAAGTCACCAGAGTTCTAAAGGCTTTAGTAACATTCTTTATGCCACGAAATTTTCCTACATTCTGGTGATTAGACAAGAATGTACTTAGTTTCCTTTGCATTTACTTGCTGAAAACACGCGGGTTAAGGTAGAGTGGATTGATGCTTGCTGACAAATTAAAGGACGTGGAAACTTAACACAGAAGTAATTTGTACAACAGACGTTACATGCAAAAAGTATGTCGTCGGGACGTTAGCAATTCTTCAACACATTTCAGCACTTGACGGATGCCATCATCAGGGAGTCCTCTCAGTACCAATCATAGCGCCCTCAAAATGGTCCATTGCATAATGACTGTGTAAAAACACAGCCATACACTTACACACACATTAAACTGTAATAAAACACGTGAATATCCAAAATAAATCCTAAAACGCAACGGGAAATGTTCCATCGAGCACCATGTAGACTGCGGGTGGGGGATCTAAAAGCCTCACTAGACATTAGTGATCATCCACAAACACCTCGAAGCCCAAATATGGGTTGATTGTTGGTGTAGTCATATATACATGTGCTCTGTATGTTCAGAAGGCTACTCAACGTAGAGAGCACATGTACGGCAAAACGCAGGTTGAGGCCTACTGCTTGCTGACAAGTTAAAGGAAGAGTAAACTTAACACAGAATTGTCACCAAATACTTATGACAGCGCTACAGCGAGCAAAATGTTGATTCGGACTCACCTACAGCAAAACCAAGGCAGAAGGCAACGTCGCCTATAGCATATACACTTCCATACACAGCAGTGTGCCGAATGTCCACCAAGTAACCAAGTTCAGGCATCATGGAACTGTCCACCATGCCGATCGCAAAACCAAGCCCAGCATTCGGGACGATCAGGTGATTCATATTGTGTGCCATTGGGATCTGACAACACAGCATGCAAAAGGTATGCTGCCGTATGGGGCCACATAACATAGAAGTGACATAATGTACACAAGTTCACTGGATATATAAACAGCATATATGAGACATATTGTTTTCTCTGTATCATCGCTTTTTATCTTAAGTTGGGACGAGTGCATCTGGAACAATATATAACACCAACAAATGTTAGATCCTATTACTGATAAATCTTACTCTATTAAGTGCTAGTTGGATTTTTTATCTGATGTTTATTGGACCGTGCATCATTGTGAGAGTTGAAGAATAAAAAAACCAACTAGATGTCATTTGCTATATTTACTTTACTTCTTAGGTACTCAACATGTTTCGGGCATTAATATGTCCATCTTCAGGAGTTTACGACTATGTTGTTGAACTACCACATTGGCTGTATTGTTCTTGAATTGCCCTGTGTTGGAGTCAGGGTGCGGTTCGGCTAGGGTGGTATCCGGGCTGCCGGCTTCGGCTGAAGCAGGCATCCCGGATACCACCCTAGCCGAACCGCACCCTGACTCCAACACAGGGCAATTCAAGAACAATACAGCCAATGTGGTAGTTCAACAACATAGTCGCAAACTCCTGATGATGGACATATTAATTCCCGAAACATGTTAAGTATCTAAGAAGTAAAGTAAACAAAACAAGTGACGTGTAGTTGGTTCTTTATTCTTCAACTTTGATTTTCTAATCTATGAAAAATGCTATCAATATTAACTATTGTTACACTTTCCTTAGGAAGATGCATAATTATGCTCTGGTTTAGGGCCACCCTTGTCCCATCTGAACTCCTGTACTCCTACTGAATTTTGGCTAGGCGTCGTCACATTACAAATTCATATCCATATTTCACTGTGCTGGTAGTTGGAAAACCCCATCCAAGCCCGAGACCCTGCATAACATTTTGTAACATACTGCGTCTTTTCACAGTGATAAGCATAAGGCCCTTGCCCAACCCCATAGCTGGCGGTCCACCTCCTTGGGCTGTCCCTGACCGATTATGTAGTATATTCACAAGATTCTTCGTCTTAGTGATAAAGAATCTTTGTGCCAGAAACACGTTCACGTATGTATTAATTAACAGTTAGCCTGTGTGTTGACAGATTACACAGTGTCGTGAGCGGGTGCAGTAATTTTTACAAACGTCTCATAAAAATGTGTGATAACACATTATTCAGTTCAGTCCCAGTGCCATACTAACGAAACTGTTTGATTGCTTTTGTTATGATGATGACAAGAAAAATTACTACACCCTGGGTAAGAAATATGTTTCTGCTGCTGTAGTGTGTAAGAAAAAAAAAAGCTGATAGTTTGTTGTTATGTGTGTTAGCAGCAGCCTAATTAGAGTTAGTAGTAGTTATGAATATTGGCTGAAAATAGCAGCCATAATGTTAGTGGTACATATGCTGGAATCAATACTGCTGTGTGAAAATTTGTCACAGAAATTTCACAGCATGTATTCCTTCATTCCATAGCATATACTGTCTTGCCCTGGCTACAATGTCTTATGTAGCCCTTGAATTAGACAGTCCCGCCGCCGCTGATAATGATCAGTGCCCAAAATATCGGTCAACAGATTTATCAGTAAGATTGCCTATATTTCTGTGTAGTGGTTAGTACTCACACACATAAGACAGATTCCAATGATAATGAGTCCCAGAAGTGAGGCCAACCATCTGCAATAAAGCAATGTGTTAAGATAAATTCAGCGGCATATATGAAACACTAAAATTTGAGATGTTCTGAATTCACATTGGGTAAAGCAAAACACAATCTGTAAAAGCGGAACGACTATGCGAACGCAAGCGCAACTGTCCGTGTGCCTAGCACTCAGCATCGTCTGTGCGGTAGTGGGGTGGAATAAGTCGCGTATTGTCAAATGCGAGGTCTCATGGAGCAGTGATTATGTAGACGCATTTTGTGCAACGCGACACCCAGTAGTTTGGTACATATGTACTGACGATATCGAATAACTTCATACCTCAACTTTCAGCATAGACAATGGAGGTAGAAATTTCATACAGACTGCAGTTATATATCTACCGAAATAATAGACAGTCATATCCATATGCTTGTGCATTGATTCTTTTGTTTCCGAAAGTTTGCCCGATTCTGATGTTATATTAATTGAGATAATCTCAAAATGTAAACAAATATGAATCTGACATACATTATTCAACTGAAACAAACTTTAACAAACTAAATGACTTTAAAGTGACAGTCTCAATTTAACGAACACAAATATTTCTTAAAATTATGTGCATATTTTTTTGGCAAAACACAACGCAAAAGAAATGTCTTCGGGAAATTGTCGATTACCCTGTATGATATCTCTCTAAGGTTGTTTGCTACTAGGGTGGGAAGAAAGAGAGAAACTCGAGAGAAGAAAAAGAAAAAAACCGTGAGGGACCTAAGCATAATGTATCAAATCTGTGGCGCTCGCTCATGCAAAAATTATGGGAAAAAATTGCATTGGGAACAAAATGAAGGTTTAATTTTTCACCACAAATTCGTTTCAAATATTTTTCACTATCAAAAAAAAAAAAAAATAGCGGGTTACGCGGAGAAATAGATATAGGACTTAATGTAAAGTTGTCCGTTATCGTAGTCTGTTCTAAAGAACGACTGGGATGTACTGACGAACTCCTCAATATTAAATTACATAAAAATCAGTTCTGCGGTTCTGGAATTGTGAAACGCGGACCGACAGACACGCTGGAATTTTGATACTTCTGGCTGCAAACGCGGGGGGGGGATTGACGTATCCCGATCCGGAGGTCAGGTCTAACAGAGCGGTACAATGCCGTATTGTGTACTTTTCCGCTAGACATGAAATCCGGATCAGAATTTTGCCACTGGAGTGGGGTTTGAATGTCCAGAACAGCAGTACCGTCCCATGCGATGTCCCAGGGGCCCAAAGAGGTTGGTTCCGATCAGGTAGGACACGCTTGCCGGCAGGAAGGTGACACCTTGCTTCCATCGGCCAGCATGCATGGTGTCCATCATCCAGATAGGAAGCGACGGTTCCAGCATTGCGATTCCCATGTTAGCGAATGTGATAGCACCTGAAACACACCAGACACCATACTGCTGTGTCACGGGACCCATCCTCTTAGCTTCACTACACACTGACGGCTAATAAAAGGACTTGAAGCTACTCATACGTTAAGGTTTTGACATCCGCATTGTGTTTGTAGAATACAAAGTAATAAGGACGCAGTACGTCGACACACAACTTTTATTGTAGCACATCCAGTAGCAGCTACTTGTTTCGGCTGCATCATCAGACTGTATGTATCAGAAAACGTAAACAGAAAATTATACAGAGCTATATGATTGTCTTTTTACATTTTCTGATAAGTACGGCCTGATTATGGCTGCTTGATGGAGCCGAAACATGTAGCTGCTACTGAATTTGTCATAATGAAAGGTGTGTCGACGGAGTACGTCCTTATTATTGCGCACTCATACCTGCCTTGCGTGCTGTTTCCAGTGCTTGGCGATATTACACATTCATTTAAAGACGGATTACAACGCATAAAATATATTTATGTAGGATTTATTTAAAGACACGTAGCTGAGATAGCTCACTGAATTTAATACTCGACTACCGGCAGGACGACTTAGGAACTGGGGTTTGATTCCTGGGAAGATGAGAGAATTTTTTTTTTTCTCATAGCGTCCGCAACGGCTTTGTAGCCCGCCCTGCCTCCTAACCGATTGATATCGGGGCCCTTGCCCTGGCGGACACACAGCTGACCACTTATTTCCATCTACAGCCGTAATTCGAGACATGTGGAGACACTGTATATATGCAACCCCACAAGTTTTCGTGGTGCACTGGGACAACCACATTGTACCTTTATATTTACTGGTTTTTAATAGCTCAGACTATACGTAAGAAGTAACAAAATGAACAATTAATGAATAATTGACTAGAAATGACGTGGAAGGGACAGTCATTGCCTAATGTGAGATTAAGTCTCGGGGTTAACCTACACACCATGACGAAATTCTCAGCATATTCGGTCTCCAGGTCGGCCAGGAACCACATGAGTACGATGTAGAAATGACCGCCAGTTGACGGAGAATTTAGGTTATTATTATTATTATTATTATTATTATTACTCACTTCATAAGGGTTAGGCCTACATCTTGTACATGAGCCTGAGTCAAAGCGAATCCCGCAGGATTGTTACAGTTATTCTGTTCTTGTCTGCTTAGCTGTTCACTGAGAACCCTAAGAAAGAAATGAATTAAACTGAACTTTATTATTATTATTGAACAAAGTGTTGTTTAACCAATCACGTTTTCTGTTACTGTGATGCTTCATTATCTATTCAAGTATGGTCATCGTGGATTACGATTTAGTAACGATAATTTGTATACTTTTTTCTTTCTTCCTAACGACATTTAATTGAAATTAATAATAGTGCTTTTCTTTTTGTGGCGCTGCGGCCAAACGCGGGCCAGGGTCTCCTCATTCTTGAGGTTTCTAGATCACACACAGCGACGCAGCACAGTCGGTAGGACTCCTTTGGACGAGTGATCAGCCTGTCGCAGAGACATCTACCTGACAATACACAACAATCACAACAGACAAACTTCCATGCCCCCGGTGGGATTCGAACCCACAATCTCAGCAGACGAGCGGCCGCAGACCTACGCCTCAGACCGCGCGGCCACCGGACCGGCAATAATAGTGCTTATTTCCTTTTATTCTTTATTCGCCGTCGCCTTGCTCTTCTCTGTAATTTGTTTGCTTTTTGTCCCCTCCGTCGTGTACTTGTGTCATCTTTGTAACTGGACATTATGTTGTTCAGTTAGTACATACAAAAATAATTGTATTATTATTATTATTATTATCATCATCATCATCATCATCATCATCTGCTTTATGCAGGGTATTTATACTTATATTCCTGAGAAAAACTATGTCCCTAGGGAATACAGTGTTGCAGCTATTCTGTTGTTACTATTCATGGTGCTTATATCTTTAGTTTCAGTGTTGAATCCATTGTATTTTTACATTAGTACTTTCCGAAGTATGTTTGCATTATTATTATTATTATTATTATTGTCCTTGTGTTATCTTGTGTATGTATGTTGTGCCATTTCTGTTACTGGCCACTTGGCTGTTGACTCAGCACCTTAACCTTTTGCCGCCGGAATTATTTTTTTTTAAATTTTAGCACATCCTGTATGTAAAATGTGAATAAAACATGAACCAAATATGTTAGAATTATGATACAAACTGCATTTTGAAGAAAAAAAAACGGAGAGCATTTACCATGTTTAAGATATTCAGTACCTATATTTGTTGAATAAATATATAAAATGCAACGTTTAGAGGTTAGCGGTGCGGTACGACCACTATAGGGGTCGTTAGGCGTCAAAAGGTTAATAAACTAATCATCATCATCATCGTTACTCTTTGCTGGCACATGGACACGTCGGTCATGTCTTTGTCAGTACTTCAGTTAAGGCGCAAATAACATGAGTACTACGACTATCGGCGCTTTACCTGCAGCCACTATGATGTAGGGGTCCATGACGAGTGACTTCAGTGATGGTGGGTCAGACTCCTGTCGTACCACGCCGGGCTGCAGCATCAGCAGCTGCAATACTGCAACAAGATCAAAGAGGCCGTGCTGTATAATGCACGTGTAGCACGCAATAATATGACTATCCCGCGGTCTCTTGGTCATTTTGCTACCTTATATACAGCCACAGTATTACGGGCCAATATGGCTGAAAATCATAACTGTCCAACTTTCAAAAGTGTCTCGCAAAAAATAAATAAATCCAACGTCTTAGTCATTGGCACTAAGCCACACACACACAGACATGACCTCCACATACGATGTTCTTTGTCTTCACACTTTAAATAATGTCTCACAGACAGCATCAGCTATGACAATACATGGTTTCATCATGAGAATACTAGTGACAGAGGGAACTCGCCATTCTTCAAATATAATTTTAAGGATTACGTTCTTCCGCAATGCGATACATTGTATATAACACAGGGATACCAACGCGTCGAATGAACATGCTGCCCCAACTTGGGGATAGGTTGGATTTGAGGGGGACTAAGTGGCACTAATTTTGATTTTAGCTGTTTGTACAGTAGGATAAAAATAAAGGAAACTTTATAAGGGCGCAAGTAGTGTCAGCGGACTCAGTTACAAATCAATCCTACAACAAAAATAATACAGTTGACGATCTCGGGGGCGGATAAGGGGATATAATGTCGGGCAGAGGCAATAATGTTTTCTCTTTCTGCTGCGTCCAGATCAACTCTTCGCCTAACCAGCCCCTTGTCCAATGAGCACGGATGGCCGTACCCAAGGGGTGGCATGACGTAGGGTGGGGTGAAGATTACAAGCCACTTCCGTTTAGCGCGAATTTTTCAATGTTTGCAGTTGTACACTTACTACCGCCTAAGTCTGCATGGTGTGAAACACAATTAAACACAAGGCCGTATTCACCATTTCGTTGAATGCGCGACTGTTATGTAGGATCGTCATATGTAGCATGACTTACTGCGCTCACTTAACTCCCTTGACAAAATCCGTGTTCGCTTACATTTACATCCGTATCCTAAAGTTAGGGTCAAAAACACAGCAAAACAGGTGGTTTTCACTTACATTTACATCCGTATCCTAAAGTCAGGGTCGAAAACACAACAAAACAGCTGGTGTTCACTTATACTTACAACCGTCTCCTAAAGCCAGGGCCGACAAGACAAGAAATGGCGCAGACTTCCCGACGAACTCGTACATGACCCCTCCGAACGGTGGACCGATCAGCACGCCCAGTGCCAGCCCGCCCAGTGCAATACCCATCGCGTTTCCTCTTTCCTTGTCGTCAGGATAACGTTCTGCCAGCATTCCCATGCCTGGGGTTGGGTTTCATGTACGAAGAGTACATACAAACAAAACAACATGTAGAGGCATGAAAGGCAGGAGGACATTGTATAATATGCACGTAGCTTGAGTCCCCTCAAGCCACTAGCCAGTAACGTATTGATAAATACCTTAAGTTACGTGAAACGCTCGGCCGCAACGTGGGGTAACTAGGGGTGGGATATGAAGAAGAGCTGGTGTCTGAAATATAATGTTGTACGGAAGAACGACACTTATGAAGTCAACTTCGCCTTCACATTTACGCAATTCTTCCCGCTTATGGCAAATAAGTTTTAGCGGGACGTTTTAATTTATATCTTATCCATGTTCTGTTTATCAAACCTAGTTTAATTACACTGGACAACAAATTTCAAAACATTTTTTGTATCTTTGATGACTATGTTATTAATTTATTTGTTTGCATCTATGAAAGGAGAAAAGGGTCATAAAAAGAATTGCTTGGCTCTAGTTTTAAAATTAGGCTACACTGTGTTTTACGAAATAGGTTGAAATATTATACGGAACGGTGATTTAAATAAGAAACGAAATACTATAATTGGAAAAGAATGTGTTTAGTAGACTTATTCCGTTTAGAGATAATATTTACAACGTAAATTGAACATCTGCACAGTCTTTAACATGTAAGTTAATTATTTAACACAAACAAAATCACGTAATTTTTCTGTTTTGCCTGTCGCTTGTATACAATGGTAGAGGCATCACTTGCCAAAGTCCAGAAGTAGTCGGTGAGCATAGCACAGTTCAATTTCCTTTGATATCTCTTCTCCATTGAAGAAATGTCTTGATGGAAACGTTCTCCATGTTCATCACTCACTGCATCACAATTCTCCGGGAAAAAATCCAAATGCGAGTGAAAGAAGTGTATTTTAGTGACATGTTGCAGCCTAATTTCTGGTAGCTCTGCAAAAGGTTGTTTACAAGCTCCTCATAGTTTTGAGCCCTTCTGTTTCCAAAAATTCTTTTACTACAAATTTTAAACTTTCCCAAGCTGCCTTTTCGTCGCCTTGAAGGAGCTTGTCGAAGTATTCGTACTTGATAGTGTCGCGTATTCGTGGACCAATGAAAATATCTTCTTTAATTTTTGCCTCACTTAGTCTGAGGAACGTTTTTCATAAGTAAGTAAAGGCGGCTTCTTCTTGGTTCATGGCCTTTACAGAATTTTTCATCAGACCAAGCTTTAAATGCATGGATGGCAACAAAATTGTACTCTGTTCCACTAGTGGTTGATTTTTCACATTCACGATTCCTGGTTCCAGAGATTTTCTGGCAGGCCAACATTTTCCTGAATAATGAAGAGACCGAGCTGTGCTGTCCCATTCACAAATGAAGCAGCAATATTTTGTGAATCCTTGTTGTAGTCCAAGTAGTAAGGCAGTCACTTTTAGTTCACCACAGATATGCCATTTGAATTTATCGTAATTAATGGCTTCCATCAGAATCTCCATGTTCTCATACGGCTCCTTATTATGCACTGAATGACCAACAGGAATAGAAGGTAGGGTGTTGCCATTGTGAAGGAGACCTGGTTTGAGATTCAACTTAGACGAGTCTATAAAGAGTCGCCAGTCCAGAGAATTGTGATTAATATTGACTGTTTGCATCAGGCCATCAATATCAGTGCAAGCAACAAGGCCCCTTTCCATTTTAAAGAAATGAATTAGATCTTCGTGCCTTTTACGATACACAGAAATCATTTCTCACCATCTGGGAGCGCAGTGCTGACACGTGTATCCCTTCCCAAGTAACTGTTTTACGCATTAACCCTTAGACGCCTAACGACCACTATAGTGGTCGTACCGCACCGCTAAGCTCTAAACGTTGCATTTTATATATTTATTCAACAAATATAGGTACTGAATATTT
>Ga0123355_10003172_pt1 | contig 23474 bp, 4 predicted proteins | sample TergutEmb28metaG_3_FD_89872 | JGI IMG/M metagenome (GOLD analysis project Ga0123355, IMG submission 89872) | Embiratermes neotenicus P1 segment gut microbial communities from Petit-Saut dam, French Guiana - Emb289 P1 | ecosystem: Host-associated > Arthropoda: Insects > Digestive system > Gut ... | reverse complement strand
TCTGAAAAAATATACACTCTACAGCAATCATAATATATATATATATATATATATATATATATATATATTATGACAAGCCTTTAACCCTTTGACGTCTAAAGACCCCTATGTTGGTCGTACCGCACCGCTAACCTCTAAACGTTGCATTTTATATATTTATTCAACAAATACAGGTACTGAATATTTTAAGCATAGTATATACTCTCCGATTTTTCTCTTCAAAATGCAGTTTGTTTCATAATTCTAACATATTTGGTTCCTGTTTTATTCACATTTTATATACAGAGTGTGCTAAAATTAAAAAAAAAAATAATTCCGGCGAAAAAAGGTTAAACCGCCAGCAAATAAGCGAAAATCAAAGTTTTGTATAAAGTCGTATATTGGTAACAAATACATGAAGGGCTTGGGCCTTAATACTGCTTGTTTGGCGCAGCAGAGTTACAATGATTCCGTAGAAAATTCAGAAGATTATCGATTATTCTAACATCTATGTGCCAAGTTAACGTAACTAGCGAAATTTCAAAGCTTTTAATCTCACACAGACATAAACTACGGAGGAAAACAACAACGTCAATACTCAGGTCACGATATAGAGTAACAATTTGTTCATGTGAACTCAGCGACGCCAGAACAGTATGAAGTTACGTGACCGGATTGTTCAAGGTGACGTAATATTCTCGACAACAATGCCAAGTCTGTTTTTTCATAAAAGTAATTACTGTCATAAATAGTAAATTCATATGTTTCTAGAGAGTGTTAAGCATCGAAAGAGGTGTCTGCAGTTACTAAATATAGTAGGCTTGCATTCATTTTCTCTGAACGTTCGAACAATTGCAAAGTTAGGCCAGCTGTAATTTATTCCGCTACATCTACGTTACGGTTAAGAGTACGTCAACGGTGAAATGTAAACGTCAGAGTTACCTGTAATATCAAGAAAAGGGTGCCCATGTAAATTAAACAATTATCTGAATGTATGTGTAACGCTGCTTACGTCAGATGCAGAGAGAGTGCTATCAGACAGAAAGCCTGAGGAGAAAGAGGTAGAAAATTTGTCATAAACACACTCAAAATCACAAGCCACAACAGAGGTATTTTTTTTTTTGCAGTAAGAAGCAGGTCGTCCAGTTTGTTAGAATACATCACCGTCTTTCTTTTTAAAAGCTGTGACATTTTCCGCAAAGTACTTACGAAACGTCTCAGGACTTTCAGAGACAGATTTGTGCCACCATATTTGTAAGTTTTATTAGTAATTTTTACAGGTTTATGGAACATACAATTTCTATTTCCAGTCTGTTTCTGACACGCATAGCCCATTTAAACTGTAAATTTCCTCTAATTATGGAGAGTAATTCTACTCTTCAGACAAAAGAGACTATCTTATATCTTAAAACATAATTATACAACGAATACTCCATTTTCACTGGAGAGATTCCAGTTGTACGGTTACTTGATTTTCGTAATTTGTCCTTCGTCTATTATTCCGATCGGAAGGCAGAGCCTTACAGCACTTCGTACTCTATCACAGCCATCTGGCTTTAGTAGGTGCCGTACAGTGCTTTCTTTTACGAACAAGTGCCGGTATCCATTCCTCAATATCAAGTACATCGTTAGGTGCCTGACCTTAGTGTTAAAAAAGACAGGAGAAATATTATAAACTTAACATTGAAGCGCATTCGCGTCACCACTGTTGCCGTGGAAAAGCAATAATTATTACGTATTATCTTTATTGTTTGGGGACCGCGGTGGCACAGTGGTTAGGGTGCTGTGCTACAAATCGGAAGGTCGCTGGCTCGATCCCAGCTGGTGTCATTGGAATTTTTTATTGACATAATCCTTCCGATCGCACTATGGCTCTGGGGTCGACTCAGCCTCTAACAGAAATGTGTACCAGGAGTATTTCCTGGGGGTAAAGACGGCCGGTGCGTAAGGCTGACAACCTTACCACCATCCTGTGCCGTTGTAATTAAATCTGGGAAACTTAACTTCCTGGAACCCTCTGGGCCACTCCAGGCCTGTAACGGAATTGCTTTACCTTTTTCTTTTTACCTTTATTGTTGCACCGTGCATTTTGTAGAATCACTTTAATTATCACACCAACTAATGCACTTACATAAAATTTGACATTAAAACATTCAAAATCGCTCCAACATATTTCGATCCTAAGATCATCCTCAGGGAGCTACAGTGCTCCTTGCTATAGTCATTTTAAAAACTCTCATTAATTAATTCCCTTATTAAGGAATAAGGGAATTAATTAATGAGTGCTTTTAAAATTACTTTAGCAAGAATCAACGTAGCTCCCTGAAGATGATCTTAGGATCGAAACATGTTGGAGCGATTTTAAGTGTTTTAATGTGAAATTTTATGTAAGTGCATTAGTTGGTGTGATAATTAAAGTTATATTACGTATTATGTTTGTATACTTAATTATCCAGCATGCAGAGTCCATGCACGATATTACATTGTCATCTGTGGCCTGTCGGGTTCTACCACATTTTTTTTACATAATCTCATAAACGACACGATTTTCGTCAAAAAGTGTTTCGAGTTTATCGACAACTTTTACCCGAAACGTTTCTCATTCTAAACAGAATTCAGCGAGATGTTATTATAAATGTCCTTAAGCGTTCATGTGAAGGTACCGCTATTCTTGTCAGATATTAATAAAACTTGAATTTTCTCAACAGATTGACGTCAAAACCAATAAGATGCCAGCACGCTGTACCTTTGCTTACCGTTTAAAAAAAAAAAAAACACTGGCTAGGTTTTATTTCCGCCCTTGGGCCTGAGGATGAAAACAGCTCCACTTTCCGAAAGTTTTTTACGTTGTGGAATATAAGAAAATGCAGAGCGCCCTAAAAGTTTGATCCCAAGAGAAATATATTGTTGACAGATACTTAAGGGCAAGACGTTTAATTGTTGTATCAAAATCAACATTCAGAAAGTCAGTTCACCCTTAATTTTTGTGCAGACCTGTACCTGACATGTCGTTACTGACTTAAGTAATAACTGCACCTTAGAGTAATTAACATTTCGCTTCCTGTTCTGCTATTGAGCGGTGTTTTGTGTGTTCAGTACCGGACAAGCTTGTGACAGATTAGACCGTTAAAAGTATACGCAGGAAATAACAGTCAACTGTAACCATATGAACAAATCAATAACCGCTTAAGCACAGGAATATAATACCAGTATATCAAATCCTACATGTTGCAGCACCGAGCTGCCATCCTCAGGGAGTCATTATAACAAGAGTATATATTTTTTTACTTTTTGCTGACCGTTCATCTCAGTATATTTATCTCAATAATTAACCAACTTGATGCACAAAATTTTTGTTTTACAATAAGTTTATTTCATGCCTCTACGTGTTTCAAGCACATGTGCTCATCATCAGGAGGTCAAAATTGCATTACACAGCCTCTGGTATCATCGCACTTATAGGTGTGATGATACCAGAGGCTGTGTAATGCAATTTTGACCTCCTGTTGATGAGCACATGTGCTCGAAACATGTAGAGGCATGAAATAAACTTATTGTAAAACAAAAATTATGTGCATCAAGTTGGTTAATTACCGAGATAAAGTTATATATGTAATATGCACATTAATTGTAAGAATATGCACGGTAGGACTAACATATAATATCAATCCTCTATTTTAACACAGCTTTTAAAAATTACATTTATTCATTCCCATGTTCCTAAAGACCCGGAGATGTAAAATAACTGCAACAGAAAAATAATTATCACGTCTTTTATTTATCCAACTGAATGCACAACTAGATTTTTCTAGAACAATCTAGTTGTGCATTCAGTTGGATAAAAGACGTGAAAATATCAAGATGAACGGTAAAACAGTAAAAAAAGAAGAATCATTACTGAATAACAGAAGGCTTGTCAATCTTATAGAGCCGTGACATGTATTGAACTGCTAGCACATACCTCTAAATTTTATGAATGATGCAGCAACGCTGATGGTGTGTACCTAAAAACACATATTAGGACTATTTGGTGATAAGTGAATAGCACAACACGGAACCCGTTACAAAGTGTTGGAACACACATATGGATACAATGAGGGTTAATTCCATTCCCTAATTACTTCAGCTCATGCAAAGCAAGTTTAACGACGTTCGGCGATATCCGATAGAAGTTAGATGCAATGATATGGTTTGTTATATCGTATTACATTTGTAACATTAAATTTTCGAACTCGTAATATTTTCTCATTTTGATCATTCTATTGGAACGCCAGCTGAAGAAAATTTAACAGCAAGTTTCTTACAAGCGAAAGTACGTACATGTCAAAACTGTCTGACGATTAACGACATCTGACAGGTATTGAGAGTGACTAGTTTGTGTGTGAGTGAATAACAAGCCAACATAGTAAATCATTGATATACTTAATATTAAAGGATCAGCGAATTTTAAATATCTTGTTTAGAAGATAACTAGGTCAACAGTGAACAAATTCTCCAAAAACACAGGATAAAGTTCAAAATTGTAGGCTCCAAAACGGTGAAAAAAGCAAATATTAGGCACCACCTTAAAAAAAATTAGTCGCCAGGGCGACCTGGCGACCGGGATATATGTAGAAGAGTTACAGACACATTTTTTAACTACTTCGGCTCCAGTCGCTGATACGAAGCTCTCTGTCCTGTATTTCTGGAAAAGAAATAGGAGCAGGTGCGCTTACAATGTTCTGTCTCCCTCACGACAGAATAACTCTCTGCTTGTCACACTGTAGCTCTCATATTTCAGGAACTGCGCAGAATCTCGTATTTTTCTTCTGCAAAATACTGTATTGCCCCAGCAGCTTTAATGTAACATGTTATCCTTCAAAGTATTCAGCTAGAATTTGGCTCTTTCATACATCATGTAGCAGGAAACAATGTCAATTATGGCCTTCACATTCACGTTTAACGTTGTAAAAACCTGCACTGAAATGAGCGTGTTTACATTTTATATCTGTCAATGTTACCAGATTTCAATTTATACTTATTTGTCAAGAACAGCAGTAGCTGAGAATTGTAACGTCGAATTATAGGTGTCAGACATTGAATTTTTGAGAATGCGGAAGGAAGGCAGTTGTGGGATAATCTGAAGTTTTATCCTGGACTTTCCCTTGAGAGATTGAAGAATACCACGAAGGATATCATTATGTACCTAGGGCCTCTGGACTGAGATTTGAACCTGCGACATCCCGAATACAAAGCAAAAGTGTTACCTAATTAACTGCCATTCTCTTCTCGACATCACACACCTAATTATTAAAATCAGAAAAAAAAATAGAAGCACTGAGAAGACCAGCATGTGTAACAGAAGCAACCGGCGTTGCACTCAAAATTTTCTCACAATTTTTCGCCACTTAAGAATGCAATTTAGCAATTCATTATACGAGACGGTTAGAACAAAAGTTCTTACGCGTACACGGTCAGAAAACATTAAATCGTGTCGGAATTTGTACAAGCGTTGAAATAGTTTCGGATAATTTGTTTCTTCAATCTGTACCAAATTGGCCACAAGAGAAGTTTGTGTGCAGAAAACAACCTGCATGGTTCAATATTAGATCCAGCACAATTAACCTTTTGGCACCGGAATTATTTTTCTAAATTTTAGCACACACTGTATATAAAATGTGAATAAAACAGGAACCAAATACGTTAGAATTATGAAACAAACTGCATTTTGAAGAGAAAAAAAAAACGGACAGTATGTACCATATTTAAAATATTCAGTACCTGTATTTGTTGAGTAAATATATAAAATGCAACGTTTAGAAGTTAGCGGTGCGGTACGACCACTATAGAGGTCTTTAGGCGTCAAAGGGTTAAGCAACGCTGCAAAAAGGAACATAATTCTCGAACTACGATACCGCTTTTCATAGTTCTAACGATGCCACCTTCCCCTCGCTGCATTGTAATATTTTATGGGTTTTACCAAAATCAAATTCACCTGGCAACATTACATGTACGAGATTTTTTGGTTTCTGGCGGCTGTGGCTGTAAACAGTACCGCCGTATATGGTGTGACGTGGTGTAGTTTGGTACACATTTTCAGATTTTTGGAGGAACGAATTTACTCCATACACTTTAGTCCTGAAAATAAAATAGGCACGTTTCTCCCCTAACGTCAGCATATTTCTAACGCATTACAAAGAACTGCATCCCAAATACCGCACTATTAACAGTTTGATGTGGATTGCGTCACTTGAGGATAATACGAGGTATGTCGGAACTAATGTATGGGCCAACAGTCGAACTGGCACGACATGCAAATTATGCGTCTGCTTTATGATTGTTATTCCAGCAATCCAAAAGAACACTTCCTTCCTTCCTTCCTTCCTTCCTTCCTTCTTGTACCGTATTACCTCGTGCAATATTCACCGCTTTTTAAACAGGCGTAACATCGTGTTTAATGAGACGCCGTGTAGTCTGACTGATATTTATCAACATTTTGAACGAAACTTCTCTGTATTCCGAATATTCCAAATAAGGAGGAAAGGTACTCTTCTAGATTGTTGACAACTATTTACCAAAGATCACGGCGTCAAATTTCATAAAATTTTGCGAACTTTGTATCTCAAATGGATCACTTACATTTGATATTGAAAATGGAACAGTGCCTTGTATTTTAGTTCTTAAGCATCCTATATGGAAAATAATTACGCTGCTTTTCAAACCTCTTGCTATTACTACCTGAAAAATCAGCAGCTGCTATTCGTAATGTATTGGTTTTTTTCCATAAAGCATGTTTGATTGTGTTTCAGATATTAAAAATTTTAGGCGGGATGAATATAAAACATTTCGTCGCAATAAAAAACTGAGAGTTTGCAAACTCGGGGGTAAGAGGCTTCTCCTTCAGCAGCCCCTCGGACAATCAAGAGATTTCCTCATTTTACGGAACCCGAAGGTTTTTTTTACAAGATCCCGACGTTGTCATTGTTCTGAGACCTCCCACTCTATTCCGTTAAGACGTATTTTAATATTATTCTCCATCTATCACTAGGTCTCCAAAGTGATCCGTCCTTCTTCAGATAACCCTCCATGCATTCCTTTTCTTCGATGCATGCCATATGCTTCGCCCATTTCATTCTCCTTGATTTCATCTACTTCATAATATTTGCTTAGAAGCACATGTTTTGGAGGTCATCGATACGAATTTTTTTTACTCTGCTCGTACGTCTACGTAGTTAGGCCCAAATATAATTCTCAGCAACCCTTTCTTGAACGCTTACACCCTATGCTCTTCTCTTAGAAGCCGAAACCAATTTCTGCGCCTATAGAACAAATCAGTAAAACCAGAGCCTTTTTTTTTTTAGAGTTTCATCTTCATAAGCAGCAGCTGACAGTGTCGCATAATTTTATGTGCGCTCCAGAATTAGTTGCGTATTTAAACGACTTACACCAAGCTATAATCCACAAGCTGCTCTGTGCTAGACTCAACAAAACCTTGTGTCACGACTGAAACTGTTTTCATTAACGTTCAACGATATTTACAGTGTCTTTATCATATTAATTATACTGTTTTCATCACTGCATGTTAACTTCAAGCGACATATTTTATAATAGAACATGGGTACGTTTTATTGTTCTGTGTATTTCGAAATTACAATACTGCAACAAGATCGTTGTTGGTTCTTCGTATCAACATTTCATTCTGTTTTTTTAATACATTTTCGCATGTCATAATTTTGTCATAAGTATCATGAGAAAAATTAATAAATTTGTAACGCAAACAGGCAATTTCTGGATAGAAATGCACGCGTAATTTATTTTACCCACTTCGCCTACACCTATTGAAGGAAAACACAATCATTTTGGTTCACTTTAACTGGACACAACATTCAATCAACGGAAAATCCAAACGCGAATGTTCAGGTACATTAACATAGCATCGCATACTGTACCGCATGACGAGAAACACGGACTAAGAATTGTACAAATCACACCAAAACCAACTTTATAACTAAGGGCATAAAAAATTTACGGTCTTTTGGAATGTGACGCCGTGTAGGATGATTGATATCTGTAATTTCTGAAGACCCTACAAATCAAATCAGCCGGCATCTCTTCCAAGACGAATGCAGTGTTATACTTACTACCGTAAGAAACTCAAATCTCCTATGCAGGCATAGTTATTTGCTTGGCAGAAATTTTATATTGGCATTTATTTAACGCCATTACTAATTGGAAGTTGATGTTTGAATTCAAACCCAACAAAATAAACTATTGAAGAATAAAAGACCAACTTGATATCACTTGCTATTTTATTTCACTTCTTATGCGCTCAACATGTTTCGGACATTAATATGTCCATCATCAGGGGCTTGCGACTATTGTGTTGAAATACCACATTGGTCGTATTGTTCTTGGTTCGATGTGTGTTGGAGTTTCGGTGTGGTTGGTTTGTAGTGGTATCCGTGTTGCAGGCTTGAGCCTGCAACACGGATACCACTCCAACCCAGATGGTAAAACCCGTGGTGATTCAACCGCCTACTCCTGGATTTCTAGGCCAGTGTTCTTACTACACCAGTGTGCTTGATACGAAGTCAGAAAGGAAGGAAGAGGCCTATATTTAAAAGCGGAACTACAGACGAGTTTGTAATTATAAGAACAAGACAACAGTAAATTTGCCCTTACTCTTTTATGAAGTACGACGCCAAACGGGCGTAGGGCTCACTGGAGGAATAGCTGAGAGCAGTCTTATTCTCGGCAACAGATGGAAGCCCGCAGTCAGCTTCACGCCTCAGTCGTTTTACCTCGGGAAAATACCCCGATACGCATCACATAGGAGGCTGGGTGGACCCCAGAGGCTGTGTGGAAGATTTGGAGAAGATAAAAATCTCTTGTCCCTCCCGGCACTGGAACCTAGAATCCTCAGCCATCCAGCCTGTCGAGTTGTCTGTATACAGACTCAGCTACAGCGGCATTGAAACTGAGTAACATTTCTTGTTATCTGACGTTACCTACCAGCGCATTAGCTCGGCATGTCTGACTTCGAAATCTAAAAACTGAGAGAAACAAAATTCCTTATGGCGGAATCAGTATCTTCACACTCCGAGAAGCAGACTGGAGAGGATAAGAACGTAGCTGTGGCTGAGGTATGCTGGAGTTATGAGAGGTGGAAGAATAAAGAATGGGCTCACGTGACTCCAAATTAAATTAATTTCTCTCCGTGATAGTAACACTTGGGGCACTTATTCAACTAAGTGGTATTTAATTTTAATATCAGGCTTGACTATTGCTTAGGTTAATGGTCTACTATGACCGAAGTAAGAGGCTATCAATGGCGTGTTAAAAGCAGAGTTCTTTTGAAGGTAATTTACTGAAAATAAGTCGTTATTTTTTATGATTTAGTGCAATTTATTCGACAATGAATGGGCTTGATTTTACATAGCGCAATTCAAACAAAAATCGCAGACATGTATCAACTCTTTGAAGGAGATTCAAGTCTAAACCGACTGTAAGACCAGTACCAAAGCACTAGCGCCTTAGGCCCTACGACTATTGAGATATAAACCTTGCTCACCGAACGGAATGTTAATATACGTATGTATGTACATTAAATAACTTCAAAATTAACTTCATTTTCAATAATGCTTGTTACAGGACTGACTCTCACACTCCACATGAAGACCAGCTGCAGTGTGTCACTTTCAGCACGATAACACCGTACAGTACACGATGATGAGTTCTGCAGTTGTTCACTCAGCGGGTACAGGAACGGGAAATGGAATCAACAGCGCAGAGTATAGCGCCGGGGAAGACTCAACGAACTCCGGCGAGGAACTGGAACACCACGACGAAGACATCACCCCGGGCAGCGTCATAGACACTCCAACCTGCAAGCGTCCATTTCAGGACGGCCAATCCGAACCCGACCAGTCTCAGGCTAAGAAGCGGCGGAAGCAGTCGAAACCTGTTCGAGTGTTTTCACGCACTGAACCATCTAGCGACGACGAACCGGAAGGCAGCAATGAAGGTAAGGTACATAATGAAGGATCGCCAAATTCAACCTGTGGCCACAAGGATACCAAACTGCAAATGGACCATAAGGCGGAAAGCGATTTGGAACCAAACACGGAGTCCGGTCCTGTTAAAGTAAATGATCACGAATCCTTTTCGCAATGCCCTTATTGTCCTGAGGTTTTAAACCCTGAGGAGCGTCTTAAATTTCACATTGGAAACGGACATTTTCAAAATCAGTTTCAACAAAAACTAGGCCCTGATAATTTAGGTAGTAATAGGTCAGAAATACCATTGAATCTCTCCCATTTACCAACAACACACTCCACTTCACCCGTAGATTTCGTAGTAGGATCTCTAATGTCAGAGCTCCGAAATAAAACTGATGATAAAATCCATGGGACCAAACCGCCAGTAATATTACCACAGGCCCTCGAGCCTGGGAACTCTGTCCCGCTGGTTGAGGAGAACATTTCTCTACCTGGTTACATGCCTTTAGCTCCACACTTCTTGTTGCCGCTCATGTCACAAAATTCAGTGATTAACGCCTCTCCCTCACTCACGCAATCCCAAGGCCAAGTCCCTGGTACAGCTCCTATTCGAATATTCAATCCAGACGCATACTGTGAATTGTGCAATAAAGAATTCTGCAACAAATATTTTCTCAAGACACATAAAGCAAACAAACACGGAATCTATGTTGAAAGTCCGAGTACAACTATGGGTGGTACTTCGATTCCTGTTCACCCATACCCGGCTCCTCTGATTCAAGTAAATTTAAACCTTTCCAGAATGGCATCTCCCGTGCCAGGGGCACAAAGCTCTAAACCCCCTTCAGTTCCTCCCAAAATAGCGGACGCCTTGAACGTGAACAAGATACCTGGAAATGGACAGCTGAAAGCATTTTGTGATATTTGTCAAAAGAAATTTTGCAACAAATACTTCGTTCGACGGCACAAAGTGAAGATCCATGGTATTGTCGACGACTCTCTCCCACTTTCATGCAGTACGCCTTTTCCGAATTTACCGGACTGCATTAGAAAGCAAGAAATCGATGAAAGGGGCAGCACATCAGCAGGTTCAGACACTGGGTCCAATGTTCTCGAGACAGTTTCCAGCGACATGCCAGAAAATATGTCGGAGCTGGAAGAACTTGGTGTAAGTTTGCACGAGAAACACGAGAGCAATTTGCATGTAAAACTTAGTCCTGCGAATTCTGTAACAGACGAATGTCTGGAACCTTCAAACGTAAAAGAGGAACCTGAACAAGAATCAGAAGAAGGACGTTTCATTGGAGATTGTATGGAAAATTGCCCGGGAAAATCTAACAAAAATTCCCCAACTCCCTCTCTACAAAACCAAAAAGAAGTCGCATTATCTTCAGAGAGGTTACGAAAGTTGGGTGTCATCAACGCCGATGCATTTTGCGAGATATGCTGCAAAGAGTATTGCAATAAATATTTCTTGAGGACGCATAAGATGAAACGTCACGGTATTTATATTTCAGACTGTGAAGGGAAAGAACTTAAGGCAGGTGGCAGCGGCTGTGTTCCGTGGAACCACAATCAGACGAGTCCATTAAATTTAATAGTAGGGGAGCAGGGTACGAACAGTTCGGATTCAGGTGAAAAAGTAAGAAACGATTTCTCTGACAGCGATGATCCAGAATGCGATATTTGTGGGCGGCGTTTTCAGAGCTTCTATCTGATGCAAGTACATCGTGCTTATCTGCACGTTACGGAGAACGAGAGGAAAGAAGGGCAAGAAGATCCAGGGGAACTTGAAGTCAGAGCTCAGGAGGACATGACAGGAAATTGTAATGACGAAAAGTTGTCTCAAATCGGAGATAAATCGACGGTTGAAGTGGGAAATTTTAACAATAACAACGATGGGAACAGCAATGGAGGGAAAGATGCAATTAGTGAAGACCTTCAGAAACTTCAAACCATGATATTACAATTAAATAACCTCAATGTAAGTAAAGTGAAAACGTGCACGATCTGTAACAAAGTGTCTGAAAATCATTACTGCTTGACTGCACATATGATGGCTGAACATGGTGTTCTCATGGAGGACCAAAGTAGCGTTGAAGAACAAAAGCTTCCATCTTTGGAGATGACTGGCCTACCTCATCTCATAGACACACATACGTATTGCTTCTTATGTAAGAAAGACTTCTTCACCCAATACCAACTTAAACAGCACGTGGATGATTTTCACACCTGCAGTGTAAAGACGACAGCGACAGCAAATGCAGTGATGAGTAACGTGATTAAAGAGGAGTTAGATGCGAAGTCACCACCAGAGAAACCTCAAAGTCAGCAAGTGGTCCACGTAGGACCTGACAAACGAATTTCTGTAACACCAACGAGCAGTTACTGTGAAATTTGTAACAAGGAATTGTGCAATAAGTATTTCATGAAGACTCACATGCAGCGTATGCATGGAATTGAGATAGAGAACGGAGCACAGATTGGCGGTGTTATTTGTGACATTTGCAACAAGGAACTCTGTAGCAAGTATTTTCTTCGCGTACACAAACAGAATACCCATGGGATTATTGAGGATGGGTCCGCGGCTCATTCAGCGAGGGACAATGGGAATGGGCATAACATGCAGATTCAATTAGAGGGAGATCAAGCTTTGAAACCATCCGAGCTAAGTGACCTAAGTCACCGGTATTTCAGCCACTTTACTGAAGTTTGTTCAATATGCAATCGCCGCTTCCGAAGCACAAAGTGGTTGAAGGCTCACCTGTTAAACGATCATGGTGAAAATGGCGTAGAAAAATGGAAAGAACTGGAAAGTCAGTACCAATTAGTCTCCCAACAAGGAAAACATCAATTACAAACAAGCAGAGCCTCCGGCGTAGTGAATAACTCTTCGTCTGGTTCAGGGTCCACTTACAGCCCTACTCTGAAAATTCCAAACAACTGGAACTGTCAAGACCAAGATACTGGCTGCTCAAGACCGCCCGTTTTGATGCCTTTAGAAGGCACAGGTGATGTGGGTGGGCATCAAGTTTTTGCGAGTCTCTTCGGTTCAGGAGATTCGACAGTAAAGAGTTATCACTGTTCCTATTGTCCATTTACGACACCCGTTCTTGCATTTCTGTTTGTCCATGAAAGGTCCCATGCAGGATTGTCTTCGAACCCGTTACCTAACCCAGCTAAACCGTTTCAGTGCCCTGTTTGTCTGCAGAGTTTTCTCCAGTCAGAAGTGTTCCAACATCACATCTTGACACATCAGTTCTCAGGTGTTCTAAATCCATTCATTGTTCCTACTTCGTCAGCTCCTTATCCACTACAAATCGGAAACATGCAAGAACGAAAGAGGACTCTACAGCAACATTCTCCAAACAACGAAGAAAACGGAGACGGTATTAAGAGTGAAAATCTGGAATGTGAAGTAATTGAAGAAGACTCGATTAATGTTGTTGGGGGAAGGTACAAGTTTCGGTGTTCGAAGTGTTTTCAGCGCTTTAGGTCTCGAGAAAATTGCTTGGCCCACATTCAGAGTAGGCACAGTTTAAATTCCACTAGCCTACCTGAAACAATAGCTTCCAGCTCCCTTGAGACAACTGCTATCAAAGTAACGTCCCAAGGCCTGTACAAATGTACTCGATGTGGTTTCTCCTCCGTTCATATGGTAATTTTGAAGAAGCATATCAGAAGGGAACATATGGTAGATAAGAGTAATTTTGAACTGCGGCAAGAACCAGAGGCGGTGGAGTCATTGATAGAATTAAAGGAAGCTGCTACTGATGAAGTAAAGAAAAAGCTACAGGAAGCAGCCAGAAAGTCTCAAGTCCCTGCCTCTTATGCCGTCCCGCAGAATCAACCTCCTTTCTTAGACCAGTTCATCATGCAACCATTCCTTTTGGAAGAACCAGACGGAACTCCGACTTCTGAGCAAGTACAACTAGACCGAAAATTTGTTCCTTCCCTCGTGTTCCTCCCGGTCAAGGAGAAACTTTCCGAGCCCCTCACAGTATCTTTTACACTAACGCCAGCTTAGCATCAGAGGCGTTGCTATATAAGAAAATGTAACTTAAGTTAAGCCTATTCAATTGGCGGAGAAAGCTACACCTGTGATTTAGTTTCCAAAGTGTCTGTATGTGTGTTATTGTGTTTTGCTTGATGAGTTGGTATTTTTCATAGAGTTCCACACATCAGCACCAAAAATGTTAAAAAGACTGAGCGAAGTTGTCCGTTTTAGGTTCCCAGCGTATCGAGGACACTATATTGTTGCAATGTAAAATATAAGGTGATGTTTTCAAAGTTCCTATTGCGCCTTGATGTTCTGGGAACCGCACTGTATCATCGCCTAGCTTGCTCAAAAAATCTGAAAATGTCCTGACTTGGATAAAAAAAAGCAGTGTTCGTGGAATCGTATTTTTCTTCATGTAATATATATATATCTTAAAATGACTTCCAAGCTGTCCTTAAAACCAACTCAGGGTTTCAAAGCATCAAGTACAATCACTGTTCGACACACACCTACACGAACACACCCTGCGAGAAGGACTGGACGGCTACTCTTCACTACAGAACACTGCACCGACAGACGTGAACCGTGAGTGACCGACGGACCGACAGACTTTGTTTTTGGTGGTTCCTGCTATCGGAACAAGAAGCCCTAGACTAGAGGAGAAATATTTTACATTGCTAGTGTTACATTCTCCTACCATCGTTTTAACATGTTATATTAATATATTCTAATATCATACCTCAATTGTCAATCAAAATGTTGAGTCGGACGGGACAGGGGGTACTGGTTGTTATGGCCAATGCTGTTTCTGGGGCCTTCCCCTGCTCCTTTGCTCCGGCTCAGAATATATTCAGGGAAGAATTTAATATTTAGAGACTTGTATAAACAGAAAACGATGAATGTGTATTATTTATATTAGATAAGTTTAATGATTTCCTATTTCAATGGATCTATTTACTAAGATATAGATAATGAAAAGTCTTGGTGAGTGTGAGGTGTGTTAGACTAGTCCATTAAGTGTGTAGAGAAATATCTTTGCACGTCCGCGACGCCATATAGTGTCGCTGGAACCAAAGAGACTTGAAGTGCAAATCGTAGTGTTATCAAGATTTAACATTCCAAGCAGATTATGATTTGTGTCTTAAGCTAGAGTACTGGAGTTGATTTACATTGTCTTTCTAGCACATGCGTAATTGTGTAAGGTAGTAAAATATATGCAGAGATATAGTCCATAACATCCACATCCGAGCCAATTAATAAATCCAAAAGACAAAGTTCCTGATAAATAAAGTACAATGTATGTATATTTGTGTGTGCCTTTAAGATGTTCAAAACTTAGGGAGGTTCATTTCACGGCCACGCATAATTTCCTGTAGCACTCTGCACAGCGATTACCATGACTTTCTCCCTCAGAGTAAATTCATTTGTTTAATTACTCAAGTTCCAGAGAAAAATATCGTTAATGGGAAAATCGCTTCAAAGATTGGCAAAAGTACTTGTTTGCTTCTGCATGGCATTGATTATGGTTAAGTCAGCAATTTAAACTTACCGTCTTTAAATCCGGAAGCTGAATTAGTTTCCCATTTCCAAAGAACTTAAACCTGAAATTTTAAAAATCCGTTACATACACGTTAGTGTATAAATTTAAGTTCTTTTTTTAATTTATTGCTTGTACAGATTGTTTACTGAAGAACGTCGTTGCAGCTATTAGAAGACTTTAGTTCATTCTCTCAAGAGCCCAATTTCCTAAGATTCAATTCAATATTATTTTCCTACAAATGACTTATCTTCTCTTCGAGGGAACATTTTGTGAGTCCACATTGCATGCCCATTATATTTCCTCTTCCATGCTGATTATCCGAATAACATTAAACAGAGATTAAAAACTCTAAAGCTCTGCGTTATGTAATTTTTTAAACCAGCTTATCACTTCCGATTTCTGAGGTCGAACTAAATGTGCAAGATACAGAACACGATAGATCTATATCAACGTGAATTTCGTCACATAGTCTGCTGCAATGTTGAAAGCACCAACGTTCTGATCCCTAGGCTGAACGTGAAGTGTTTGGTCCATTTAAGAATGAAACAAAGGCTCTCGGCATATCTCAAGTGATAAGTTGTTCCGTTTTTACCCATTACTGTAATACTCTCACGTATTTTGTTCGCGATATGACATCATCATTGATCCAAGTCATTTGGAAGCATGCATTGCAGGTTGCTAGGATGTAATATCAATTTCGAAGAAGAATGGGTTACTTAGATGGCTCAAAACACTTGTACAGCTTCTCATTTCATGTCAGCCGGACTAAGGATGCTGTGTGATCAAGCCATATATGCACGTTAGCTGGCCAACTGGACAACCTTAGTCTGTCATGTTCGTCTTGTTTTGAAGCCACCACTTTCTCCATCTCCTCTTTCATTTCATCTTTTTTCTACTCCCTTTTGCCTTCAAGTCCAACCCCTTTTTCCCCCCACCACTCTCCACCCTTCAAGAACCCAACCCATTCCTTGGAGCAAGGAGGTTATCATTGGACTGGAAATACTAATTTTAAGGTGAAATACACATGGGATACCGGAGTGCGAAAAATGGGTAACTACAGTGTGTAGTTGTGATACGTATTTATGCTCTTAAACCAATCAATTCGAACAGTGAATATTGCAGTCTTTAGGGCTCCAATGACGTGCATTTCGTTAGACATAACTGTTGCGGAAGCATTTACTGCCTCCAGCAGCTGCAAAGTTCTAGTTTGCAGATGGAGTCACCTACCAAAACACATGGCGTCACACTCGAGAACACAATCACGATACCGCAGTACGAACTTCGTATTATGCAAGTGGAACCTTATTTGGGTATATACGTAGGGTAATGCAGCAACGAGCGACAGCCTTCTGGTAAATGAATATGACCTACACTAACCCTTTACAGACCAAGGCGAACCTGAATTATATTTAAACATTTGGTTTGTACAGTACAGTAAACACATTCCGTCTCAGTTATAAAACCGGTCAGTTAATGCTCTGAAAGGAAATAGTTGCTGTTTGTTTGGAGACCCACGAGAATGAACAGAAACAAATGTACATTTTGTGGACAGAAAGTTGAATTTTTATGCGCGTTCGCAGAATTGCGAAAAGCGACTGCTAGCTTTGTTATGTCAATCTGTACGTCCGCATGAAACAATTCGGCTGCCACGGGGCGAAATTTTCATGAAAATTGATTTTTGAGGATTTTTCGAAAATATATCGAGAAAATTCAAGTTTCATTAAAATCTGACAAAAATAACAGGCACTTTACATTAAGGCCTATGGACATTTGTGACAATATCTCGGCAAATTCTTCTTGGAATTGGAATAGTTCCAGACAAAATTTGAAGAAAATCAAAACACAATTTATGTTCAATAACTTTTTCCTGGAAATCGTGCCGTTTGTTAGATAATGTGGAAAAATATGGTACTGCCGGACACGCCACAGATGACAATATAATATGGCGCATGCGCATTGCATGTTGGATTACTAAGGCTACAGACATACACTCAGAATATGTAATACTATATTGCTTTTCCACGGCAACAATGGTTAAGCGAACGCGCCTTAATATCACATTATACGTACGTTGTCTGTCTTGTTACATGTTGAGCCTGGTAGTACATAAAGCAACTAACTGTTGGGCCCTACACAGTTCAACTGCGTTGTCACCTCTGAATATTTAATGCTAATACAAACAAGAAAGTAAGGCTCTGATCGTCACAGTAACTCACTTTTAAAGGCAAAAAGATGTACGTTGTTTAAAAAAAATCGTCTCTACAACTTTCGTGTTATGGAATGTGAAGCCGTGTGAAGGGGTGAAATTTTACCAGCTTTTCCGAATAACCTGCATCCTTCATTATGACAGTACACGAGTGATGATGAGTATCTTTCTCTGGAAGTCCGGTATACCTCTGCAAGACCACACGGCGTCACGTATAATAAGACAACAATGATCGGAATTACTGATGTCATAATTTCAAAATAACACTCTTAATATTTTTGTTTCTAGAGTCCACGCAATGATTTTGGAATCAAATCAATAATGTGGTCATTGCATTTCATAAGGGTCAGGAATACTCCAGAAATATTTGACCCGAGTTTCACGGTCTTATCCCTTCACATGAAACAATTCGAGAACGTCAAAAGAATCTGTTACAAAAGCAAGACTGTCCAAAAAGTGCAACCATCACAAACCACGGGATAAAGAGATTAGAGTGAGGGAAAGTTTGGATAACATAGCCGATTTTTATAACGTAAAATGCAGATTTGACACATTTGTGTACGATACGTGAACTTATTCTAAATCCTTAATAAAAAAAACGCTCCTTAAGTCACTAGTTCCTAAACCGTGTTCCGTGAAACCCAAGGCGTAAATGAAAGGTTTTTAGTTTATATACCGGATTATTCTTCAATCAATTTTAGTTCTGCAGATTCTTTTAAACAAGGAACATTGTGTTCTTCAGAGAAACTGGAAGTTTCCTTTATTGTGCGATACATGGAAACGACACCGCCGCTACGAGACCCCTTTCAAAATAATGGCTCAAACAGGAGAACCCAAAGTGCACAAACCAACCAAAACGCGATTCACTGTTTTAGGTACAGGTTGGTCGATGAGACGTTTATATAAACGTAAACATTTTCAGCCTCATTTAACTTTTAACATAATAGTTCTAGTGGTGCCAGGACGGGGTCAGCCATATTTTTGGAAACGAAAAGGAATACACAGCACAAAAAGGAAACCTGACTTTAATAATAATAATAATAATAATAATAATAATAACAATTCTTAAAATATATTTAATAGATGTATCATCCTTTACGGAATATTGAGATTTGAATCTGAACGTTTTGAAATTCAAATTACTTAAAAGAGCATTACGCTTTAAAATCTCCATGCAAGGAGCAACAGTAGAAACTCTTGCTGTAAGCTCTACAGCAATGCGTGCAATATTACGTTACTATAGCAACACTTGCACATAAGTATATCAAATCATGCAAAATCGAGCTTTGCTGAGCCGACTCCCGTCTGTGGGATTACACAGAAAGGAAGATACTTAAATTTTCCTTAGGACGATTTACTTATAACGTGGTACGTTTAAGATAGCTAAGTATTCAAAGATTGGAGTTTTTATTCGTCTAGTTGTGTTAACAAGCTGCAAGTACAAGAGTTAATGTGACAGAAAGTATCAGAGGTTTCGAATGACTTATTCTTATGTACTTCCCTTGGAATTAAATTACTTTACTTCATTTCTCTTTTTTTTTTCACATTCTTACCGTGCAGCATCTTGATATTATCCAAGTGTTATTTATTCGCCAACTGATGCACTAGTGAGTTGTCTTAAAAAACAATATTAAAATTTACATTAAAACAGCTCCGACATGTTTCGGTGCAGATGCACCATCATCAGGGAGCGCATTAATTCGTGTTTACTAAAGTTATAGTAGTTAAAATAGTCCATTAAAATACATCGGTGTGTGGTTAATACGGTGGTGGTGTGGCTGCATATATGCAGCCACACCACCACTACCACGAATTAATGCGCTTCCTGATGATGGTGCATCTGCACCGAAACATGTCGGAGCTGTTTTAATGTAAATTTTAATATTGTTTTTTAAGACAACTCACTAATGCATCAGTTGGTGAATAAATAAAACTTGGTTCATTTCTCATATTCAATTCCTTGTTTATGCAGTCAGCAAGCCTCATGGGAATGTTTTTCAAGTTTACGCTAATTAGAAACTATAGGGATTTGACGACATACGCATTTCCGTCAACCACAACAAAGTTGTATTAGTTTCGTCAACACAATCTACGTGTTGCGGCCATGTATACTATCTTCAGGCATTAAAACACATGGCTTAGAGGCCACTATGAAATATATAGATATATTTGAAATCTGTGAGCTCTCAAAAATTGTAAAAGACGGTGCTAAATTTATGTAGCATTAGAACATAATAATTTATGTATTTTTTTATATTAGATTTAAAATTATTTATTATTTTCAGAAGCAAATTTAGGAATTCCACAACACGTACTTTACTTGTAAGTTTTGATAGATATACAGAATCTTTAATTTCCAGCCTGTTATTTTAATTACACACCAAAAAACATATAAATTCGGAACGGAGTAAAGCTGTAGCAAGAAAAGCTGATAATTGTGTAGAATTCTGGAGTCAGGTGTCACGACGGACTTCTTAATCGATTCAGATGAATGTTACAAAGTCCGATTGGAGTTCCTACCCTGAATATAGACGCAACAGGTTTTTCTGAAAAACTGGTGCCTATCTACAAGACTAGACCTCATTATATTTCACACTTCAGCACTTTTATGCCACAGTATTTTTGTTGTCAAATTACCGTTAACTCTAAGCAGTGTAATCAAAATTAGGCACAATAACACCAGAGCTGCAAATTTCTTTGTCTGCTAACTTTACGGCCATAAGGTCTGGCTAGATATATCTGTATTTCAGTACTGGATCTGCCATTGATAACACCGCGGGAATTTGAGAGCGAATTATTTTAAGAAAACGCCATTTTATTCGGGACCAAAACTGGTCAATTGACGGCGACGTAATAGTATCTGTAAAAGGTAGAAAAGACCATATATCTGTCATACATGATTCTGTCTGCCATTAATAACACAGTGGACTTAAAGGCAAATTATTTTAAGCACGTAAAATTTCCCTCTGAAGCTGAAATGTCCACCATGTACGCATCTATCATCATGCTGACGGAGACTTCATGGTGTTTACCTGTAATTGGTGAAAGAGACAATCGCTAACAGAGTTTTAGGAAAAGCTTAATACAGAAAGTATCAGTTGAAATTTGAAGACAAAACAAACCACCGATCGAACGTAAACATTACTTGTACTTCGTAGGAGTTTTTGCAGTAAGGAACTGCCAGGACTCGTGCGGTTTGTCGCTGGCATCTCGTCGCGGAGACACGGGTTCGATCCAAGGTCCGTAAATGTCCGAATTCTGGTTTGCAAAGTGGCATTGGGAAAGTTTTCTCTCCGAGAAATTTGGCGTTCCCCTGTCAATATCATTCCAGTCATGCTCCATACGCACGTTCTTCTGCATGTTCCTTCCATCAGAAGGACAAAGGGGGAAGCCTGGGAATTTTCCAAAAATCACTGCTCTTTAGAAAATCACGGATCATTTGACGCGGTACTTACATAGATTTTTACAGTTATCTTTCATATCTTCAATAAAATATAAGTTGACGATACTCATGCTTTCACTATTTTCGAATTATAAAAGCATTTCATTTTTGGGCCAACCTTTTCAGATTTCGAAGTAAGGAAAAATTGCTGATCAGCACAGATCTCCTCCGTACAAATCTCTGGCTGTCCATTTTCGTTCTCCATTAATAATCTTCAAGCAAAATTGGTGAGCAAATCCCAAGCTCACAGCCAGTGATACAAGACAAATTATCGAGTCTTAATGCTTCTGACATGTAATCGGCAGGAGCCTGGTTTCATTTTCGGTGGGGAAACGGAACAACATAAGTTTATTCGTGCTTTTCCCCAGTCTTCTAAGTGAATGAAGGGATACGGCATTAAATTAAACCAAGACCACTTCCTTCCGCGATTTTATTGATCGGTTATTAAGAACGACGTTAAATTCACTATTATGGGTAAACGGTTCAGTATTCTTTTGTTCCTCAGACCCTGAACGTGATTGTAAGGGCATTAATAAGCATCATAAATTAGTATCGATCACTTTCTCTTCCATTCTCCGGCCCTTGTTCATGGTCATTATTCTATGCTTTACATTTAAACAATAGGCAGTCCATAGCATAAATAAACGATATATTATACTAAATAAAAATTATATAAAAAAACTTTTTAAAGCAGGCTATGTACACAGTGGCGCAAAAAGAACGCATTTTTTCAAATAATTGTAACTTTTTTATTTTCAATATAAAAAAAATTATGTTAACACCAAAACAACCTATAATAATTTAGTTTAATAGTTTTGATTACTTACATTGATTGCTCAATTACGGAAAATTATATCGGAAAGATGGCGTCCTTCTTGCCGTAAACACGTCCGGAGCCTCTCTTCAAAGTTCTGCATCACATTTACTAACATTTTTTGTGGCACAGTTGCAATTTCTTCGCGAATAGAAACTTTCAGATCGTCGACTGTACGAGGTTTTCGAACGCAGACTTTTGATTTGAGGTAACCCCAAAGAAAGAAATTGCAGGCAGATTAAAAAACATGCGTTCTTTTTGCGCCACCCTGTACAAGAAAGTTGTCCGTGTGCCTGTGCATCATGCACTGTTCATCTGTACGTTAAGAGTGCAGGCGAAGTTCCAGGCTTTCTTGACTTGTAGCTTTTCACCATCGATACAGCTAAACGTCATTCTGGAGCAAGTATGGCTTCTGCTTTGTATTCTAGGAGTAGCTGTAACATCTTGGTCCTGAAATGGGGTAACCTGACTTATAAATTGCGTGGTTTACCTCAGTTCTTCTCCCTAAACGCTTGTTAGTAATGAATATTAGATACATGCCATTTCTTCTCATACCATTAGATATACACCGCTTCTTCTCATACCATTAGATATATACCGCTTCTTCTCATACCACTAGATATATACCGCTTCTTCTCATACCATTAGATATATACCGCTTCTTCTCATACCATTAGATATATACCGCTTCTTCTCATACCATTAGATATATACCGCTTCTTCTCATACCATTTCCAATTCACTGGTCACTCGCTAGATCGAGATAGTCTGAACGTTTGACAGCGCAGTTTAAAAAAACAATACAGTTACATAATGGTATCATACGAACAAACATGACAGAGGCTGAAAAACGTACATGACCGGAAGAAACGCGGCCCCTTCGCCGATCTAAAGCAGCTCATATGGCCCGTAAACAGATATTTTGCTGACTGCGTTACGTTCCAGGGTCCATTACTTCAGTATCAAATATGTTCGAAATGTGTTATATATATTAGATAATGTGAAAATTGTAAGGCTAAACATTTTGATAAATACGTTTTTAATATAGGAAGGCTCATGCATGTTATTCGGGGACAACGTTATTTTATGAACATGATTCAGCATAACTTTTGGGGTACGCGGTGGTGAGATTGGTTGAGGCTACAAGCCGGAAAGTCGTGCGTTGAATTCCCGAGGAGGTCATTGGAATTTTTCATTGACCTAATCCTTCCGGCCGCACTATGGCACGGTGGCTCGACTCAGCCTCTAACTGAAATTAGTACCAGGGGTATTTCCTAGGGGTAAAGACGGCCGGTGAGTAGAGTTGGCGTTACCACTTCCGTGTGTTGACTGTGTAGAAATTCTGGTAGCCTGAACCTTCTTGAACCCACAGGACCTGGCCAGGCCTGTATACGGATTACTTACTTACTCCATGGTGCAGAGTCCTTCTTGAGAAGCTAACTGGTTTGCAGCTAGTCAGGAAATTCCCCGCATTTCACGGAACCCGAAGGTTCATTACCGCACTCACAAGCGTCCG
>Ga0123355_10003171_pt1 | contig 23474 bp, 9 predicted proteins | sample TergutEmb28metaG_3_FD_89872 | JGI IMG/M metagenome (GOLD analysis project Ga0123355, IMG submission 89872) | Embiratermes neotenicus P1 segment gut microbial communities from Petit-Saut dam, French Guiana - Emb289 P1 | ecosystem: Host-associated > Arthropoda: Insects > Digestive system > Gut ... | reverse complement strand
TGTGGGGGGGGGGGCGGCGGCGCGGTGTTTTTAGAGAATGAGAAAGTTGGGTGGGTGTGTGTTTTTGTGTGGGCGACGGGGGGGGGGGGGGGGGGGGGGGGGGGGGCACGGCCGCCTCGGGCGGTGAAGTCAAGGGGGCGGCAAAATGATTATTTTAAATAAACATACTTAATTTTTTGCTCCCAGGAATTTTAAATTACTTAGATAAAGTAAAAGAAAATTAAGTAAATAATTATTATTTTAAAGTTCATAATGCCTGATACGTACGGCCATTGTAAGCAGTGGCCCCAAGGCCAAAATTCCTAGCTGCACTACTGCATGTATGACGAAGATAAGGTGGAATACTAAACGACGGTTTATTGTAGGATCAAGTTTTAACAAAAGAATTTCACTGTAGTGAGATCCTTTTTTTCTAAGTAATCGTCCCTCGAAGTAATGCAGTTTTTCTAGTAGCCAATACTCTCTTGATTTCATCAGAATTCAGATGTTTTCTATGCAGATGTTTTGTGTGGGATAGTATCATTCTGATGCAACTTCTTGCCACGTCTGTCTGCCTATTGCACATGAAGTTACTCGTACATCAATACTGATTCTTCGGCTTAACCAGACACGCCGATCGATCTGCTTCCTAACCTTGACACATGACGTCCTAGAACGCGAACCATCATCGGCACCTCTCTGCCCTTCTGTGGATTTTTCTTCTCATTCGCAAACTTGTCTGTAACTCACACATTTATCGGCATATGAACTGTCATTGTGCGCTAGTTTGGTAGACTGCCTCGTGACCACATTCTGATCAAAGCTCCTACTTTGGTGCATTCCGTCAGTGCAACAGCCGTATTAAACACGCCACAGTATTAGTACACGTAGACATATTGAATAGAAAATGGTGGCCAACTAGGTGCTAAGGAAGGATGATTCATATTATTTTTTCCCTCCATATTTTAATCTTTTCCTTTTGAAGTAAACAGTGAAGCTTTTGAGATCAACGTGATCGTGTGATTTTGTGCCCATTTCAGCACTTGAACCAGGCGACAGGTTTTCATGAAACTTGACACGAAATTCATGCCGTTAGAGGTCACCCCCATGTTATGCTTCTTCCAAATGCATGCATGTGACATAACGTGACAGTCGCGCGAACGTCTGAGGTGGGAGTGACACCAGCGTTACTCTCTTTAGGGTCCCCAAGTGATGTATGGTAATTGGCCTAGCTTTTGTTAAGGCGGTATTTTTGTGGCTGGTAATTTAAGAAAGTGGACATTTTTGCTCGCGGCTTAATGGTGATTACTGATGCGGAGCAAGGCATGTGGAATTTTGCACGGAGATTGTCATGAATGTACCGTGTGTATACACATTTTGTGCGAACTGGTGTTTTTATGTCTGCAGCTCAAGTAATGGCGACGATTCGAAACTTTGAGACTGTACCCAACAAACTTATGTGACGCACACGGATTTTTAGTTGTACTTTCTTAACAGGTTGTTGTTCACAACAGTAAAATAAAGGCAAAGTTATAATAGTGGCAGAACTGTTCAGTTAAGAAACTATGTAACATTAAATTGTGATTTGTGATTTCTCCTCTTAACACCATGTTTCAGTGTTGGTAACATTAATTTCGAGGTAAATTAAAGTTGTGTTTACCTTCTGGCTTTCCCTCTTTCAGTTTCGTATGCGCTGTATTTGGAGCGCATGAAACGGATAATTACGTTAGGCCATATAAAATACATGAAAAGTGCTGTATTCGCTGTACAGTTTGTAGGCAACTGCACAGAGTAAACGTCAGAAAGAGGAGATGAAGGTATATGAAACTGGGTTCCGTGTTCTTGTGTTAGAGAGTTGCATTGCATTGTGAATACTAGTGCGTATTGTTCGCTTTTAGGGACCTGTGTAAGAAGTATGAGAGATTCTGCGGGTAAGGGAGAGTCTAGAATACGAGATTGCAAGGAGAAATGTTGCTGTTTGTGCAGTAGTGAAGGATAAGTATTCAGGGTCCTGAAGAACGGGAGAGATGTGACCCGGATTTTCACGTCTCTGCGATGGCGGTTGGAAGAAGTACAGGCCTACCGCTCAAACCTGGTGGATGTAAACACGATGCGCGTAAAACATGTTTCTGTCTTGCAAGGTGGCTTCCGCTTAAGCGCAACACAGCGGCTTTACCGCATATAATCCATACAGACTTCTTACTTAGCCCAGGCAAGTGTTTACTTGATTACGTAACGTATCTCATAAATGCCACCATGGAAAGTAAACCACAAATGTAATAGGCCTCCCCTTTAGAAAATTAAACGGGAAGTTTCCTCATTTCAAACTATATTGGTACCGATAAGACTGTCGCAGCCGATCAGCCACGTCAGAAAGTCAGAGTTTCGGCGACAGTCCATGATGCCGCATTGTTGCGACTGAACATTCGAGAAGATGTTATCACCGAAATCTTCACGTCCTGTCGTGGTTATTCTTAGTGTCATCTTTGTGGTACATATCCACAGAACCTGTCCCAGTTTTTATATGCATACAAAAACATTTCTTTTGTAATATATCGCCTTCAATTTACAGTTAACACATAGAGCCTGGATTGTGTACGTTAAACTGAATAAATTGCTCATATTTAAGAGAAAGAACTCTGTAACCCTTGTAACGTAATATTCGTTCAAGATTTTGCTATACTCTGATGTTCTTTGAACTTTGATCTATGTTATAAAAATAGTACATAAATGGAAACCGTACGTCTGTAAGACCTTTTAAGCTGGCAGATTTCGTGAACGTTCTTCGTTTTATATACCTGCTGCTTACGGCCGCGACGTCAAAAAAGCTGTGGAAAGCTACTTTGTTTTGTGTTCAATAAGCGGGTTAAGTAATTGTTTCTTGTGGGAGCGGTTACTGACGTGCCGCCTCAGTCCACTTCGTGCTTCCTGTCGTGGAAATGAAAGTTCTGTCGAACCCGAAACATGCTGTCACGCTGTCTGCTTTCCTAAAACGCTGGATATCAGAGTGTCTGAGACAGTAATGTGCCAGCTTTTCTAAATAGGTACGAAATTTACTTGTATATGAACTCAGCGGGCAAAAGGTAAATGCAATTGCCCCTGTGAAGCCAGGAAGGCATACAGGAGGAGCGGAGATGTTCTTAATCTCTGCACTAGATGGAGGTGCGTGGCGAATTTCACGACCCTACCGCTTTGCCCTCTGGGAAGAACCCAGTATCCATTTAACAGGAGGATGCGTGGGCCCCACACCAGGTTTGGGTATTTTGGAGAATACAAAAAGTCTTGTTCTTGCCGGCGTTCGAACCCCGTGTCATCTAGCTCCTAGCCTAGTCACTATACTGACTACTGACTGCACGAACTGTGTACGTAGCCTAGAATTTCTTTATGCATATCTCCACACATAAATTCTAAAAGAAAATGTACGTCATGTATGTGTACATTGGTAGGCGGCCTTTCTATCGCAAGGATCCGCAGAGTCTCGGGAGGGCACAGGACGGGCTTTTTATTCCGGTAGATATCTGTGCACGCATCGGATACGAGACAACGGCAGCAGACTGTACGAAAAGATTAAAATTGGATGCGTTACCGTATCCGTCATGAAGCTGTTCGTTTCTCAGGATCTGCTGTTCGTTACGAACCGCGTTGGAGTGCTCTCTCGATTCAGTTGGAGTTGAAACACTAATAAATGTAAAAAAATAATCCCTGTGTTACCCGGAAATCTGTTAAGACTACCTGAGGAGTGAGAACTTGTAACGCATAAGGCGCACATTGCATCCATATTGCTTCTGTAACCAGTTTGTGTGATCAACACGACGATAGAGTACACCAGACGTATACGGCTGTGATGGTTAGCGTACGTAATAGAAGACTTGGTGGAGATTCGAGCAGAAACGGTAGAGCCAATTTCACTGTTGCATATATTTCCATGGGTGGGCCGGGATACCGTGGTTGGTATAGCGACTCGCTACGGACTGTACGGTTCGGGGTTCGAACCCCAGTGGGGCAAAGAGATTTTCTTTTTTTGGTGCCCGTGAAGACAGGGCCAGGAGCCAGCCCAGCCTCTTGCATACTGGGTACCGGGCTGCATACGCGAGGGGAAGCGGTCGGGGTGTGGTGTTGACCACCCACTGCCATTTAGTGCCGTGGTTAAGAATGAGTAGGTCTGTACCTCTGCTCCACCTGCCTGAGGAGACCTAGACCTTTACCTTTATATATGTTTTACTGTCATTGATGTCTAGCATTTTCTGCTGGAGGGCAGACGGTGACGCTAATGAGTACGAACAGATCTGGTTGCAGTAATTATATCAGTCGAGCATATCTTGCGTATTTAACAACCTCAGCTACAGCTCAGTTTTTATATGCAGGCTGACACATGTGGTCGATGTGTGAAATACAGAAGTTGTGCTCCACTGGTGTTAGTGTTATCGTTTGTGCATAAGTGCACAGCGAGATTAGCAACAGGAAGATGAGATTTTGTCTGCGTTAAATTTGTCCAATGTAACTTCGATTTGGGGGGAGGGGAAGGGGGGTACACTCTTGATTGCACTGCAGTTAGTTTTCGCCTGTTATCTTATTTTATTGTCGTGCGCCTGCGGGGGGTTGGTTAACGTGAGGGTCATTCACAGAGACGGTCTGCAGAAATGCGAATTGTAAGGTTGTGAAACGATGTACAGCAGTGGATAAAATTAGAAAGGAAAGTGTTAGGAAAGAATTGCACGTATGAGGTTTTCGTTCGTCAGGGATATGACGCCGGGCCACTGGATTGTCGGTTCCCGGCGTTTCGAGACAAAGTAGTGGTCTCATCTCCAAGAATCGGGACCAGTAACCCAGTGACGCGGCTTCATGTCCCAGAAGAAAAGAAACCTCAAATACGACGTGGCGAAAAACTAAAACCCCGCGATCACACATATGTTCAATAAAAGACAAAATGGATTCGTATGAAGAGAAATGGGTATACGAGTGAATGAAAGGGGATTACCTAATTAGCTATTCAGTATCAACAGGAAGTAAGTACTCTTAATGGCAGCCATCCTCTTGTGCATTTTAGTAAATGAACTACAAAAACACAACAAAAAGTGCCATTACATTCATGCTACGTGTTTCGGCCTGTACTTAGGCCTGATGATGGCCTAAGTACAGGCCGAAACATGTAGCACATGTAAAAACACATTTTAAACTAAAATAAACCTGTGTTTTGATTGACGGAATAAATGTAGTTTATTTTGGAAGAGTAGTTGTTAGTGCGTCCAGTGTAGAGACTGAGCTCTGCAGTCAGTACAGTCATATGGCTTTAGCGTGAACTGTAGATGATGATCCTGATGAATGCTAACATTTGTCAGCAGCAAGGGCTTTGTATGGGTTCTTGGGTGCCGTGATGCCCTTCTTACCACATATCTTAGAAATTTAGCTTCCAGAAGGGCCACTGCGTGGTGTTGTAATCAGACCAATCGCGCGCGCCTGCCTGTGTTTGTTCGCATGTCGCTGTTTTCATCTTCGACCTTTGAACGAGTAGACTTATATTTCGAATACCTCATTATGATTCTTATAAAAAGTAGATGTTACCTTATGGTTTGATTCTGTAGTGACTTTATAGCCTGGAACTGTTGCACATCAAATCGTTAGTGATGCCTTCACAGGATGGTCCTGAATATTTATATCGTGTTGGACTCTGAAACAAACAGTTTATTAAGTACACATTTGTGGAAAATGGCGTCCTGGTTAAATATATGGGTAATGTTACGCGATGCCGTTGTGGATACTGTGTTGTGCCTGAAATCGTTATCGGTCAATTTAAACGTGCCAGTGCCTGGACGAGGCAGGTGTACTGTATAGCTTGAGATTTGCGCAGAAATAGTTCGGTAAGTTGATCTTTTTGCAATGCAAGTGACTGACAGCCTGTCATGTAGCATAAGGGGAAGTAGACGTCATAAAAACTAGACGCTATTTTCACCACCACCTACGCAGTTCACAAACCATTGACCGTTGTAGCGTCTTGTACGGAATCGACCTAGACGAAGGGAAAGAACTGAATTTGGGGCGTTACCACATGCACGTATTGTCGATCGTTGGTTTTTAGATATGGAGCGTGAAGTAGATGGTACGTGTAGCAAACATAGGGGATAATGAGAAGTGCATCCATAGTTTTATACGGGAAACGTCAGAGTGAATGATGCATTGGTGGAAGTAGTCGTTGAGGAGGATGCAATATTACTTTGGTGTCCAAGTACCTGATGATGGTGTGGAAATGATTAAAGTGCCTCGCAGAATGGAGTCCAGTCTTTTGAACACGGTAACGAACTGTCGTGTTCCATAACACGCGGGATTGTGCTGCCTTCTGAGAGACTCCATATTTTTACAGTGGGACTGTATACCATAAAGTTGGGATGAAGCGTGGTAGTCGGTCCAACTTTGTCTTAAGCAGTCTTTACCACAAATTGCGACCTCAGGCATTCTTCCTGCTAAATAAGCTAGGATTTCAGTTGTTGCCCAATGATGTTGGAAGGCCAGCATTTTTGTGTGTGGAGAGATTGTCTGTGGGCCCGGTACCGGCTGCTGATTGCCCCTGTGTTATTATGGGAAGCATGAGTGTAATGTCATACTGTTCTTCAGACATGCTGGTGCGGTTTACTGCTTGAAGAATTTATTTATCCTGATATCGAAACTAATCAGTTTCCAGCAGTACGCGCGGATTATTCTTTGAGGGAGCACAGTGCATCGCTCGAACACAGACCGACCCTGCTTCTTATGTTCGATGTCTCTGGTTTGAATCCCGGTTCCGAGTCCGACAGTCCTAAGCTTTGTGCTGTTCGTACAAACCTCCCAATCGGATGTGGAAAAGTGCTGTCAAACAACCTCCAACCTTTTCATTAAGCATCCTTTCAAATTCTCTCGCAACAGTACAAGTTACGGGTAAGTTTTCAGGCTTTCACTGAACTTTTCGCTGAAATGACAGACGTCTGAGTTTTTACACCTGGTAGGATCGCAAGGCTGTTTTGGCGTTGCGAAGGACCATGCTGCCTCCAGTGTCATGGTTACTGAAGATGGTTGCAGCACTTTTTTCCAAAACACGTAAACAAACCTAAGATTTTGTGCGGCATTGTAACCCAGAAAACTATCATCTGAAGGTACGACAAGTAACGGCTGTAGCTTCAGGTACAGTGAAGTGCAGATGTACCCCCAGTTAAGCGCCTGCCAGTTTAGCAGGTTTGTATAGACAGTATTGTTTGTTATTTAATGACACAACGTGTTGACATTTTGTAACTTACGTTTCTTGAGTATGGGCCGGGTAGCTCAGTCGGTATAGCGTCTGACTACGGGCTGGACGGTCCGGGATTGAATGTTTATTAAAAAAAAAATCCCGGTGGGGACGAGATTTTACGCCCGTCCAGACTGGCCCTGGGGCCCACCCAGCCTCCTGTACAATGGGTACCGGGTCTTTCCCGGGGGTAAAGTGCGGCCGAGGCGTGCCGCTGACCACTCACACCCTTCTAGTGTCGCGGTCATGGAAGAGTAGAGCTATAACTCTACCCACACTCTTAGACCACACCGGGCCTAACGGAATCACTTTACCTTTTTTATGTTTCTTGAGTGAGAACTGTGTCCCCCCCCAGGTACCCATGATAAGAGAAGTGCGCTGACGCTTTATGGCGCGTGCCTTCGCAGTCCATGGTGCCCTGTTTTCGGACCGAATTCTGGCTTTATTTATTTTTAATAATCTGTGACAACTTAGGCACGCAAACATGGCAGACTGCTGCTGCGAGTTTACAATGTGATTCCATCACCGTAAAGTGGGAACATGTACTGTACACGGAGCTCGAGCACAGGATGTTGAGAAGAATATTTGGACCTAAGGGGTGCGAAGATACAAGAGAGTGGAGAAGAGTGCACAGTGAGAAGCTTCGGATTTTATGTACTGCATCGAACGTTGTTAGGGTGATCACATCAGGGGGTTGGGTGGCTGGGTAGCGGGCGAGATGTCATATTATATGTGTATGAATATATGTGTGTGTGTGTGTAAAAGTTTTAATTGGAAACAATGAAGGGTAGAGGCTGTTCGGAGAATTGTAATATTAAAGTGTCCTATATAGAAAATATGTGCTATTGTTGACGCGATGGAAATGACCCCAGAATGTAACTGAGTGTCGTGATCTTAAGAACTCTGTAATGTGTTTGTTTTGGGCTTAACTATTAATTACCGGGTTTTCATGAAGGATTCTACCTCGTGGAAGTACTTCGTTCTTTAAAAAGATCTTGTCATCCTGGAGTACATTTTTTGTTCTTTCTTTTGTGGCGAGGCATGTTAAAGGTTCTTTTGTTCAGGCTTTATTTTTCGTAACATATTGTTTTCTACCGTATTTCGTATCTATTTAATTACAGTTCATATTATTATTATTATTATTATTATTACCATTTTGATTATTATGAACGTGATTAATATAACTGTCAGCGGGGTTATTCACAGAATAGGGATACATACGCGTGTAATTTGTTAGGCCAGTACCACTCAGCACGTATTGAACGTAATTTACGAATACACTAAGCGGGGAGCTCTTGGAGGTAAAATTTGGTGGTATCACAGCTGTGACTGCGAAGGGAGTCCGGAATTTTACGTCATGTAGTAGTGTGCACATTTAGGGAACTTTCGGAGGAGCATTCCGCCCCTGGTCCTGAGACATTCGTGATTGGATATTTTTAATCTTTGTTACACGATTTCAATCAATACCTTCTGCTTCTTTCATGTGTTTTGCGTAGTGTATAAAAGTAAGAGGAGACCTTAATCAGTTTTGTAATTTGTAATTTGTGCATGAGCTGCCCTCCTGTTAGTGTGCACTCGTAGATACGTACTCGTTGTTCATGCAAGGAATGGCGAGTGCAGTATGCGTCTGTATAGCGTGGGCAATGACGGCGCCCTGTACCGGACTAACCATTTATAATCATCGCTCATCTCGATTGGTGTTCTACAGCACGCGGAATTGATGTGTCGTTACATAACCTTCGAACCAGCCAGCCTAGATTAGTACAGTTTTCACATATGAATACGACTGAGTGTAGGACATCCGTTATTCCCTCTCCCTTTGGAGTGTAGAAGTAGGTCTGTCATTGGTCCGACCCGACGGTCCACCATTTCACACCGGTCACCTACCGGAACACTTCGGAACAGATTGGGTGGGCAACCCAGCCTTACATCGATTGTGGCTATTACTACCGCAAGGCAACCTGCAGCACACGCCTGCGGCTGGTGCTGTTGCAGCAGCAGGACATTCCTAGCTCTGCAGAGTACTACTACAAGCATCTACAAGAGGCCAGTGTTTGCAGATGCCGGCGACAAGTTCGCTGGAGACCTGCGTATGCACTTGTGCGTAGTGGTCGTTGCCTTCCACCTGTAGAGGCGTGTGGCAGGTTATTTGCAAGTCAAGTGTATTCGTCACTCAGTTCTGTTACCGGGGTGTAACCATGCGTGGTTCATCGATTTCACTCTTCCGCCGCGAAGTAGATATGATCTGCGATCTTCTGGGATATTATGCGTATAATGGCAATTCCGTACCGACGTTTCGGGACAACCTATCGATCCCATCTTCAAAGGTCAAGAAGCACGAGAAGAATTATCATCCTCGTAGAGGTGTACTGTGCGTGATTTCAGGCTTCAGTCGCGATGTGGGTGATATCTGCGCTGTCTGCGCTGCGTAATATCCCGGAAGAGCGCAGATTTCTTGCGTGGTTAAGTCTTTTCTGACAATTGGGCCGTGACAAACTTTAGCACTGTCTTACTGTGTGACCAGTAACATCCTATGAAAGTACCTGTTCATAGAGCTTTAAATTGTTGTGACTATTTGGAAGTGCGACTTACCTTCATATGTCTTTATTCGTTTGTCTCAGTTGCGGACTTTGGAAACTATACCTCAGAAGTGCTTCTTGATAGCTCTGTAGGCTGTAACACCATTCGTTACCATATGGTCCGCTGTGTTAGACGCTAAAGAGTGTATTTTGTCCTCGCAGTGTATTCGTGTGTTCCTTATGATTTCCCTAATAAACAGAGACTGTTTCTGTACACAGCATCAACTAACTGGTGGACGCGTACCATATCTCAGGAGGTTAGTCGCCGACCTCTCACCGTGGAGGCCCGGGTTCATTTCCAGTCTTGCGCATGGAGAGAATGGAAATGAGACAGGTTCTTCTCCGAGTCATTCGGTTTTCCCCTGTCACTATCATTTCACCAGTGCTCCATACTCATAATCACCGACGAAATATAATCTTAGCGGATGATAGCGTCCTTATATCACCCACATTCAAAACTGATTGGTCTTTTTAATAGATGCATATTGTGTTTTCTGTGACGTACGGACTGAATTTTTATATACATTGTAGATAAATGTTTGTCTTAAGTGAGTTATATAATGACGTGCAGGAGTACCGGTTTGCAATAGATATTCTCCATAGCCCTGGACATGTTGGCGTACTAACGGTGTTGCTTTTCACAAAATGATAAAAAATTCATCTGTTGATACCTGCTGAGCCTTAAGGAGTGGAATATAAGCCTATGCATTAAATTTAAGGGGAAGCGCAGCCTTTCAGCGGTCAGGGATTCATTTTTTTATGTTGGTTATGCATTATTAATGCGCATGTAACGCAGAGAACCCTTGTTCATGTAATACCCGTCTTCCTGCGTGGACATGCTGCGGTAGTAACCAGAGCACTCATGAACACTCATCTTTGTTAAACAGAAGTGGAGTGCGGTATTGTATATTGAACCGGATTAGGGTATAAACTTGCCCTTTCCCTTTGCCGATTAAGTGAAGCAGCGTTTTGTGTAATTGATTCCGTACTCTGTTTGGAGTTTAATTACACAATTTTCGCGAGTGTGCTAATAAACATATACCGCGCTGCCATTTGAGGCGTATGTTATGGAAACTAGAAAATCGATAAGGGAGATACTCCATCGACTAGTCTTTATGGAATTCATTAATGCGAAGTGCTGTGTGAGGCAGATCTTATAACCAAACGTTTGTTATTTCACGGGTTTCGTACTTCTTATTCGTAATCACATTTGCCTTACTCTGTGTTCGCGCCTGTGGCGATGCTGAGTCTACATTCTGTCATTTATCTTCATGTTTGCACCGTGCATCAATGATAATTAAACACTTTATTATCCAAAAAATGTACAATATATAATATGTAGATGCAATTAAAATTGTAGAATATTTAAAAGTGCTCCAACATGTTTCGGATCACAGAGGATCCATCATCAAGGAGCCTTGTACAGTGCTTGGCTAAAAAATTACAAGAATGGTTCTATCGTGTCCGTTGACATGGACGAGGTCGGTGTTATGGCAGCATATTCTGACCCGTTGTTCGTTGCACACCGGGTCAGAATATGCTGCCATAACACCAACCTTGTCCATGTCAACGGACACGATAGAACCATTCTTCTAATTTTTTAGCCAAGCACTGTACAAGGCTCCTTGATGATGGATCCTCTGTGATCCGAAACATGTTGGAGCACTTTTAAATATTTTATTATTTTATTTTTATCTACATATATATTGCGCATTAGTTGGATAATAAAGTGTTTAATTAGTCTGTCATTTAATTTATAAAATTCTTCATTCAGTGTTTGGCTTTCTTTCATGCCTGCCGATGTCTGGAATGGCATCTAGTACCAATATTATGTCTCCAGCACGTTCTCTGCATCTTGCTTGTCTGTTTATAGGTACATATATACATGTGTTCCCATTCAGAATGCAACATGTGTTCATTTTTAGACGTTCTTAAGAAGTCCGTGTGTATTCCTTTCTCCGTCTGTGACCCAGTATCAGCACCTAAATAGGTGAACAGATTATTTTGAAATTCGACGTAAGAGACTGTAACGAATAGTTGTATTTTTGGAGATGTACATCCATAATAAATTTTATGTTTATGGTTCCGTGCATCGCTTATCTATATTAATGATTGTCCAACGAGATGCAACACAAAGCAGTCTATTCATTATTCTGCAGGTTCACTCTACATGTTCCGGGTGTCAACCACATCCATCATCAGGAGTACACAAAACTGTAACTACAGCCTCCGGTACTGGTCATATTTTTTGTGTAGCTACCTCCCTCCAACGTGGCCAAGCTAGCTTGGCCACACCCGAAACATGTAGAGTGAACGTGCAGAATAAATAGACTGCTTTGTGTTGCATCTCGTTGGACAATCATTAATATAGATCTATAATAAAGTCTGATTTGCGTAAGCTTATAAATTGTCTTTGCCCTCTATCCTGTGGAGCCTGCCACACGTTTTATCGAGATCTGATGTTCAAAGGTTTTACCAAATGTTGTCGGACAGTTACATGTTTCTGTCATTGATCAAAATTAAAGCCCGGTTTACATAAGATCATAAATGGACTGTCTCGTGATACCCATAAACATTTTCTCTTATTTTGCTGATATTCGATACCGAAAACTCCAGCAGAAGTTGTATGTTCGAGTGTTATTGATTGGTGGTAACGTGTAGTTTATATAAGGCCATACATATTCGTACTTTTCCAAGGAACTCATCAACCGAGTCACTGATTTTTTTTCAGGATTGGATGCGGGATACTACCTGTGAAAATTGTCACGGAAGTTCGGTTTTCAGGAATGTTGATTCATGATTAAGTCTAATTTCCCTTAGACCACCCAGTTATTATGTTATGAGGCTTGGGGTGGTGAGTGTATGGATTATACTTGTTTTGTATTGCGCCTTCATACATTACTGACCCTAATACAGAAGGTAACCTGACTCAGGGAATGTGAGGTAAATTGCTGTGAATGGACTGTAAGTAGTGTATTGAACATTAATTTTTAAATCAGCTGTTGAACATCACGGAGACACATCTGAGTGTGACAACACCAGTGAGTTTGAGTTAGATTAATCGTGTTCGCACAATTTTACAAATCATCAAGACAGATTGTTCCTATGGTTGTAGAAGTCATGTACGAAGATTCTCATGGGTAGTACGTTTAGAAGTCATGCAGACACATGGTTCATGTGCCAAACAGTTTGTGGAGTCGTACGGGAAGGATCGTTATTACCATACAGTTTTCCATGTAATCCAGACACGCATATTATGCATGTTTCCTAAATTTTTTTAAGTCAGGCAGGTGGGTTGTTCATGTGCCATAGTGCTTTGGAGAGAAGGTCGTTTGTGCACCATACTGTTACAGGAGTCTTGTAAATAAAGACAACTTGGTGCACAATTTTCCTTAGTATGTTTATTTCTTTCTTCGACATGTTTCGGGCGACTATATGCCCATCATCGGGAGAAGTAACTGTATGTATACGACACTCGGTATTTGTCACTGTGTGTGGATGGCTGTCTGGTAACGTACTAAGAAAAACTGTGCACCAAGTTGGCTTTGTTTACAAGATTGTACAAGGATGCACGGTCAACAAACCATAAAGTGGGACAGGAGTCATCCAGACGTAGTTCAGTGTCACAAATAAAACCTGCAGGTGCTGCTGTGTCACACAGTATTAGAAAAGTCTCACACTTCGGAATTGTTATTTTTCCATCTAAGTTTATTAGAGAGTATTTTTCTCACGCGAAGTTTAATTTTCCCATTGCAGTTTAAGGAAACCCCTTTCTCACGCGGAAATGGATGCTGCAGATCTGAAGGATTTTGTTTTTGGTATGGTGTTACTTGTATTTTAGGTGACGTGGACCGCCTACATTGGCGTCGGAAAGTGTGGGAAGTTTAAATTAGACAGCGGTAGTGTATTAGCTGCTGTAAGCCGAGGATATTCGGAAACGAACGCGATTTGTTTGGTGGTGCGGCAGGGCAAACTGCTTGTGAAGAAGAGCTTGCGCTTGACGTGGGATGACTTTGATAGGTTGGTGTGCATGTGCTGTACATTACTGGGATTGAACTGAGCCTTTACATTTTTATATCAGTTGTCTTTGGCATCTTCCACCGTTGAGTTTAAATTTCTGTAGCAGCTTCGGGCTTCGGTATCCATTCCTTCCTTCTAGACAACAGACATTTCTTTTGATATCCCTGTTGTGTTATTGTTGTGTTAACATGTAATTTCTGTTTCTTCTGCTGGTCATTACAAGAGGATGGATGAAACGCATTTCTTCTATCGCCCGTCTTATTTATCATTCTGTTAATTCCCAACACTGGAGTCTTGTGAAATTAGGCTACTGTTACTTTACAAAGAGTGTGTTAATGAAAGTGCTCACTTGAAGTTGTCAGGCCCTACACCTCGCTCAAGAATGTAAATTTGACGTTGGATGACACGTAGTTACCGAATTATTCTTTTATTCTCCGTATTATGGGGCCTTCTGAAGACCATTCTAAAGACTGGCATGTAACCACTTTTGTAGCTAAGTAAGTGACTTTGTGAAGAACTTCGTAGGAAGAACTATATTGGGAACATCGTCACCGAGTGACAAAGGAGTGTCGTCGTGTTAGAGGGTATGTTCCTGTAAGGGTATCGCCATAGCCCTGGCAGTTTCCTGAAAACCTTCAGCATGATGTTGAATACTGTGTTTCCACCCTGGTCCTCACTAACTTACGTACCACACTTTTCCTTGATAGTCCTAAAGTTACGGGCTACGAACTGAACGACCGGGATTTAGGTCTCGACTGATGCAGAGGTCTGTCTGTTCGTCACCACGCCCTAACCGTCTCTAATACGCATTGCACCCGACTACTTGATGTGTGCCGAGCGTACAGCTGCCGAAATGTGAGGCGTACCTTGATCTCCATCCACTGTCGAGATAACTGTCTACACATCTCCATTGCATGGAGGTTAATTATTAAGCACAGGGACAACTTTATACGGCACTATGTTTCATAACATCATAATACTGATTAGTTTTGTAATGACGTAACTGTGGTATCTGAAATAGGGTAGCGGAAGTTAAATGGACTGGGATGACTCGAGAGTTATGTCTAATTCATAATTAGATACATATTTTTCCAGCCGTTATCACTGGTGAATTGGCATAATTTTAGCAGTCCAGTGTGAAGTACTTTGTGTTTTGGGGGTGGAATTAAGGGCTATCTTGGTGCCTAGCCTCACGGCTGCATGCTACTCCAGATAGCAGCTGTCCCCCATCTCTGCTCCATGTAGCTCTCTTTCTGCTCGCCATCTGCTACCTCAGGAAACCGCAGCTGCCAAATAATTTCTTCCTCCAGCTCGTCTTCGTCTTCGTCATAAGACCACCACCTTTCTTTCTCTTATTCGTGTTTCCCTTCTCTCTCTGTTTATATTGGATCAAAACTTTTTGCAGGCCTATATCAGTACCTAACCCACTGAACACATACTAAAAAAAAGTCTTTTGACAGCGAAGAAACATGAGCAGCAATGAAAGGAGTGATATGAGGCTCCTGAAGTTCAGACATCGTGTTCGATGTATGTAAGGGAGATCGGAATAGGGATTGAAAAGTTGGTGGAGATTATAAGAATTTGTCTTTCGTGGCTGTTCCCAGCGGGTTTGTATTCTACTGCAGCGATGGATTGTCTTTTGTGCTTTGTAGTAACCCGGTTTACGTGAAGGTGTCGGGATTCATCTTTGAAGTTCGAGTTTTCTGTACCAAAATACCTTACCAAACATTTTGACGATCGGATCAGTTAGATTCGTAGACGGGGTGTGTAGTGCGTTGGAGGCAGTTGAGAATTCCTGCAGAATGTTAGTTGGGGGACTGCGAAACCCACGCATAGGTGGGAAAGGGATAATATTAAAACTGATCTTGTAAATAAAACCAACGTGGTGCACAATTCTTAGTACATTTATCAATCTCTATATGTTTCGGGACTATGGGCCCATCATCAGGAGAAACATCTGTGTTTTTGCGACACTTGGTACGTGTTATTCTGTGTGGATGACTATCTGGTGTGCACGGGTGCATGGAAATCTCCCCACCACCGGGAATTGATTCCCGGACTGTCCAGACTGTAGCGAGTCATCGTATCTGCTACGCTACTCCAGATTAAGAGCATTGGCAATATAATTTAGTGTCATTGGTAATTATCTGAACGTGTAATACCGGAGCCCGAAGGTGCAGAACCTGCAGCACCTCAGATCACCGCTGAGCGTGAATCTGAACCAGTCACGACGTGGCTGACGAAGATCCAACTCAGTCCCGTTTTCGTTTTTAAAAATATCGTTTCTCAAGTCGTTTCAGCATCAACATTATGTGTGTATTTCTTGTCTCTCTTATCCTGGCCACTTGCCCTACCCAAGCATATAGATCTCAGTATCCTAAAGATATTATGTATGAACCATGGTGTTAAAAATGTTCAGTATTTTAACTGTCGAAAGATTGCATATGTATTTAATTATTCTCCCAGTTCTTTTCGAATAGTATCGACGTCACTCAACTGTTCCGTTTAAACAGCTCACATCACTCCACTTTCTTTCCTGGTTGCATCTGGTGATATTAAGGCAGTACATACTCAGTGCAACACGACGCCAATGAATGCCAATATTAACCCTTCAAATCACAGTGGCTGCTGCTGTACACACCACCTGTTTTCACATCAGAAACTCTCTATTTTGGCCACAAGCCGCTTTTATGGGTTCAATGTAGGAAGTTTGAGGCTTTCGAAACGGCGCAGTTGAGAGCACCGTTCTTCGAGTATCACTGTGGTCCGTCGTTATGTGTTGGGTGATCAGAGTTTTGAGGTCATTTCTATAGTAAAACCAACCTGATGCCCCATTGTCTCAAATTTATTTTATTTGGAATAACTGTACATGTTTCGGACGGTATTTCCATCATCGGGAGTTCACGACTGTATATACAGCAACAGATATTTGTCAAACCGAAGTTCCAGAGATGGGTAAAATTACTAGTGAATGTGTATATATGTTGTAGTAAAGTGTAAAACACATCGTAGATAAAATTCTATGTAGCATACAGTTTAAAAGTTAAAATATTAAAACAGTAAAATACATTTCAGAAAATGCAATATGTACAGTCTTTAACTCCTGGTGATGGACGGAAAGACCGTCCGAAACGTGTAGAGTCATTCCAAAATAAAATAAATTTGAGACATTGGTGCATCTGGTTGGTTTTACTATAGAAATGTATTACGATGCATGGTCCTATGAACGTCAGATTTTGAGATCATTCAGTGGTCGGGCCATGCATCATTGAACCTTGAAGATGAGGCCACTGCACTGTCTCAAAATGCTGGACGACAAACATCCGGCGACTGAGTGCAATATTACAAAAGGACTGAGTTTCATATAATTCCCATAATGCACGTCAGCGGCGACTATTTGCATAAACAATGTTAATCGGTTGGCCTTTCTAAAAGAGACACCCTCTGCTCCTTGTGACTTAGGTACGAAAGTTGCAAAAAAAAAAAAAAATTACAAACCTGTCAGCTGCTCAATATGTCTGTCCGTCCGCATGTAACTCAAGAATCGGTAAATGGATTTTTATGACATATAGTTTTTGAGTAGTTTTACTCAGAGTTCTGTACTCGTTCCAACGCGGGTTAATATCGAACTGCAGTAGTAGTCACGTCTACATAACGTGCGTTTCTGCGCCGAACTTGAGCGTAAGTTGGGCGTAATATCCTAAATATTAACCGCAACAAAAAATGTGGTAGAGAAACTTTAAACACATACTACTTCCAACATAGCCTTTTCTGTAACTATTAACGTTTATACCATGACTTCATGGAAGAGTGAGAATTGTTGGCTTTAGAGTATTGATTGTCATGTATCGTACGTAAATACGAAATAAAATAATTGCCAAGTACCTAGCGCCCAAACGCATAAATTGGATACATAATGGAGGGATATTGCCTGTCCTTATATTTCCATCTTCGAAAATGCTGCACATATCTTAATGGAGTTTCGTATTAGGAATCTATACCGGAACTTTTTCGGTTGAATTTGATTTTAGTTCATGTGGTACCTTCAAGCCCCACATTCGCATGAATCTGAAAACGAACTGTATGAATTATCTGAAATACTGTTCTTCGTACAAAAAAAAGCTGTACCTGTCTTAACTACGGTCCTCATAAAGCTGTACAAATTTTATTTCAAACATTTCTAGTCGTGTTGAATATTTCATGAAATACGGGTAGATGTACTTTAATTGTCTAACTATGCGGTGTTATCTGTACTGCTCTTGCCTTAGCAACAGTTCTTTGTGATTGCATTGAATGAATATCAGGATAAGTGAAATATTGAAAATAGCCAGTGAAAACACTCTTACTTTCTGGAGTAGAGTCTTGCTTGAGACGCTTGTAGTTGTTGAGTTGGTGAAGGTGTTCTCTCTTGATAGCGGTCGGCTGCACGTTTCCCATATCTTCCCCAGACAATAGCTGTGCATGATACGAGATGAAGCAACCATGTCGCTTCTGTGTTAAACTCATAGAGTCATACCTGTCCTGAATTAAGTTGCACGTGGTGATGAGGTAGACAGAGCAAATGTACAGCTGGACGCAGTTTTAACCTCGAAAACTGTATGGAAGCATTTTACCCGGCACACTTTGGATATTGATATTGTGTGTGAAACATTTTATTTTCTTTGTTTCAGGTAAGTGATGTCACTGGTAGCCATTACTTCACTTTATGGGTTCGTTGTGTCGGTAAGTCACCCTTAGCTTTCGTTATTCTTGTATTTCTGTACAAGTATTTCTTTTATCAAGCACTTATTTTTCCTCTTCTTCTAAATTCTTCTTCCCTTTCCTGTTTTGTTGTCGTTATTTCAAGAAAGGATGTTATTGTAAGTTGCTGTAGAAGTAAAACACGTATGTACATTTATCGTTGTAGCTTACTAATCGGTCTCAGAGTTAGAAAATACTCTTTCATGTTACTGATCTCTGTTTTGTGTCCATTCATGTTCTGCACTTCGACTGTAATGGATAAACTCTATATTATTGTTTGGATTGTTTGTCATATTCACAGTCAGGAGACTTGAGTCCACGGAAGTAGTGGTGAAACGCTGAAAGGACCAGATTTTAAGTTCTTCTTGTTTCATTAGCTGTTAAATAGATATGTGTATCTGTACAGAGTATTTGCACGACATTGGGACAAATAGCGGGCTGGAGGCTGTGAGAAGAGAAAATTCGTTTCTGCCAGGAATCGAATCCCAATTTTCAGGTCTCCAGAGCAAATCCAAGTCTCGATACTCCATGAGTTGTTTGGGTGCGACTGTTGCTATATCCGAGGGGTATAGTTATAATGTTATATATGGTCAACAGTGAGGAATTAATTGGTACCACAGAATATCGTACGCTGTAGACGAGGTGACACATAAATCGATGTCTTTTTAAGCGGGTTCAATTGTATTTGCATAGTTATGGACTACCTTTATGGAGATTTCTTGCAGTAAACTGTCTGAAACATACTAAGCGCAATAATGAAAGTAACATCTGTATTTGTAGGTGGTTTGATTGGATTATCTGGTCTTAAATGGCACATTACTTACAAATAGGAATTAATTTTGTCCCGAAAGATGTTCTGTAATCTAAGATTTCCCATCGCCTCCGTGATATTGAAAACACCAGCTGAGTGTATACTAGGGGAGAATACTTAATACGCAGTTGTGCTTCGCCAAACACCTTTTGGTCTTTCGTATTACAGCAGAGCAGCTCTTTCTTCACGTAATGTGTAGGCGTGAAATATACATCCCCACGCAGATTGCGTTGTACTGCGCACACTGTAACGTTTGTCGTCACATTCAGGGACGTGGCACCCTCACCTTCTAATGCCGCAGTGTATGCAGAGTATAACCTGCCTAAGAAGGAATCTGTGCTAGACGAACAACTGTATTTATCGTAGGTTATAGTGCAAGGGTGTACAAATCCCGGGCTCCAGGCCGCCCCAGCGACAAAATTTGTACGGTGGCCCTTGATATTGTTTACTTCATACCACCCTTCTGGCGCCCAGAATTTTATGGTGACTCCTGAAGTGTTGGGAAATTTGTGCATCTCTAGTACAGTGTGTTTGGTGGAGAGATCAGAGTGAAAACTGGTGTAAAATTGCTTATAATAAGCGGTGAGTGACGTTAGAACGTAAAGGGATACAGAACAAAACGAAAAATCCTATGCTTTGTCTGCATGCATATTACCTAGTCTGCTGTTTTTTATTGGATAAATTTGTTCCCTGCTCTGCTTCCTGAAATTTATCTTAGTGTTTTGTTACGGAGAGGAAAAAAATCCATCGGTTGCAGAATACTTGTAAAGAAAGAAAGAAAGAAAGAAAGAAAGAAAGAAAGAAAGAAAGAAAGAAAAGACGAAGCACTTCTAACGTGTGGGTATATGCGCAAATATATGTAGCACCTAGATTGCTGGCAGTAGATACAGGTATTGCTAATAAATATAAATATATGTGGATAAGCAAAATATGCAAATATTTTGTGTTTTCGCTGTAGGTGGATTTTGTTACAGCTCTACACATGATTCTCCAAGGTCCTTCCATCTGTTGGTCCACCACACCTCTTTAATACACTTGCCTTTGTAATTAAAATCTCCGGAGTCTGTGAACATGTGACGGCTCATTAATCTGCATAAACAGACTGAGAATACCGGAAAAAAGTGGTATAAGTTTGAATCCCGTGGTATTTTTATGAAGTTTCAAATCATCGTCTGGGTAGGATAACAAGCATTAAATAATAAAAATGCCGTAATAACGGCACCATTCATAATGTCGTAGCCAAATACGGTAAAATGGCACCGTTCGTTACGTGGCGACGACTTAGTGGAAACTTCTAGTGAACATTTGCCCAAATGAGACTTGAAGTTTCCACGTTGACTAAAATTGTGGTTTTGGTATTAATCTGGTAGACAGTTACCAGCGTTTCGGAGGAAGGTGATACCTCCATCGTCAGGGTAGAGGAAGACTTAAGGCAGTGAATTTCTCCAAGACACTGATAACCGTCTACCAGTTTACTCGGTTTCTTAGCCCGGAAGAACACAATCCAAACCGATTCAGGTGATTAGTAACTCATCATTTGGGACCTCGTCCAGTTTCTAGACCATCTGTCTTATTGTGTATCAGAAATATCTTCTGACATTATGACTCTTTGAGGAATTTGGTACGACTGGTAGAACCGGGGTGGAGGTGAGGGTTAGTCCATCTTCATGACTATACCGGCGATAATTAGTGATCTGCACCTACACGGGACACCAGAAACACGGAACGGCCCTGGCATACGTTTTTACTCCAGTTCAGATTCGAACTTATGTTCACGCTTATATTGCTTCAAATGTGCGTACGGTGTGACCGGTTTCGGTACGTGCCTGATACGTAATTCGAATCGTGTTTGAGACTTGTATTTCCTTAGCAGTAGAACCATTCACCGCAATTATGCTTCATCTCTTCGATTGCTGGTAAGTAGCTCAGCTATGTACGAGCCAAAACACATACGCTGGACGACTGCATACTCGGGTCATGCGATGACCTGCTTGTCTTGTAAATATTCGAAGGTCAGCGAATGTCAGTGCAGCGTAGAGGGGAGTGCAGTTTTTGAACAAAATTTATATGCAGAGTTTCAGATGAAGCGTGCCATCTTTAAAGAGTGTTCTCAGAACGCTTAATAATAACGGTTGCATGTACGTTTACTCTGTTTTGGATTGTACTGGCTCAGGATAGTGTTCTGTGGCATTGAACCTTCGTGTTCCATATAAGGTGTGGATTTTTTTTTGCCCACTTCAGCATCGATTCCTTGTTAGAAGGGCCGTGGTGGCTTAGCCTTGCCCACCTAGACCTCCTGACCTCAACCCCCTAGACTTATACTGCAGAAACACATCGAATAACTTGTGTACCGGCAAAACTTAGAAACATGAGAGGCTATGTTTTGTTGCGTTTTCGATGCTGCACCTCGTTCCGGAATGTGTATCGACACCACGAGGGGTCGTTTTGAACGCGTGTTTTAAATTCAGCAATCGGGACTTTATGTAACTATTTTTTTTTGGTTTATTACTGTTATATGACATTCACGTGACCCTTCGGAATCTGGTGTATGTTTGTATGACGTTTCTGATAGACTTCAGTAGAAAGAATCTGAAGGTGAAGCTTCATATCGTGAATCGTTGTGTAAGCAAAACTGCTCGGCACATTTCGAAGAAATTTATTTTTGGCTTCTATACTCAAAAGTTTTGATCTAGTTTTATTAGTCTCGTATCTGCTTTTTATGACACTGTAGTCGAACACATACATATTGTCGTCATTGTAACGTTTCTTTCGCGTTCTCAACGGAAATTTGTAGAAGGATATTATACACGCATTTTATGTCCACTGCACTTTTCATAGTTACGTTACTTGAACGCGGGAGTAAACACGCCAGACTTGTTCCGCTTTGCGCAGTTCTTACGTTCCATTGCTTGTTTTCCATTACCTTCGTAATCAGTTATGAATGTTTTGGGGGGAATTCTGGAATGTCATAGTTGATCCAGCCAAAGAACCATGGGGTTAATACGCATACATCGTGGGTAATTAGTTGGCGGGTTCTAGGAAATCTGCGTAGGCATTATGTTGATATGTGTCAGAAATGCGGAAAACAATCTCCACAAGAATGTAAGGAACATGAGTTTTCACTGCGGGTTTCAGTTTTTATAGACATGCGTAGAAGAAAACCTCGATGAAAGAGTCAAATCAGAATACCTAGGTGGGAATGGAAGGCTAGCAAAGCGGGAGATATGTTGTGAGGGTGTAAAATGTTTTGACAGGGCGAACGACTGTCAGCTTTTCAGTTATGTGCATTGTTCAGGATCATACGCAGTCGGTATAGTGACTAGGCTACGGGCTGGACGATCCGGGGTTCGAATCGCGGTTGAGGCAGGAGATTTATCTCCTTTCCATAATGTTCAGACTGACTCTGATGCCCAGCCAGACTCCTGTTCAGTGGGTCCGGGGTTATTTCCCCGGGGCGTGCACTTAACCACTGAGGGTAAGAATGAGTGGAGCTGTACGCCTTCTTTCCCTGTATGTTTTCATTCCCTGGACACGGAATGCCTTAACGTCCGTGCGTTAGACGACGCAGACACTGTTATTAGAGCGCGAAAAAAAAAAGTTGTTTAACACGCTTGCACAATTTAAAATCCATAGTAGCACTCGTTCGTTCTCCGTATTATTGCCTTTTGAAATTAACTTGCATTTGACATTATTTGCTGACGCCAGTAATTTCTTCATCAAAGTCTGGGAGTTAAAATTAGTGATAAGGCGGAATGAAGGAAGAAAGCTGTTTTATTTGTGACCTGGGCAGAGGGCAGAATCTCGCCTAACCACCAAACGTAACGTGATACCGCAGGCATGTCTTTATTAGGAATGGTTTAGCTTTAGAAGCGATCTTTACCGGTATTTAACCTCTGCCGCGTAATGATGTTGGTGTTGATCCTGTTTTAAGTTTTACGGTCAGCACTGTAGCTCTCCCCCCCCCCCCCTTTTTTTTTTTGGCTTTTTTTGTTTTGGAAAAAATTTTTTTTGAACGGAAAAGGAGGAAGGAAAGAGGAGAAAACAGCCATGGCGGGTTTAAGGTTTTTTTCCGCAAGTTTCCTATAGGGGT
>Ga0123355_10003169_pt1 | contig 23484 bp, 19 predicted proteins | sample TergutEmb28metaG_3_FD_89872 | JGI IMG/M metagenome (GOLD analysis project Ga0123355, IMG submission 89872) | Embiratermes neotenicus P1 segment gut microbial communities from Petit-Saut dam, French Guiana - Emb289 P1 | ecosystem: Host-associated > Arthropoda: Insects > Digestive system > Gut ... | reverse complement strand
GGGCAGGCTCTTGATATCGGGTGGGCGCGTGACAATCGCTTTGATTTGGATGTTGATGATTACCTGACCATGGCACGCCACAAGACAGCTTTTTACTCGGGGGCAGTTCCCCTAGCAGTAGGGGCGATCATTGGGGGAGCTACGACTTCTGTTGTTGAAACCTTGCGTGACTTTGGCCTTGCGGCAGGACTTGCCTTTCAAATCCAAGACGACCTTATCAATCTGACAGGCTCTGATCGTAGTAAGGATTTCCGCATTGATATTACCGAGGGTAAACGTACGCTTATGGTGGTGCATGCCCTCAATAATGCAGCCCCAACCGCGCAGGCTAGACTTGTAGAAATACTGCAATCACATACGACCGATCCATCAGTCCTGGAAGAGGCAGCCCAGATTCTGCGCGATGTAGGGTCCATAGACTTTGCGAGCAATTATGCGCTGAATCTAATTGAGGAAAGCAAAGAAAAATTGGCTGCTGCACTTGATCCTAACAGGGCAACAAAACTACTGCTTTCTATGGCAGACTTCTTCATTAAGCGAGCGCAATAATCTAGCTGCCGCTTGCTAAAATAATAATAATAATAATCGTTTGCAACATCCTTTTTGTAGTATCATTGAGCTATATCGTTTAATACTCAGTGGAAAGAAAGGGTGGTTATCATGGAATTCAAAGGATCAAAAACCGAAGCTAATTTGAAGGCTGCGTTTGCAGGTGAAAGTCAGGCGCGTAATAAATATACCTACTATGCTAGTCAGGCCAAAAAAGAAGGCCTAAACTACATCGCTGACATTTTTGAGGAAACTGCGCATAACGAGATGGCGCATGCGAAAATGTGGTTCAAGATTTTGATGTCTGAAGGACAGACCCCAGGAGGGATCCCTTCGACAGTTGAAAATTTATTGGACGCTGCTGAAGGTGAGCACTTTGAGTGGACTGACATGTACAAAAACATGGCAGCGGATGCACGCGAAGAAGGCTTTGATGCTATCGCAGAACTTATGGATGGCGTTGCTGTGATTGAAAAGCATCATGAGGATCGCTATCGCTCTGTGCGTGATCAGATTGAAAGCGGAGAAGCCCACGCACGTCCTGTAGCTGTCGTTTGGCACTGTGCTAACTGTGGTCATCTGCATGATGGCAAGACTGCGCCAGAGGTTTGTCCCGTGTGCATTCATCCAAAAGCATACTTCAGCGTGCTTGCAAAGAACTACTAGTCTGCGAATTTGCTGATTTGGCTATGCTTAGAAAATAATAGCTAAGAGTAACGCTGCAAAAGCAATATAAGGCCCGAAGGCGAACGCTTGCCTTCGGGCTTTTTGACGTTTTCCGCTAGGCAGCGAAAGCTTTGCCACAATTAGGCAAGAGATTTGAACAAGCGCAGCAGCAACACAGGCAATAGGAAGCAGCCATAAGCCAATGGGGCCAAAAAAGAATCCCAAGGCGGCCAACAGCTTTACATCCCCCATTCCAAAACCTTCTTTTCCACGGATGAAAAGGTATCCCAGTGCCAATGCTAGTGCAGGCCCCCCTGAATAGAGGGGGCCTAATAGTGACTGCTTTAGGAGTGACGGTTGCGAAAAGTAGAAACTAAGGGTGGCAGAGTAGGCCAGTCCTATTCCAGCAACAACAAGCACTAACTTGTTGGGAAGGCGACGCTCACGAATGTCAATATAAGAGAGCCAAAGCAGCAGTCCCGTGAGCAGTGCAACTGTTGTGAGATGGATAATTTCTATGGGCTGAGTAGGAATCATGGCAGGATAGTACCTTTGATATTTAAGAAGGATTGACTAGATCCTTATCCTATCAAACAGCTATTAAAAACCACTTACAAAATCATTAAAGAAAGATTGCCTGCACAATTTTTGCGTTTTAGTGAGGGCAGTAGTGGTGAGGAGGAGTGTGACGCGCGAGCACGATTTGAGTACGCAAGCTACTGTTCTAATCTAATGGGGATTTGACGTTCGTAATAGACGGCGGTAATCCAAACCACATTATTTTTGATGCGATAAAAGAATCTATATGGCTTCGGAAATACTTGGCGATAATCTGTATTGGGAAACTCTGGGATATATGAACCAGATTCGGGGAATCGCTCAAGCTGGTCGATTAGTGCATCTACTCGATCAAGAAAGTTATCTGCGGCTGTGGGGTTTCTATCAAGCAGATAAGCTACAGCAGCCAGAAACTCTTTCTTTGCAGTAGGAGAAAACTCTACTTCCATAGCTTACTTCCCAGAAATCATTGCACGAGCTTCTGTCATAACATCTGAAGCGGGGATACTTACACCTGCCTCAATCTCTGCATCACCACGAGCAAGCAGTTCAGCAATCTCTACCTTTCGCTGCATCTGCTGGAAGCTATCAATGTCTTGCAGTACAGCTTTTGGACGACCATGTTGTGTGATTACAACAGGTTCATGGGTATTGACTATGGCGTCCATTAGCCCCGCGGCATCACGGCGTAAGTCTGAAACGGGAACAATAGTGGGAATAGAGCTCATAACGTACCTCCTTTAACACTTTATATTGTATCAAATAAGACATCAAAGAGGTCAACTTGCCTAGTGCCTTCAGTTTGAACTCGCAAGAATTTCTTGCGAGTTGGATTTTCGGCAAGCTCCTCATCTTTGTATATATTTGCGATATTGTTGTGTGCACACAATTTGCACGATTTTCTATCACGAGGCAGTCAATGCAGGTCAACAAGCCTCTGACCTGCCAGCAGATGGTGCCCCCGGGACGATTCGAACACAAACGTAATGAGTGAATGACGCGAAGCATCATTCCGAGTGAAGTGCAGTGATGCCGCAGGCAACGTCCGAAAATATGGTGCCCCCGGCAGGAATCGAACCTGCGACACCAGCTTTAGGAGAGCTGTGCTCTATCCCCTGAGCTACGGAGGCACTTAGGGTGCTGCTTGAAAATTGCTAATTGAAACCAATTATTGAAGGGCGGCAAGTGCAAGCTTGCCACTGCTGCCCTGCTTGCTATTTATTCGCTGGGTTCACCTACGCCCTGCCCAATAGTGATAGTTACATTCGAGTTAGGTTGAATCCTTTGTCCGCCACGAGGATCTTGGGCAATGATAATGCCAAAGTCACCCTGAGCATGATTGATTCGTGGCCTTAACCCTGCAGATGATATCGCTTCGGTAGCAGCACTTTCGGTCATATTCAATACATTGGGCACACTCACTAAATCAGGCCCGCTGCTTACAGTAATTTCTATTGTGCTGCCGTAGGCAAGTGATGCTCCTTGGCGTGGGTTTTGATCAATGACAACTCCTTCACGCACATCATTGCTAGGAGTATCAGTGACGTTTACTCTAAAGCCGAGGCCAGTCAAAGCTGTTTCAGCTTGCTGCCTTGTCATAGTGCGAACATTGGGCACCTCAACATTTGCAACACCACCTGAAATAACAACTCGAATTACTGTTCCACTTGGACGCTCATCGCCTGCGTCAGGACTCTGGCTAATAATTTCTCCTGCAGGAACAGTATTGTGATTTTCGGTTGAAGACTCAATCTCGAACCCAGCTTCAGCCACGGCATTACGTGCTTGCTCTAGGGTCATGCCTGTCAAATCAGGCACATCGAAGGATTCTTCGCCCTTGCTGATGATCAGGGTGACTTCAGTATTTGCAGCCTCTTGCGCACCTTCAAATAGATGGCCAGGGCGAGGGTCTTGACTGATAACAAAGCCTGGAGGAACTGTTGCGCTGAACTCTTCCTCTTTAATAATAAGGTCAAGATTAAGCTCTGCTGGACTTAGGGCATCTGCAGCTCCTTCTATAAGTCCACCATCGCCACCTTCAGGGCTAGGTTCAACATAAATCACTGCAACACCTGCGTTGCGCAAACGCTCAAGGGCTTCCTCTTCAGGGATCTCAACCAGATCGGGCATAGCAATTTCGACAGGGTCGTCGATATCAGGCGCATCAAAAACACCTAACTGCCACGCAATAATTCCTGCAGCAACAATAAGCGCTAGGACAATACCAATCCAAATACCAACTTTACTTTTTTTCTTCTCTGGTCCAACAGTGCGGCCTGCGCCCATACCACTTGCAGCTGCTGCTGGTGCAGCGCCAGCGTCTACCGCTGGCATAACTGTGGTGCTGTCGGCATCCATAGCATCACGGTGACCGCCTAAAGGAACTACCCCTGGTAACACCTGTGTTGCTGCATCGTCTAGATTTCCGTGAGCGCCTACGATAGGTTCGCCTTTGGCCACACGTAATAGGTCACGGCGCATGGCATCAGCCGTCGCGTAGCGTGCCCGTGGGTCTTTTGCCATGGCAAAGCCTATGACCTGTTCAAGGTTAGGATCAATACTTGGATTGAGTGAGCGAGGTCGCACAGCTTGCTCTTGAACCTGCTTAAGTGCTGTTGCAACAGGGGAGTCTCCGTCAAAGGGCATCTTGCCTGTCGAAGCTTCATAAAGAACTATTCCCAATGAGTAAAGATCGCTTGCGGCATTGAGTTCACGACCTTGGGCTTGCTCAGGGGAAACATAGTGAGCCGACCCAAGGACACTTCCTGTTTGCGTCATCTGAGTATTACCTGCGCGAGCAATACCAAAGTCCATGACTTTGACATTGCCATCAGGCAAGACCATGATGTTATGAGGTTTGATATCGCGGTGAATGATGTCATAGCCATGCGCAACGTTAAGTGCTGCACAGACCATTGCTCCAATTTCTGCAACCTTCCCGCAAGGGAGGGGGGCAGCACGCTTAATGATGCTTTTCAGATCTTCGCCGCGCACATATTCCATGACAATGAAATACATTTGATTGCCGCCAGCTAGTGTCTCTGAACCCCAATCATAGATATTTACTATGTAAGGACTCTGCAAATTTGCCGCCGCTTTCGCCTCTTGTTGAAAGCGGGCAGTAAAGCTGGGGTCGTGTGAAAGCTGCGCGTGCATCAGCTTTACTGCGACAGTACGTCCCAGTGTTTCATCGACAGCCTTGTAAACATCGGCCATTCCGCCAGAGCCAATTTTTTCAATTAAGCGGTAGCGCTTGCCAACTAATACATTTTGCACAGTGTTCTCCTCAAAATATTGCCTACATACTGTCTGTAGCAAGGGCGGCAATTCTGAATCCACAATTATCCTTGCAATTGTAATACAAAATATCCTTTTTGATGCCCCTGTTTCGCCGTTAGCCTCAGAGTATTGCTTGTAGCAGCACTCATACTGCTAGTCTTGTGCTTTTAAAGCAGCTTCAATTACCTCACGTGCAGCAGGTGCTGCATAGCGGCCTCCCTGACCTGCTCCCTCTATCATCACAGCCACAGCTACTGTGGGATTTTCTGCAGGGGCAAAGCCAACAAACCATGCATTGCTTGGTCTATTTTGACCGACTTCGGCTGTTCCTGTTTTTCCTGCAACCTGCACATCAGAGATGGCTGCACGCCCTCCTGTACCAGCATTGACTGTTTGAATCATTGAATCAGTTACCAGTTGCGCAGTGTCACGAGTGGTTGCTCGTGAAAATTGAGTAGGCCTAGTCTGACTAAGTATTGCGCGCTGTCCCGTAGATGAAACAATGTGATCGATTACATAGGGACGCATAATCACGCCGTCATTTGCAATGCCAGCAGTGACTAGTGCCATTTGAAATACAGTTGCTTGCGGGCCAGGATGCCCTTCTTCGTGCTCACCTACAGGCTGTCCAATGCCTGCCCAGGCAGTTTCCCAAACAGTCATATTTCCTGGGATAGGCATAAGTGAATTGGTAATACTTAAATCAAAAGGAATTCTGCGATTAAAGCCAAAGGACTCCGATTGGTGTACAAGGTTCTCTGCTCCAATCTCTACTGAAAGCTGTCCAAAAACAGTGTTGATAGAGCGTGCCATTGCCGTCTGCAAATCAGTGGAGGCAAAGTCGCTGCGCTCGAAATTGGTCACAGGCGCATTTCCAATATCCATTGATCCTGGCGCTGGAAAAACTGTCGAAGGGCTGGCAATCTCATATTCATAAGCAGCAGCAAGACTTACCACTTTGAAGGTAGATCCAGGGGCAGTAAGACTTTGCCGTGCGCGGTCAAGCAAAGGAGCACTGTCGTCAGCACGAAGCGCCTCCCAATCATCAGTGACCGTGTTGGGATCATAGGTCGGGCTTGAAGCACTTGCAAGAAGGGCACCAGTACGCGGGTCAAGAGCAACGATTGCCCCTCTGTTTCCGCGTAGTGCTTCTTGGGCAGCACGCTGTACATCAGATTCAATGGTTAAGATGACATCATTGCCTGGAATAGGATTACCTAAAGCTGCATCAAAAACATCGTTCCAACTACCAAAGCTACGCTGCCCTGTAAGAGCATCATTTGCTGCCGCCTCTACTCCAGCACGACCAAAGCGCGTAGAGTGATATCCAACGATATGAGCAGCAAGATTGCCCTCGGGATAAATGCGCTGATAATTGACTGCCCTTCCCGTGCCAGGCTCAGGGGCAATAGGTTTGCTTGTGGCAAGCACAAGGCCATCAGCAGTTAGTATTGCACCGCGAGGATTACGTGCTTCAGTGGCAAGGTTACGGGTATTTACAGGATGATTGTTCAGGTCACGAGCATTGATGACTTGTAGCCAGGTAAGGTTACCTATAAGCAGCAGCATCAAAGCTGAGAAAAACACAGCGAGCATAGATAGACGTTTGCCTAAGGCAACACGTCCTAGAATGGACAGCCCGCCTCCTGTTGATTTCATTTCTGAATCGACACCAGTAGTTTCGTCTCCTGCCCGCAAGAGTAATGCAAGCAAAATGAACATGGCAAGTAGCGAAGTCCCTCCGCGCGAGATGAAGGGCAAGGTGACACCAGTCATGGGAATAAGTCGAGTAACGCCACCGATGATAACGAAGGCCTGAAAGCCTATGGCAGCAACGATGCCTACTGCGGTAAAGGCTGCCATGTCTGTTTTTGCGCGTGAGGCAATAGAGAGGCCGCGATAGATAAGGATGAGCAAGCAAAAGATTATGATTGATGATCCTAGTAGACCAAGCTCTTCACCGATGGCAGCAAAGATAAAGTCATCTTTGACCAGAGGCACGCGGTGGGGCATACCATTGCCTGGGCCTAGGCCAAAAATGCCCCCGCCTGCAAAAGCAAACAGTGATTGTACCAGCTGGTACCCTGGTCCAGAAGGGTCAGCAAAGGGGTCGATCCAGTTTGCAACGCGTGTTTGTACGTGGGTAAAAGTGCTGTAAGCAAAATACGCGCCTGCACTAAAGAGGCCAAGGCCTGATACAACATATACTAAGCGTCCTGTAGCTGCGTACATCATGGCAAGAAAGACACTGAAGAAGAGTAGCGATGCCCCTAGGTCGCGCTGGAAAATCATGATAAAGAACGAGATCGCCCACATGATGACCAGGGGTGCAAGGGTACGCGGCTCTGGGATAGGAATGACTCCGAAGAGGCGACGCGTTGATATGCTTAGCAGCTCGCGGTTGTCAGCAAGGTATCCTGCCAGAAAAAGGATCAGTAAAATCTGTGCAATTTCACCTGGCTGAAATGAAAAGCCTGCAATGCTGACCCAGCGTGTTGCCCCGTGATAGGTTCGGCCAATGACAGGGATGAAGGGTAGGATTTGTAGGGCTATGCAACCCAGAAACATGGTGTATTTGTAGTCGGCCAATCGCTCAAGCTTTGGTACGACAAAGAGCACAAAAATCATAGCAGCAATTGAGATGAAAAGCAGGCTTACTTGCCACATGGCTTCATCTGCAGCAAGGCGGGTCAGTATGGCAAGCCCTGTTCCTGAAAGGACAAATACTACAGGAAGCAAGACAGGGTCAGCTCCAGGTGCCCTCCAGCGCAAAATGATATGAGTAAAGGCAAAGGAGAGGAATAGGGCTGCGGGTACTGCAAGGTATTCCCAGGAGAAGTCGCCTCCTGCCTGCGTGCCAACAAGCGCAAAAAGCAATAAGACGGGAAGCGCTGCTGCAAACAGCAGGAGCAGCTCTGTATTTCGACGATTGCCCACTAGGGAGCATGCTCCTCTGGAAGGTTAATGATTGCGTTTTTCAAAAGTCCCTCTTCTATAAGCGCAGGAGCCGTAGCGAAATAGAGGGGAGAGCGCTCGATCATGCGGCGCAAGTGTAAGTAAGCCTCTATAGGATCTTCAAAGCTGGGATTGTGGTCAAGACGTGCTTGATATTCTGGTGCAAGCAAGTCATATTCCACCACAGTAGGGAAGCTTTCAAAGGTTAGGCTAAAGTCTAGAATCGTGTCGGGCAAGCCTCTGTGTAAGTACACTACATCACCTGGCTGCCCGCTTAGATATGCGCGATCTTCAACATAGCTTAGGGTCCCAAAATAGATGCCAGCGCCCACTGCTGCAACAAGTGCAATCCACATAAGTGTCCACAGCCATAATTTCGATCGTGGCTTTTTCTTTTTCATAGCAGTAATTGCTGCAACATTTGCGCCCTGCTGCTCGGTGACATCAACGACAATAACGCTTATATTATCAACACCTCCCGCATCAAGAGCCGCCTGCACCAGCTTTTCTGCTGCGTGATTAGGGTCAAGGCTGGAGGCAAGAATGTCTTTGATTTGGGCATCTTCTACCATGGTGGTAAGGCCGTCGCTACATAGTAGCAGGCGGTCTCCGCGTAGAATAGTGATATCGAAGGTGTCAACACTCAAATTGGGGTCGCTGCCCAATGCACGAGTAATGACTGCGCGCTGAGGATGCCTACGAGCTTCTTCGGCAGTGATGTGTCCACTGCGAAGCATTGCGCCGACAACAGAGTGATCTTCGGTGACCTGCGAAAGCGAGCGGTTGCGCAGCAAATAAGCCCTAGAATCGCCGACTTGTGCCAGAACGGCACGGCCAGGCTCAAGCATCACAGCTGTCATGGTGGTACCCATGCCTTCGCGACCAACCCCTTTTTCAATGCCGTTGATAACTGCCTGATTTGCTGCCTGAACAGCCCTGGCAAGCGCTACAGGATCAGGGTGCCTGGGGGCGTGATCACGCAGGGCGTCAATGGCAAGAGCAGATGCAATTTCTCCCGATTGATGTCCTCCCAGACCGTCTGCAACTGCGTAAAGTGGGGGCAAAGCCAGCAGCGAATCTTCATTTAAGGCGCGCACATTACCCACATGGGTCAGTGCTGCAAAGGGTATAGTATTACGTGTACGCTTCTTGCTCATCGTCCATCTACTTCCAATACCAACATTCCGATAGAAATTTTATCTCCAACTATGAGGTTTTCGGGAATAGTGACAGGTAGTCCATTGAGCAAAGTTCCGTTTGTCGAGTTCAAATCCTCGATAATGGCGCCGTCAGGGATAGGGGTAATGCGGGCATGTTTGCCTGAAATCAAATCATCGGGAATATAGATGTCACTTCCAGGCGCACGTCCCACAATGATGCTTGAGTTAATGGGCATCACAGTGCCCAAAAGCGAGCTAGGACCCTGAGTAATTACAATGCTTAGCTGGGTAGATTTTTTAGATCGCGATCCACTGCGCACCAGGCCAACTCCTGTCTTTATAGCAAAGAGCAGAAAAATATAGAGGAGCGCGACCAGCAGGATGCGACCCGCAAAAAGAATGACATCAATCATAGGCTTTAAGTCATCTCGCTGGTTTCATGATAGACAATAGTTGATACTCCCATGGTGACATGGTCACCGTCATGCAGCTCGACTGCATTAGAAATTCTGTGTCCGTTGACACTGGTCCCATTGGTAGAGCCGAGGTCTCGAATTGACCATCCCTCTCCATCCCAGAAAAATTCTGCGTGCTGACGAGATATATTGGCATCGGCGAGGGGAAGGTCACAAGTGCTTTGGCGACCTGTGATGTAGCTGCGATTGAAATTGAGATCTATTTTGCCCTGGTCAGGCATGGTGACGCTTCCCTTGCGCAGAGTAGTTGGAGCAGCCGTAGTAGCTGCGGTAGCTGAAACAGCTGAAGTGACTGCGCCAGGAACGGGAGGCGCAGCTGCAGGTATGACGGGTGCTACGCTTGGTGGGGCAACTGCTGCTGCCTTTGGCGCATCAGCCCAAGGATCAACAGGATCTATAGGTGCAGGCGTGTCAAGGACAAGACCTTCGCGCGCATCGGAAGGGGAATTTCTCTCTGCACTTTGAAAGTCATCAGTAACGCCAGGAACCTTGCCCAGTTCTTCAAAGATTGCCTCAGGTGTCATTTGTTGTCCAATAATGTCGAACTTGCCTAGCCGTTTGAAAGATTCGTCAATGGAGAAGCGTACTATTGGACGCGTCACAATTGAGTAATCACGTTCGCGCGCAAAGGCAAGCAGATAGGTCTCCAATTCTCCTTCAATGGTAGGAATTAGATCACCCATAGTTTGTGCATCACGCGGCGAGATAAAGACAAAATACACGTTTGCAACGTACATCTTATCAAGTCCCAATTTGCGCGACCGTGTCATTTCTTTCGATGCAGCCCGAGCAAGCTCTGCAGGCTGTACTGGTGATCGGAACATAGCTCCAAAGGTCCCTTCTACAACATTGCCGAGGCGCGCCTCAAACTCACCCAATAGATTTGCCACTTTAGTTTTACCAGCTCTTCCTATAGTGCAGCTTGACCTGATGCGACGCCACTCCTTAGCGCTGCAGTTAGATCTAGTCTCTGCTTCGTTTCGATCTTCGACCTGCGGCAAGCAGCAAGCCAAATAGTGCTCCAATTATAAAGACACCAGCTGCTGCAGACGAGACCAGCCACTGATTGTTACCGTCAAGTAGCAAAATATCTGGCGCGAATGCAGCGAGCAGGCATACGGCTAAAGCAATTCCCATAATGACTTTAAAGGCAACAGAAAATATCTTTCCCAAACAGCCTGTGTCTGCGCGAGGATTGTGTTCTTTGCGATAGGGTGAGCCACCACGAGCTTTTTCTGCGCGCTTAGACGACCTAAATGTTTGATTGTCATCATATTCATCTGGCTCATCACTGGCTAGTTCAAAAATAAGCTTCTTGAGCTCTCGCTTCCCCGCAGTTGCTGCAGGTCTATCCCCCAGTTCGGGCAATAGTGCTTCGAGGAATTCTTTGACAGTGTCAAAGCGTGCTTCGGGATTACGGGATAGTGCTCGCACGAGAATACCTTCAAGCACTACATCGTCTAGGTCAAGCAGGGCAACCTCATCGGCTTCTTGTGCTTTGAGCATGGCGTCAACGGTTTCCTTGCGTGCTACTTCCTCGTAGTAGGGGTATTCATCAGAAAGTAATTCATAGACAACTGCAGCAAGAGCCCACTGGTCAGTAGCCTCACAAACGTCATCACCCGACAGTTGCTCTAGGGGCATATAGCCGACTGTGCCTGCTACAGCCTTACCATGCTTACCTGCACGCGTCCGCGATAGTTGCGCGAGACCAAAGTCTGCTAACTTTACTTGGCCCTCGTGGTTAACGAGGATATTCTGAGGCTTGACATCAAGATGCAAAACTCCATTTTTGTGAGCAAAGATAAGAGCGTCGGCAACTGCCTTAAAGATGGATGCGATTATTTCGTCACTTAGGTAGTCGCTGGGAATATCTGCAAGCGTGATGCCGTCAATGTCTTCCATAATCAGATAGGCGACACCGCGCTCTTTGTCGATCTCAAAGTCGAACAGAGGCACGATATTGGGATGCGACAACATGGCTGCTACGCGAGCCTCTTCAAGTCCTATGAGCGCTGCGTCATTGAGCTTTTTGGTGCTAAGCTTTGAGCCGTCTTTTCCCGCAGTAGTAAGGAGGGGCAAAATCTTGATTGCAACGCGCCTTGCAATACGCTCGTCAAAGGCACGATATACGCTGGCAAAGCCGCCTGAACCTAGTTGCTCAAGCACACGATAACGGTTGAGGATAAGACTGTCTTTCTTCATATATTTCAGTATATAACGAGTTAGAGCACACCAGACGCCATATCTTTGCGTCGAGGTTTCAAAACAGAGAAATCCACGTAGGTCTACTACGCTAGGATTTCTCTGTTTTTTACTCTCCTTAATCTATGGCGTCTGGTGTGCTCTAGTGTTTTTTGTAAAATTCCCTGATTCTGAATGCTCTAGAAAAGTTGAACATTTTTCCCTAAATTTTGTTGACAGAGGGGAGGGTAGTCTGTAATATACATACATCATGTATGTAAGTGTATTGCCCCTTAAGTCCGGATGACAGTTAAGAAAGGAGTGACTCGTGCCTCGCAACAAATACCCTGAAGAGACGCGTCAAAAGATTCTTGATGCAGCAAAAGAGCTGTTCCTAGAGAAGGGCTATGAGAATACTACGATTCTTGACATTGTGAATAATATGGATGGGTTAACGCGTGGGGCCTTCTATCATCACTTCAAGTCGAAAGAGGAAGTCCTGGATCAAATCGCAGAAGATATGTTCTTTGAAAATAACCCCTTTGCGACTGTTCAGCATCTAGAAGGTCTGACAGGGCTTCAAAAGTTGCACAAGGCTATTTTTAATACCGCCTTTGCTGACATGGATGAAAGTCATCAAAGGTTGGTGCGCGACACAATAGCGTTACTCGAAAGCCCTAGCGTTTTGGCAAGGCAGTTTGACTTTAACCGCATGATTGCTACAGAGTACATTCAGCCTCTTATGGAAGAGGGGATGGCAGACGGTTCGATTGCACCTCAAAACCCCAGATGGCTTGCAGAGCTCTTGCTTTTACTGTCAAATATATGGACAAACCCTCATATATCGCCTGCGACCCCAGAAGAATTGGTTGAAAAGCTGATACTTATGGCAGATATTTTTGAGGGACTAGGATGTCCGCTCTTTGACGAGGAATCAATATCAGCAGCAGAGGATTTAATTGAAGTGCATTTCCCTGAGGTAGATGCTAGTGAACTTAAGGAGAAGTTTATGGAGGGATGATTGGCGCAAATCAGTAGCTAGAGGCATGGACAAGCTCTGCCTATTATTTTTTTACTCAAAATACATACATTCAGTATGTATAAACAGAGAGCAAGCACCTAACGAAGAGCGAAAAAAGATGCAAGCAGCATAAGGACTCAAGAAAAGTTTAAATGGAAAGAAGGTACATGGTTATGGAAAGCATGATTTCAGTAAAAGACTTAGAAAAATATTACCGCAGTAGAAAAGGAGACCATCACGTACTAAAAGGCGTCAATTTTCAAGTCGCCCCAGGCGATATTTTTTGCCTGCTTGGCTCAAATGGTGCGGGAAAAACAACAGCAGTAAACATTCTTACTACTTTGGGCAAAGCAGACGGAGGAAGTGCCTCCATCAATGGCTATGATGTTGCGCTCCAGCCAGATCATGTACGTGCAAGCATAAGCCTAACAGGGCAATATGCTGCAACAGATGAACTGCTTACCGGCAGGGAAAATCTGCAGCTTATTGGGGAGCTACGTCGTTTGCCCGATGTAAAGGCAGAGGCAAGTAGGCTGCTGAAAGTCTTTCGCCTAGAAGACGCTGCAGATAAACCTGTCTCGGACTATTCTGGTGGAATGCGTCGCAGGGTTGACATTGCAATGACTTTAATGGGTTCTTCCCCAGTGATTTTCCTAGATGAACCAACGACAGGGCTTGATCCGCAAAGCCGTATTGCCATGTGGAAGTTGATTCGTTCGATGGCAGGTAGCGGCACCACGATTTTTCTTACTACGCAATATTTAGAAGAGGCAGAACAGCTTGCAGATCAGATAGCCATCTTGCACGAAGGAGTCATCATTGCACAGGGTTCACCTCAAGAGCTAAAAGAAGAAATGTACTGCGAGACAACAGACAGTCTGCCTACTTTAGAGGATGTGTTTCTCACCCATATTGGGGAAAAGCCAGCAGAAATAGCAGCTTAAATCCCAGAGCACTAAACATTTAATAAGCTTATTTTACAGTTTGAAAGGATAGATATTATGGAAGCAATACTCGAAACAAAACAATCAGCAGGACAATCACCAAACAAGGCGGTTGCACTGCCCGCAACAAAGAGCTTGCGCCCAATTGGAAACGTAAGGGGACATCTGCTGTCCGATACTTACACTATGTTCAAGCGCTGTATAAAGATTAACTTTAGAAATCCCGATGCCTTTGGACTAAGCATTGTTGCCCCCTTTGTGATGATGTTGCTGTTTGGCTACATCTTTGGCGGAGCAGTAACCATGGGACGCGAAAACTACATTAACTTTATCGTGCCCAGCATCATGTTGATCTCTATTGCTCAGAGCACCATCTTTACTGGAATTAGCGTAAACAAAGATGTGAAAAACGGAATTATTGATCGGTATAGATCAATGCCAATCGCGCAGTCATCTGTATTGGTTGGGCATGTTGTAGCATCTGCGTTTCGCAGTGTTATCGTGACACTTGCGGTAACAGCAGGAGCTTTCATCGTGGGCTTTAGACCAGAAGCAAGTCTTGGGCAATGGCTAAAAATCGCAGGACTGCTCTTTCTGGTTGCGGTAGCCTTTACCTGGATTGCTGTACTGGCTGGCTTATTGGTAAAAAGTGAAGAGGCAGCATCTTCATCACTGACGATGACCTCGCTTTTACCCTACCTTAGCTCAGGCTTTGCGCCTATCGAAACGCTACCGCGTGGCCTGCAAGTTTTTGCTCAGCACCAACCCTTTACTCCAGTCATTGATAGCACGCGCGCCCTGATGATGGGGACAGCAGCCCAAAGCAGCGACATCACTCTTGCTGTTATCTGGTGGGTAGGCATAGCAGTAGTAGCCAGCGTTGCTGCCGTAAAAATGTACAGTGTCAAGTTGGCAAAGTAGTGACAATAACACTTACACCTCAGTAAGACTATGCAGCAATGCAACTGGGTAGTCTTGATTGAGTGGCTTAGCTGGAGGAGTGTGTCCAATAACGGGCACACTCTTTTGCATCTTCATCTATACTTAAAAGGCAAACAAATTACATGAGGAGGAACTACCCATGGGAAAAGATGCAAGCTTTGATATAGTTTCTGAAGTCGACTATCAAGAAGTTGACAATGCCTTTCAGCAGGCTGCCAAAGAGCTAAAGCAGCGCTATGACCTGAAAGATAGCGGAGCTACACTTGAATTTGACAAGGCGAAAAAGGAATTCACCCTGACCGCACCCAGTGATTTTGTGGGCAATCAGGTCAAAGATGTGTTGAATTCGAAGTTCATTCGCCGTGATATCGACCTTAAGGCTGTACAGTGGTCAGCACCTGTTGCAGCATCGTTAGGCAATGTGCGCATAACAGGCACAATTGTCAGCGGCATTGACGATGTCATGATTAAGAAGCTGAACAAAGATATCAAGGCGCAGAAATATAAAAAGGTTAAAACAGTTATCGAGGGCGACAAAATTCGCGTTAGCAGTCCTAGTCGCGATGATCTGCAGACAGTGATTCAGTTTGTTAAGGATGCGGATTATGATATACCCTTACAGTTCGTCAATTACCGCTAGGAGTACACCAGACGTCCGATCTCCGAACTGGTTTGCAATCTGAGAAATGCTCACGTAGGGATTACTACGCTACGCTTCCTCAGCCTGCAAACCAGCCGAATCTCGAACATCTGGAGCACTCCCAATGTTGTGTTTAAGGCTGAAGAATGCTCACGCAGGAACCAATTGAATGATTATTTTTCATGAACTATCTATAGGAAATGAAGAGGCGAATCCTTGTCCTCGTTGCTTGCGTGCAGGAGGAACGAAGGATACACCGTTGCCAGCTCCTGTGAATCTTGCCGAGATAACTCCCCGCATTCAGCAACTGCAAGCAGCAGGTGCCTCAGTTATGATGCGTAGTTTTGAGCCCTTCCGCCACCCTGACCTTGTCGGCATCATTCAATCCCTTGCAGGGCAACAGGTGATGCAGCAGTTAGCGCAACAACCAGCTGCGCAGTCAAGGATGGGGGTGCGCCGCATTGGCATGCGCACTGATGCATCTGCGTTGGCAAATTTGCACGATGCACAGGGTTGTATTGACAACGGCGTGCGTGTCTTCGAAGTACCTTTTCTACCGCAGCAGATGGACGCACTCTCCCAGGCTGCTTCGCTTGAGGCACGCCTTGCAGGTATCGCGGGAATACAAACGGCAGCGCAGGCTTTGGGAAAACCTATCTTTACCTGTGTAGATATATATGTCTGCAAGCATACAGCTCCTTATTTTGCAGATACCGTTCAATCTGCATTAGCCGCAGGAGCTAATGCTATTCGCATTAGTGCAAGCCAAGAACTTGGAACAGTAGATATTGCCACCCTTGTCGGCGGGCGATTTGTTCTTGATGCGGCTCATGCAAGCGCAACTCGAAATTCAGTACCTCTTTTTGGGGACGGCTGCAGTCAGTATATGCAAGGTGCTGTAATTTATGAGACCCGGGTAGCAGCTCATGTCTAAGCCCACATCTAAATCCACGTCTAAGCTCGCACCTAAACCCACATCTAAACCTTATGCCATTGTGCTTGTAGGTATTTCGCAGCCTGGTTACCAATGCCTTGCTAATGCTTACCTGCGAGAATCATTGCGAGCAGATACTCGCCTTTCAGACCTTGCAGTTGGGACTCTCGAATTTGACACCAATGATAGTGCCTGGTGGATTGTTTATCAGCTCCTTTCGCAGGAATATCAGGCTGACCTAGTGGGCTTTTCAGTCTATTGTTGGAATGCGCAGACAGTATATGAGGCAATTCACATTCTGGCGAAAGTGCGCCCTGAGCTACCTATTATTTTAGGAGGTCCTGAAGTAGGCCCTCTTGCCGACGAAATCCTAGAGCGCTTTGCGTCCCAGTCCATCAGAGTAGTCCATGTTGCCCCTGGTGAAGGCGAGCGAAGCATTTGTGATGTTGTTGAGGTGCTACTAGGCGAAACAGGTGCAGATAAAATTGCCCGCAAGCTAAACTACCTACCTACGCGCGATGCTATAGCAGAACTAGACATGCTTCCCTCACCCTACAACCAGCAGCATTTGCCCCCGACTGATGGATCAGCCTACATTGAAACCTTTAGAGGTTGCCCACATCGCTGTGCATATTGCTATGAAAGCAAGGGCGTGCAGCGGGTGCGCAGCTTTAGCTGGGAGCGCATTGCCAGTGATATCGAGCTAGTTGCAACAACACCGGGGATGCAGTCGTTTACCTTTGTGGACAGTGCCTTTAACTTAACGACAGAGCGTCTGCGTAAATTGTCAGACTTGCTGGCTCCTCATGCAGCGCGCGGTATTCGTCTGCATACCATAGAGGTTGACATTGAAAGCATTGATGATGAGCAAGCAGCTTTGCTTGCACGCGCTGGCGTGGCGAGTGTTGAAACGGGACCGCAGACAACGGGGGCTGTAGCGCTTGAGCATTGCCAGCGTAACTTCAATCGTGACGCTTACTTGCAGGGGGTTCACGCTTGCAAAGACGCAGGAATTGTTGTTGCAGCTGATTTGATAGTGGGTCTTCCGGGAGACAGCGTCTTGACCTGTCTTGAAAGTATGCGTTTTGTCGTGCAGGATGCCGATCCAGGTATCCTAAACGTTTCGAGCCTCCATGTGCTGCCAGGCACCTTACTTTGGGATAAAGCAGAGGAGTTTGACCTGCAGTTTGACGCAGAGCCACCACATGCTGTTATGCAAACGGCAGACATTGGCTATAAGGAATTGCGCGAACTAGAGGTGTTTGCCTCTGCACTAAGCATGCTCTATCGCACAGGAATAGAGTGAGGCGAGAAAAGCAATTGGGCAAGTTTGCGAAAAGTAAAAAGGTAACAGCAGTTACTTCAACCTATCCATTGTAGCATTGATCTAAAGCTTCTGCGGCATCGAATCTGTTACTTAGAACAGCCCTGGAATTGATAGACTAAACCCTCTTCAAGGGGGTACAATGAGGGTGTTCATAAGTGCCCACTGTTTCGAGGTCGAATAAAACGGTCGAACCAACACTTACGAATTCGGGAGTCCTAATTTATCCCGGGGAGGACAGATATCCTCGCATCGCTCTGAATGGCAGTTCCTGGCGATCTTGTGGAGAGTGGAAATCCCGGTGCGGACACCCACCTGCTATTGCAGGTTCACCATCGCGGCCTCGAAATAGTGGGCACTTTGCTGTGTCAGCTTCCTGGTTGTTGCGATAAAATAGTCGTCTAAGACTAAAGAATGGACTAAAGTATAAGGTCCACCCACAAGCAATTATTTCTTAAGGAGCGTGCCCTTAACCGTGGCAGAATTTGTCCATACAATCCCCAGCGGTTCTCGTGTCGTTGTCGTACTATCCACAGGTCCTCTGGAAGAGGAGTTTCGCGCTCAGATGGAGGCTGACGATATTCATATGCCCGATGTCATGGGCAAAAGTCAGGGTGTTGCCTTAGAAGAGCTTGCAGAAATTGGCTTCAAGCCACGTGTCATCTATGACTACAATGACACTATCACCAAAGGCGCGGTCATGGATCAGCATCCAGCAGCGGGACTTCTCGCGTCCTCAAAGCTTGAGTCATTACTTCTCGTGTCAAGTGGTCCTTCTATTAATGAGCGCGTTCAAGTTAACCTGCCAAATGTTATTGGCATGGATGAAGTAGAAGCAACAGCTAAGCTAAAAGATGCGGGACTTTCTCCGCAGATTGTGCACTATAAAAGCTCGTCGGTTGAAAAGGGTAAGGTTTCTGCACAGATTCCTGACTACGAATCGTTGGTTGCCCAGCCAGAGGTCAAATCAAAGGTTGCCTGGGTCATCATCGCGGTCATCATAGCAGCCTTACTTGCTTTGGGTTATTTTGTTGGCGGGCGCATGAATATTACTCCGCCACCGCCTGTCGAACAAGTTGTATCCCAGGTAGTTGTGCCTAATCTTATTGGACTGACAGAAGAAGAGGCGGCCCTTGAGCTGCAAAAAGCTGACTTGATTTTGGATCAGGTTCTGACGGCAGCGGCTGAAGAGGCTCCCCAAGGGGCAATTCCTGGTACCGTGTTCAAGACGATTCCTGCCCAGGGTGATCAGGTTTTAGCGGGTTCTCCCATCACCATTATCCTAGCGGCTGAAGCACCAGGTGAGGCATCTGACATGGTACTCATCCCTGATTTTTCAGGCATGGATGAAAGTGAAGTGAAGTACCTTTTCGAAGAACTTGACCTGCGCGCAAATGTTGTACGTGCTCCTGATCTTAATATTCCTGCTGACATGGTTATCATGCAAAGCCCTGCTGCGGGAACTGAAGTTGCTGTTGATTCAGTTGTTGTAGTAGTGGTTTCAACTGGTGAGTCTCCTGAATCTGTGCTGCTTGAACTTGCAGATGTGAGAGGACTCCCTGTTTCAGAGGCAGCCTATATGTTGCAGGAGGCTGGATTAGTGGTAACTCTTCCACTAGATGATGATGAAACTGCCCTAGGCGATGTCGTGGGTCAGATGCCAGAGCCTGGCACAGAAGTTCTTTTGGGAAGTGTCGTGATTCTAAAGGTCGAAATGTAGCTATATCTGCAATCGTGAAATGCTTTCTCTAAAAAGATAGCTACCTTTATCACGCCAGCTTTATTACAATACTATATGACGGAATAGAAGCCCAATTGGGCTTAAGTAACTAGAATTAGTAACTAGATTTGAGTAACTAGGGAAGCAGGGGTATTGTGCGCAAGCTATTCCTGCGTTATCTAAAACCATATCCATTCGCACTTGTGATGATCGTTGTAACGACGCTCGCACAGGTTGGCTTTCAATTGTACCTGCCCACACTGATGAGCAGTATTGTTGATGTTGGCATCGTGCGCAAAGGTGTGACTACCGCACAAGAATCAGCAGGGATTGTTGGCACGTATGCTACTCAAATAAGCTATCTGTGGCAAATGGGTGGTCTGATGCTTGCCATGACTGCCTTATCTGGCATTGCAGCAGTTCTTGCAGGTTTTTTCTGCTCACGAGTATCGGCTGGACTTGCTCGTGATTTACGGAAAAAAGTTTTCACTAAAGTAGAGAATTTCAGCCTTGTAGAACTGAACCGTTTTTCAACAGCATCATTGATTATTCGCTCTACCAATGACATCCAGCAGATTCAACAGGTATCCTTTTTATTGTTGCGCATGGCCCTGACTGTTCCTGCCTATATTGTCATTGCCTTTGCACTAGCCTTTCGCGAAAATGCTCAGCTCTCATGGATTTTTGCAGCGGTATTGCCCCTGTTTCTCCTCATCTTTTTAATCACGGTCAAATTTGTCATGCCTATATTTCGGGGTATTCAAAAAAAGACCGATCACTTGAACTTGATTGCGCGCGAAGGCCTTACGGGCGTGCGGGTTATCCGCGCATTTAATCGTCAGCCTTTTCAGCAAAGCCGCTACCTTAATGCCAATGACGATTTAACGGATGCTAATATTCGTGCCTATAAAATTATGGTTAGTTTGATGCCCTTGACCATGTTTGTCATACAGACGACCACCATTGGGATTGTTTGGTTCGGTGGCCATCTCATGGCTGATGGCGGCGTGGAACTGGGCAGTCTCATGGCCTTCCAACAGTATGTTATGTGGGTTTTGTATTCATTAATGTTCCTGTCAATGATTATGGTTATGGTTCCTCGTGCCAGTGTTTGTGCCGAGCGCGTTATGGAGGTACTTGATACTAAACCTGTCATTGTCGATCCGCCCAAGGAATCATGTGCAAGCTTCACTTCTCTGGGCAGTCTGGAATTCGACCGTGTCAGCTTTCTCTTTGAAGATCAAAAGGGTGTGGCAGGAGAAAAGCCAACCCTGTCAAACATTAGCTTCGTAGCAAAGCGTGGTCAAACCTTTGCCATCATTGGCTCAACAGGTTCAGGAAAGTCTACTATTGCAAATCTTGCTATGCGACTGTATGACGTAACAGATGGACGCATCCTGCTTGACGGTATTGATATTCGCAAGCAGCCCCAATATCAATTGCGCAAACGCATAGGCTATATTCCTCAAAAGGCGATACTGTTTACCGGTACACTTGCTGACAACATTCGCTTTGGCAAAGAGGATGCCACAGAAGATGAGATCATTGAAGCGCTGAAGACTGCTCAGGCTTGGGACTTTGTCAAAGAGCTTCCTGATGGGCTAGACACCGAAGTTGCTCAAGGCGGCACAAACTTTTCAGGGGGCCAACGCCAACGCTTGGCCATTGCCCGTGCCCTTGTCAAAAGACCTGAAGTCTATATCTTTGATGACAGCTTTTCTGCGCTTGACTTGCGCACTGATGCTCAGCTGCGTCAGGCTTTGAAACCTTTGCAAAAAGAGAGCACCATGATTATCGTGGCGCAGCGCATTATGACCATTCAAGATGCTAATCAGATTATGGTTCTCGAAGATGGCAGAATCTGCGGCATTGGGACTCATGATGAATTGATGGCAGCTAATACGATCTATCAGGAAATAGCAGCCTCCCAGCTTACTGCAGAGGAGGTGGAGCAATATGGCAAGCGCAGCTGATAAAAAGTTTAATGATCCTAAGAGTGCGTCTAGGAATGCACAGGTTGAAAAGGTGAGACGACAAGCCTCACAGCCTAGCAGTGTTAATGCAGGCGCTGCTATTGCAGCTCCTCCTGCACACGTTGATGACTTTAAAGGCACTCTGAAGAAATTTCTTACCCTGTTTAAGGGTGAGCGACTGATTATTACGTTGGCAGCACTACTGGCACTACTCAGCGTACTTGCCACTGTTGTTGCCCCGCGCCTTCTTGCAGAGGCAACCAATGAATTGGCACGCTTTGCCACAGACAGCGTCGCTGCCATGCAGCCCAGTATGAACTTTGATCTAATCGCACTTGTTCTTGGGGGAGTAGCCTTACTTTACCTGCTTGCAGCAGCATTTAGTTATTTTCAGCAGCGTCTTATAATTCGTGTCACCCAAAGACTTATCCATGGACTGCGTCAGAAATTGTCAGAAAAACTAGACAGGCTTCCCCTCCGTTATTTTGACCGAAAGCCTTACGGGGACACTCTTTCAAGAATCACAAATGACATCGATTTAATTAACAGCAATTTGCAGCAAGTTATGACACAGACACTGACCTCATTGATTATGATTGTAGGTATCTTGGTCATGATGTTTGTGATCAATTGGGCACTTGCGGTGATTTCACTTATCGCCTTGCCCTTGACGATGTTGCTGACAGCTTTTGTTGCCCCAAGGGCGCAGCGCTTCTTTGGACGCCAGCAGGCACAGCTAGGTGAACTTAATGGGCAAATTGAAGAAAATTTCAGTGGGCACAACGTCATTAAAGCCTTCAATCGTGAAAAGGCAAGTATCAAAAGGTTTGATGAAGTCAACGACAAGCTTTTTGCTAGTTCATGGAAAGCACAGTTTCTAACCTCAATACTCATGCCCCTTTTTACCTTGGTCACCAACGTTCAATATGTTTTTGTTGTGGCGATTGCAGCACTATTGACCCGTCCTGAAGTTATGTTCCTGGGCACTAATGTTGGAGGTTTGCAGATTGGTTTGATCTTGGCCTTTGTCCAATATGTTCACCAGTTCCAACAACCATTAGTTACAACAGCGCAGATGACTAACCTAATTCAGGGCACTATCGCTGCAGCAGAACGCGTCTTTGAATTGCTTGATGAAGAGGAGCAAAGTCCAGAGGATGACATTCTTGAGGCTTCTGAGGCGCAGCCCAGAGAGAGTCTGCAAACTCTTGTACCGACACCTCACGATCTTTCCCCTACTCAAAGTGGGGCAGTAAGCTTCAAGGCAGTCAATTTTGATTATGCAGCAGATGAGCCTTTGATTCGAGACTGGAGTCTTGAAGTTAATCCTGGCGAGATGATTGCAATTGTTGGCCCTACGGGGGCAGGCAAGACAACCATCGTAAACTTGCTTATGCGCTTCTATGATGTAGACAGTGGCGCGATTGCAATTGATGGAATTGACACGCAGACTATGACACGCAGCGAGACACGCAGTTTCTTTGGCATGGTATTGCAAGACACTTGGCTTTACAGCGGAACAATCTTTGAAAATATTGCTTATGGCAGGGAAGGGGCAAGTCGCGAAGAGGTAATTGAGGCGGCCAAGACTGCTTTTGCCGATCACTTTATTCGGACTTTGCCAGATGGCTACGACACGATATTACAAGAGGACGCTCAGAATCTAAGTGTTGGACAGCGTCAGTTGCTGACTATTGCCCGCGCTGTCTTGTGCGATGCTCCAATCATGATCTTGGATGAAGCTACTAGTAGCGTAGATACGCGTACCGAAAAACTGATTCAGGCTGCCATGGCGCGTCTTATGGAGGGACGTACTAGCTTTGTAATAGCTCATCGCCTGTCAACCATTCGCGATGCTGACAAAATAGTAGTGATGCAGCAGGGTCGCATTGTAGAAGTGGGAACTCATGGTCAATTGCTCGAAGCAGATGGCTTCTATGCCGATTTATACTTGTCACAATTTGCAGGGGATGAGGGGGCATAAATTTTTAACGCTTCGTTTGACATCCATGCCAGTATGCGAGGCTCTATGCTATTCTAAGGCAGTCTCATTTCCTGACATATGAGAGATGTCGAAGCGATATTGAGGGTATATCGTCTAGAAGAGTGAAGAGGAAGAATGCACGACCAACACAATTCAGCAGATTTTTCTGCTGCTC
>Ga0123355_10003168_pt1 | contig 23487 bp, 27 predicted proteins | sample TergutEmb28metaG_3_FD_89872 | JGI IMG/M metagenome (GOLD analysis project Ga0123355, IMG submission 89872) | Embiratermes neotenicus P1 segment gut microbial communities from Petit-Saut dam, French Guiana - Emb289 P1 | ecosystem: Host-associated > Arthropoda: Insects > Digestive system > Gut ... | reverse complement strand
GGGTAGTTTTACATTCCTATTACTAACCCAAAAGAAACTAATGGCCGCCCGCGACCCGCAAGGCATACGGCCGCTTGTAATTGGCAAGCTTGGAGACGCATACATGGTAGCGTCGGAGACATGTGCGTTCGATGCCCTGGGCGCAACGTATATACGAGATGTAGCCCCCGGCGAGGTTATAGTCATAGATAATGATGGCCTAAAATCGGATACCTACACAAACGAAACAAGCCTCTCGGTATGTTGCATGGAGTATGTATATTTCGCAAGGCCCGACTCGGATATAGACGGCGTAAACGTACACACCTCCCGCAAAAATGCCGGGCGAATCCTAGCCATGGAAGCCCCAACAGACGCAGACGTTGTGGTGCCGTCACCGGATTCGGGGATATCGGCGGCGATAGGCTATGCCGAAGCCAGCAAGATACCATACGAAATAGGATTGATAAAAAACCGCTACGCGATGCGTACGTTTATAGCCCCCTCGCAGGAACTACGGGAGCAAGGCGTAAAAATGAAGCTCTCTGCCGTACGTGCTATAGTTGAAAATAAATCTGTAGTGCTGGTAGAGGATTCTATTGTGCGCGGCACCACCAGTAAGCGTATTGTCACCCTGCTAAAAGAAGCCGGGGCCAAAGCGGTGCACATGAAAGTAGCCTCACCGCTTTTGGTGCACTCATGTTGCTATGGCATAGACCTGCACACAACCAAAGAATTAATAGCCCACAACAGCACAGTAGAAGAAATATGCAAGACGATAGGCGCAGATTCCCTTTCCTATATAAGCGAAGCAGGGCTTATAAGAGCCATAGGCATACAATGCAAAAAAGGAAGCGGCCTATGTATGGCCTGCTTTAACGGAAACTACCCCGTAGGCGGCAGGTGAGATAGCGAAGCACCAAGCCCCCTTCTTTAGAAGGGGCTGGTCGCAAACGAAAAGCGTGTTTGTTGCTCGCCATGCGTCCTGGGTGGCCCGAAGGGCCGGGGGGTGGCATTTAGCTTGTCGCAACCTGCAACCCCCGCCGCCTACGGCGGCACCCCCTTCTGAAGAAGGGGGCCTTTGCGGGCTACGCTCGCTTTCGATTGGCGGCTACGCCCGGTTTTGATACCGTGGACAAAAGCGATAATTAAATAGAGGAGCGACAACTATGTCAAACCAATACAAAAAAGCCGGAGTAAACATAGAAGCCGGATACGAAGCCGTATCCCGCATAAAAAAGCACGTAGAGCGCACAAAAATCCCAGGTGTACTAGGTGGCCTAGGCGGTTTCGGCGGCCTATTCGAACTGACGAAACACATGGCCGGAATGGATGAACCGGTAACAGTAAGCGGCACAGACAGCGTAGGCACAAAAGTAATGCTGGCCTTCGAACTAGACAAACACGACACAATAGGCATAGACGCAGTAGCCATGTGCGTAAACGACGTATTAACCGTAGGCGCAAAGCCGTTATTCTTCCTAGATTATATAGGTTGCGGCAATCTAGACCCAGCCCAAGCCGAAGCCATAGTAGCAGGCGTATGCGAAGGCTGTATCCAAGCCGAAAGCGCGCTAATTGGCGGCGAAATGGCAGAAATGCCTGGCGTGTACAAGCCAGGCGAGTACGACATAGTAGGTTTTAGCGTAGGCATAATAGACAAAAAAAATATAATAACCGGGGATAAAATAAACGCCGGGGATGTGTTGATTGCGCTACCATCTTTTGGGGTGCATAGCAATGGGTTCTCGCTAATACGCAAGATAATAGCCGATAACGGCCTAAACCTTGCGGAAGTTTATCCAGAGCTTAACAAAAACGGTAAGCAACAAACCCTGGGTGAAATCCTGCTAACCCCCACCCGCATATACGCAAAAATTATTAGTAAGATAGTAGAGGATGCTAAAGTAGTAGGAATGGCCCACATAACAGGCGGCGGGCTTATAGAAAATATCCCACGCATTCTACCTAAAGGGTTAGGCGCAACCATCACACGCGGAACCTGGAACGTGCCGCCAATTTTCAATTTCCTACAAGAGCGCGGCGGGATTGACGAAAAGGAAATGTACAACATATTTAACATGGGCATAGGCATGGTGCTAGTCATACCTAAGGACGATGCCAGAATGGTAATAAATATGCTAACGGAGTATATGGAAGATGAGGCCACAATAATAGGCCAGGTGGTACCCGGCGAGGGATTAGAAATAAAATAGCGGCGAAGCCGCTATTAACGATAGATACTAAAAGCGGAGGATATAATGGACACAAGACTAATGATGAACCACGCAGTAAGGTTTAACAGGGCAAGGAATAACTTGCTGGCTGTAGTTGTTTTTACAACAATTAACATACTGCTACTGGCATTTTATATAGACCTATCATTTCTGTTTTCTGCATTTGTTCCGCAGATTTTGCAAATTGTTGCCCATGAGTTTAACGTAGTAGCCGGGCTTATATTTGGGCTTGTGCCCACGGCGTTTTATTTGCTGTTTTATGCCCTATCCAAGAAATGGCGTGGTTTTATTCTGGTGGCACTAATTTTTTTTATAATTGACGCGCTACTTATGGTTGGGTTTATACTTCTTACCGGGCTGTTTGCCGATTTTTTATTTAATATCGCGTTCCATGCGTGGATTTTATACTACCTTATAACAGGTACAGCCGCCTGGTCAAAACTTAGGGCGGTTACGCCAGGCGAAATTATACAAATCCAGCAAGGGGCAGCACAGCAAGCGCAGGCAGAGGAGATAGCTTCTGCGCTTAAAGTGATTTCGCATACGCCGGATGGCGATAGCAATGGTGAAACGGAGAGCTATCCGGGGCAGTTCCCACCTACGGGCCAACAGGCGGCAGGCGAGGCGGGTTTCCAGCAGAACGGCTATACGCACGAAACCGGCAACACATATGTACTGGACGATTTCGTAAGAACCAGCATTTTTGCATCGTTTACCAGTGCAGAGAAGCTATATCTGTTTAACGATATCCCTTACGACAAACTGGAAAACGCAAAAAACAGCTATGCGCCGATGCTTGGTGCAGATGAGACGGTTATCCTTTTATATGACGACACGGTCGGTGGTTCGGCCAATGAAGGCTTTATATTAACCACTAAGCACCTATACAGTAAAAATTATGGGTTTGCAGGTAGTGCTATGTATGTTTCGGACATCAATGACCTGTATGTGCCTAAGTTTGGGATGGTTTCTACACATGTTACTGTTAGCTCAGCTAGGGGTATCGGCATGGAGATTCATATTTCCAAAACCAAAGCAAAAGCCGAGGAGGTATATAGTAGCCTTAAAAAAGTAATAGACCTGCTAAAGACACAAGCCGGGTGCGTGTGATGCTTAAAAAGGAAAATATACACAATATATATCTTCTGCTTAGTGCCGCGATAATATTATACGGCGTGATACTTGGCCTAACCGGGAGCGGGCAAATCCACCTGCTCCTGGGTATGGCTGGTGGTAGCCGGTTTCATTTTAGTGTCCTTAAAACGTTTACATATCAAAGTAATTTGTTGCTGGTTGGTGGCTTTATAGCTATGGTTGCGCTTAAAAATAGCAGATTAAGGCACTATATTTCCGTTTCGGTGATACTTAGCACAACACTTACCGGTTTGGTTTATAATTTTCTGCTGGTGCCTATTGCCGGTGCGCCTATGTTCTTTTCCAGTTTTGAGAACTTTACTACCCATGTGCTTGTTACTGTGCTGGCACTTGTTAACTATTTTGTTTTTGAGGGCAAAGGGTTTTTAAGCTTTAGGCATGTTCTGGTGGGGATGGTTTTTCCTGTGGTTTATTGGGTTGTGTTTGTTACAATTGGCGAGAGGATAAACTTCTTTCCTTATTTTTTTATGAACCCTAGTGCTGTTGGGTGGGTTATGGTGTTTGTTTGGTTCTTTATTTTGCTTGGTTTTTTTGCTGGGCTTGGGGGTTTGCTATTGTTGTATGATAGGCGTGGTGGCCGGCTATAACCATTTAATCCGTGGCATAATAATGCAGAGGAGATGTTTTTAGGTGAGGTGGATTTAGGGAACATGCAAATGAAGAAAATATTAATATCCTGCGTGGCAGTTATTCTTTTCGCGATACTTCCTGTATATGTAAGTGCGCAGACAGTGAGTGACTATGAGATAACCTTGCGGCTATCCTTCGGAAGCAGGCACGGAACATTTACCGGCACATTAGTAGACGGGTTGCCGCACGGGGAGGGGGTATTTGAATATCTGTCTCCCGGACGAGTATGGTGGCGGTTTGAAGGTGAGTTTGTTAACGGCCATTTTCAAGGCGAAGGCGATTTTACCTCCGAGCAAAGCCACAGGCAGGTCGGAACTTTCTACAACAGCCGCCTGCACGGCGAGGGCCGGTTATACGATGCGGGCGGGCAGCTTCGCGCATATGGCATTTTTGAGGACGGTTATCTTTTAAGCGGGGTAGCAAGCGATTATGATATTGCTTTGCCGCTATCATTTGGCAACAGGCGCGGGCAGTTTACAGGAAACCTGGAAAACGGGTTGCCGCAAGGAAACGGGATATTTGAATATGTATCCCCCGGCGGAATGAGATGGCGGTATGAAGGCGAGTTTGTAAACGGGCAGTTCCAAGGCGAGGGGGATTTTACCGCTGCAAATAACGATAGGCAGGTTGGCACCTTTTACAATAGCCGCCTGCATGGCGAGGGCCGGTTGTATACAGGCGGAAGGCTAAGTGCCAGCGGCATTTTCGTGGAAGGCGAGCTTTGGGATGGTACGCAGTACCGCAACATCAACGAAGCCGATCATGTATCAAGTACAACAGCAGGTGTTGGTGTTGCTGATTCCACTGTTGTTGCTATGTCTGTTGTGATAATGGTTGGGATGTTCGTGTTCTTTTTTGTGCTTCCGGTGGTGGTTATTGTTGTGGCTGTGTTTAAGATGGTTGCCAGGAATAAGGCGCAAGCCCAGTTAGATATTTTGAGTAAACAGGTAGAAATGAAACGGCACGAAGTAGTTATTTGGGAATGCCGTTCGTGTGGTGCGTCTAATCATAACCGCACAATATGTGAGTATTGTGGGTCTGGGATGCCTATATAAAGGTCTTTGTGTATAAAAACGCAGCTGTGGTATACACTAAAGTAGTTCCTTTTGAAAATAATGAGAGGGTGTATATGTATGTCTGCAAGCGCAGGTCTTGCCAAAAAAAGCAAAAAAACCAAGCCCAGTTCTAAACTGGCAGAAGCAGTATCAGCCGCAGAAAAATGTAAAGCCGAAAACCCGCCAGGGGTTTCTACGCCAACTGAGAAAGAGTTGTCTCCGGCACAGTTTGGATAATGCAGTAATTTAATATGGTAGTAAATAACCCCGCGCAATGTTTTATGGCATTGTGCGGGGTTATTTGTATAGACATACTAACATGGTTTATGTATGATGTTTGCATAACTCACCGGGAGGTAGCAAATGAAAACCCTATGCCTATTCGACCTAGACGGCACACTAACCAACTCCAAACCAGGCATAATAAACGCGGCTGTGTACGCACTTAACGCCGTTGGCATAACATCCTCTAACTACAGCGGAAGCCCAGAGTCGTTGATAGGCCCACCCATACGCGAGGCATTGCGGCAAATCCATCCCTTTACAGATGAAGAAATGGAAGAAGTAGCACTAAAATACCGCGAGTATTATAGCAAAAAGGGAATACTGGAAGGCACCATGTACCCAGGAATAATGGAGTTACTGACGAAATTACAAAACGATGGCATAACCATGGCAATAGCCACATCAAAGGCCCTGGCCTTTGCCACGCATATATCCGCGCACTTCGATTTCGCGAAATATTTCGCAGTAATTATGGGTGCAGAGCATGACGGAACCCGCGAGCGTAAAAGCGAAGTAATTACCGCCGTGCTTAACCAACTTGGTGGCAAGGAGAGCTTTAAAAAAATAATAATGGTAGGTGACCGCGAGCATGACATTATAGGTGCTATGGAAACCGGTATAGAAAGCATAGGCATAACCTGGGGATACGGCACGCGTCAGGAGCTAGAGGCGGCAGGGGCGAAGAACGTAGTAAACACTGTAGAAGAATTATATTCCACGATTAAGCAAGTTATATAATCATCCCAATACGAGTTCAAAAATATGATGAAAGTGTTAGGTTGCGTTCGTAGGGCGCGATGGCCACATCGCGCCGCAGGTGGCGTGGCACTTCATCAATAGTTGGCATTCTGCCACCCCTACGAAAAGCATACCAAGCGGATAGGAGAATATCGTGCACGAAATCATTGGCATAATAGCAACACTATTTGTACTGCTATCATTCCTTTTCACAGCAGAGAAAAGAATACGCCAAATAAACATCATAGGTGCGGCAATTTTCATAATATATGGTATTATAATAGCCGCGCACAGCGTGTATATCCTAAACGCTGCGCTAATTTTAATACACATATACAAGCTATACAAAGGCCGTAATAATAAACCCCAAAAGGAGGCCACCCCTAAATGAAAGCCATAATAAAACAGACCCCAGAGCCTGGCGGCTTAGCCCTTACAGAAGTTCCCACACCCATCCCAGGCAACACCCAAGTGCTGGTGAAAATCAAAAAAACCGCAATATGTGGAACGGATATCCACATATACAACTGGGATGCCTGGGCACAAAAAACCATAAAAACGCCGCAAATCATAGGCCACGAGTTTGTGGGTGAGGTTGTGGAGGTTGGCAGGTACGTAACCAACGTAACAGTAGGGCAGTTAGTCTCTGGCGAAGGGCATATTGTATGCCAAAAATGCCGCCACTGCATAACCGGCCACCAGCATCTATGCCGCCAAACCGTGGGCATAGGCGTAAATATGGACGGCGTTTTTTCCGAATACATTACCTTCCCGGCAGAAAATATCTGGATATGTGACGAAAATATTTCCCTGGACGTACTAAGTGTGCTGGACCCACTAGGTAACGCCACCCACACGGCCCTAAGCTTTAACGTGCTTGGGGAGGATGTGCTAATCACAGGTGCCGGGCCAATTGGTCTTATGTCTATACCCATAATAAAACGTGCCGGAGCCAGACATATAGTAGTAACAGACATTAACCCAACCAGGCTAAAAATGGCGAAAGACCTAGGCGCAACCGCCGTAGTAGACGTAAAAGCAGAAAAGTTAACCGATGCCATGAAGCGTATAAAAGGAATGACCGAGGGCTTCGACGTAGGGCTTGAAATGTCCGGCAGTGCTACCGCCTTTACTGATATGCTAGATACCATGGCCAACGGCGGCAAGATGGCCATATTGGGCATTCTGCCCGAAAACACGATAATAGACTGGAACAAAGTAATATTTAACAGCCTTACAATGAAGGGCATATATGGCCGCCAAATGTACGATACTTGGTACAGGATGTCCGCGCTACTGCAATCGGGGTTGGATGCCGAAATAGAGAAAATAGTAACCCACCGCTATAACTATCAAGACTTTGCCAAAGCCTTTGAGGTAATGCACAGTGGCGATTGTGGCAAGGTAGTACTAGACTGGGATTAAATTATGAAAAAAACACGCGGGTTTTCATATGTAGAAGTGATAATTGCCCTGGCCCTGTTTGCGGTTGTAATGCTTGCGGTTATCCCTACAATGTCGCAGGCGGGGCGCAACATGGCCTTTGCTTTGGAGGCATATGACGGCCATTTACAGGCCCAGCGCATAATGCTAACCGTACACGATGCGTTACTGGATGGGGCAAACCCGGAAGTAAGGGTTGCCCAAATTGCGGCTGGCAATGCGGAGTATAGTGTGTGGGTTTTTGGGCGGTATGCGCGTGAGTTCCATACTATAGATAACCCGGATACCAGTGTCGCGGTATCAAGCATAAACATGGCAATGACAAGCCGGGCCTCACAGATAGTTGTGGTAGTATGGGGCGAGGACGGGCAGGTTGCTGGCCGTGCGATAGGTATGGTGTATTCGCAATAATAAACTATAATATACGGGGAGTGGTGAAGATGTTGAAGTTGTTTGACGTAGCAGTTTTATGTACATGTGCGTTTTATATAGTTGATTATAATCCTGCGCTGATATATTAATCGCTTATATGAGGAGCAACCCATGCCAACCCCGAAAAACCACCGCGGCAACGCCTACATCACAGTACTAATCTCCACAATGTTAATAATAATGCTAGCAACAATAGCACTAAGCGTAACCGCAGTAAGCAGGCGGTTAACCGCACGTTATTCAGATTATATAGGGCTGTACGACCTGGCAGTAGCCGGGAACGAACAAGCCCTTTTTTTATTATTACAAACCCTTAACACAGAAAGAGAAAGCATAACCAACCACGCATGGCAACAGCTACAAACTTGGGAACAGCTAACGCTTACATATCAAGACGGCAACCTACATCTAGACCCACCATCCCAAAACGAGTTCCGGCGCATTTTCATACAAGAAGCCATGACCACCATACGGGCCGGCATGGGCATAAATTTTTCCCGCCATCTATTTATGTATCAGTTAATCTGGGGCCTGGATGCCACAATTAACACATATGACCGCAATATATTAGACTCATACCGTGCCGTAACAACCATCTGCGCCGCCGCTACACATTTTCATTTAGACACGGTAATACATAGGCAAATAGAAACCGAACCAAGCATAAACACCATAGTAGAAGCAACCATAAATTGGACAAGCGCAGGCCAGCGGGAAATTACCCTAGATGCATATACTATAAACAACCTGGCCCCAAACTTGCCCAATAACGAGCAAAATATGATATTATTTCTTGACGAATTTACACTTGAAATGGTAGAGTCATTACGACTTCAAATTGGGATTCACACAAGGAGGCGGGAGGAATGGGCATGCTAAAACCCGATTATTTCTACGACACAGTATACGACATTCCGTACGATGAGCTTTGGCAACGCGAGATACGGGGTCTAATATTCGACATAGACAACACACTTGCACCATATGCAGACAACCAGCCAGCCGCAAAGGTAGTAGCGTTAATTAAGCGCCTACAGCGCATAGGCTTCAAGGTATGCCTGCTTACCAATAACACAAACAAACGGCTTGCACATTTTACTAAACCCCTAGGGCTTCCCGGCTTTGCCAACGCCACAAAGCCCTTAACACGCGGCGTGCGCAAGGCAATGAAGGAAATGGGCACCAAGCACGGCTACACGGCCATAATCGGCGACCAAATACTTTCAGACGTATGGGCAGGCAAAAACGCCAGGCTTACAACCATTTTAGTAAAACCGCTTTCCAGCAAAGATTTAGTATTTGTGCATTTTAAGCGCCTAATTGAAAGATGGCTACTAAAGAGGTATTATGGCGATGCAAGGCCATAAACCGGGCCGCAAAACACGCAATAATGGCGGGTTTACACTTCTGGAGCTGACTATCACACTTGCGGTGATAGTAGTAATTTCCGGCGGTGTATTTCTAGCCATAAGGCAACCCAACCGCCGCGCATTAGATAACGCGGCACTTCAACTACAGGCCGATATCCGCTATGCCCAGCGCCGTGCACTAATAGGCGGGCAAATGTACTGGGTAGAGTTTAACCGGTTTGACAATATGTACAGGGTCATGACCATGCCAAACGAAGAAATACGCCGGGTGTACTTTCAAGACGGTGTGCGCATGGTATATGTTTCTGTAGAAAACTTTAGCCAGCTACGCTTCCACCCCAGAGGTACTGCTACTGGCGGCTTTAGGGTAAGGCTAGAGCATGGCCGGTATTCTCGTGATTTAACGGCCACAGTAAGCGGCGGGCGCGTGAGGATACAAGAAACAAGATATGTAGAATAAAATTTATTTCAACAGTAAAAACCTACAAAAAGGAGACAACACATCATGATTTCAGCAGGCGAATTTCGCAACGGAGTAACAATTGAATTTGAGGGTGGCATATACACCATCGTAGACTTCCAGCACGTAAAGCCAGGTAAAGGCGCGGCCTTCGTACGCTCTACCCTTAGAAACCTGGAAAGTGGAAGCATACTGGAAAAAACCTTCCGCCCATCAGAAAAAATGCCTCGCGCCCACATAGAGCGCCGCGACCTTCAATACCTATACAAAGACGGGCAGACCTATTTCTTCATGGACACAGAAAATTTCGAGCAACTGGAGCTTAACGCATCCGAAGTGGCCGACAGCATGGTTTTTGTAAAAGAAAACGACATGATAAAAGTCCTGGAACATAACGGTCGTATCTTTGGCATAGAGCCGCCGATGCATGTAGAATTAGAAGTAACCGATACCGAGCCTGGCTTTAAAGGCGACACAGCGCAAGGTGCAACAAAGCCAGCCACAACAGAAACCGGCGCAACAGTAAAGGTACCGCTTTTTGTAAATATTGGCGATAAAATTAAAGTAGACACACGCACCGGGGAATATCTTGGCCGTGCGTAAAATCTAAATTAAAATAACTTTAACTACCAGCATACTATTTCAAACCTTGCCTATAATAATCCCATAGCAACTGCAACAATGTTGCTATAAAAAAGCGGTTTCACCGCATAAACGATAGATACCAGATGAGTTTACTGGTACTAAAAACGAGAGCATACACGTATACAAAATACGTAATACCGCAATCGTAGGGATATTAAGAAGTAGGAAATTAGGAATTTTTGCCTTTGGCAAAAACCGCAAATTTATTTCTGCATAGAAGCATCGCAGAAAAAATTTACTAATTAGAGGGGAGAAATAGTTGTGTCTAGAAACAAAAAAGCAGTTCCCGAAGCAAAAGCCGCTCTTGACCAATTCAAATATGAGGTTGCAAACGAGATAGGCGTACCGCTAAAACAGGGATATAATGGTGACTTAACATCTTACCAAAATGGCTCAGTAGGTGGTTATATGGTTAAAAAGATGATAGAAGCCCAACAACGCCAGATGGCTGGAATCAGCACTGGTTCTAAGTTCTAACAATTAAATAATGTATGCAAAAGCGGCATAGCCGCTTTTAATGGTAGACTGTGGATGAATTTCTGAGTCTATAACAAAGGCCGCATTGCTTCCGTTTTGGAGGCAGTGCGGTTTTTTTTGCATCCCAGAGGGGAACTGCGTTGAAGCGTTCGCAGTTCCGCTTGGTTTAGGGATAGCCGCTTGCCTTTTATTTCGTTAAAGCGACTATGCCGTTTTTGGAATAAATATACAGGCAATATGCTATGCAATAAGGTTGACAAGATATTAAGAAACTATTAAGATATTAATACGAAGTTATTACGCTATAAATCACGAAACACTTAAGACAAACATGAATATTTCCCACAGGGGAACGGAGAGAAATTGATGAAAAAATGGTTTTTAGGTTTTGCGCTATTGCCGGTATTGGCCTTTGCACCGGTTAGCGTACAAGCTGCAACAAATGACGGGACATTCCAGGATTACGATCATTACCAGGAGTACATACCGTACACGTATGAGGACGACGAAGAAGCACCTATGCGTTTCCGTACAACAGCCAATCTTAACCTACGTAGCAACCCAAGCACCACTGCCGCACGCATTACAACAGTTAACCGTGGAAGCATAGTATACGCAACAGATTTACGTGACGGCGAATGGTTTGCCGTAACAGTAAACGGGCAAGCAGGATATATGTATGCCGCATTCCTAACAGAAGCACCGCAAGCCGCAGTATCAGCCACAGGCGAAGTAGTAATATCAGAAATCAACGGCACAGTAGAACGCCTACACTGGAGTGAAGCCAGACAGCTAACTACAATAGGCACAACACTTACAATAATAGACGTACGCACAGGCATAACCTGGCAAATGGCCAGTTTCTCCAACGGTAACCATTCAGATGTTGAACCCCTAACAGCCGCCGACACAGCCGCAATGCAACAAGCCTGGGGAGGCCGCTGGTGCTGGACACCCCGCCCCGTGCATGTAATAGTAGGTGACAGGGTACTTGCCGCGTCACTTAACGGTATGCCACACGCCGGTTGGACCAGACGCGACAATAACATGAACGGCCATGTATGCCTACACTTTTATGGGTCAAGAACCCACAACGGCAACCGTAGCCACGAACGTGACCATCAAAATGCAGTAAATGAGGCGTTTAACGCTGGTAGATAGTAGGGAGAAGCAATAAAACCGTGGGGCTCTGCCCCACACCCCGTGAACTTTTGAAAAAGTTCAATCAAAACTTTAAAATAAAACCGCGCATATGCGCGGTTTTGGTTTTTATATTAAAGTTTTTGGTTAAGCTTTTTTCAAAAAGCTTACGGGGTATGGGGCAGAGCCCTACGGTTTTTTACCTCTACACCTCTACGGTTTACTGGTAAAGTGGAAGCCCTCTATACGTGCGGCTGGTGCCAGTAGTAGCCCTATTCTGCCGTCTATATGCGTGCGCTCTTTGGAGATGGCGGTTATGTTGTTAAAGGCATCTAGTAGGCTTTCTGTGAAGCGTACGGTGGAGATTGGGGTGGTTAGCTTGCCGTTTTCTATTATGAAGGTGCCGTTACGGGTTAGGCCGGTAAGTTGCAGGTTGCGGGGGTTTACGAAGTTTGTATAGTGGAGTTCGTTTATAAATATACCCTTTTTGGTGGAGGCTATTATTTCCTCAAGTGACATATCGCCTGGTGCAACTTGCAGGTTGGCTGGGTAGCCGCCGCGCCCTTTGTTGGTTAAGGCATGGCCGGTTGTAGCGGTTTTGTGCTTTGCGGCTAGTTTGTTATCGTACATAAATGCAGATACTACACCCTTATCAACCAGCGTAAGGGTTTGGCGTGGTGTGCCTTCGTAGTCGAAGAACACCGGCCTGGAGCTTGGGCAGTTTACGTCATCTGTTATGGTTAGGTTTTCGCCAAAGAACTTGTGCCCAAGTTTACCGGCGGCGAAGCTCATGCCGGTATCTACTGCACCTGCACCCAGCATGAAGCCCAAGAATGATATTAGGTCGCCAAAGGCCAGCGGGGAGAGCACAACGGTGTGTGCACCAAGTTCTGGGCTTACCGCGCCCATTGCGGCCCGGGCGGTGGCTTGGGCCTTTTTAAATTCGCCTATTACATCGGGCACGCTGGTGTAGGAGTGGCACTCACCGGCACCCGCTGTGCCGTCTGTGTGGGTTAGCACGGTGTTGAAGCTAACTTGGTCACCTGCGGCGTAGTGGAATGCGCCTTGGCTGTCGCCTACGGCTATGGCGTTACGTGTAAGTTCCAACGCACCTGCGGCGATGAAGCCTTCTTGCACGTGGCTCATGCCTTCTTTTACATATGCCGCACGGCCTTTTACATCGAAGGCGGCGGCCAGTTCGCCTGTGCATTCGCGTGTTTTTACGGGGGTGCTGTTCATTTTAAAGGCTTCGTAATCGCCATCTGGTACGTGGGCTAACATGGCTTCCGCGTCACTTGCTAGTTGCTTTAAGCCATCGTCTGTTAGTACGTTTGTGGAGGTGGTGGCTTCTTTTTTGCCATTATAAAGGGTTAGGCTTACTGTGGTGTCTGTTATTACAATGTTTTGGCTTATTTCGGAGTTTGCAAAGCGGGTTGTACCGGTGTTACTGCTTGTGATATTTACTGTGGCGTAGTGGCTTGTGTAGGACGATAGTTTTTCTATTATGGCCTTGGCTTCTTGCTTATTTAACATCGGATACACCTACTTTCACTTTTCTAAACCTGGCGGGCGCGGAGCCGTGGGATACGCGCATTACCTGCATGGGTTGGCCCTTGCCGCAGTTGGGTACGCCTATTAGTTGCCAGTAATCTGGCCCGGCTACGCCATCGCAACTGGCCCAAAACTCTGTGGTTTTGCCGGCATAGATGGGGTTTTTAAACTTGCGGCCTGTTAGCTTGCCGTCCTTGATTTCGTAGGCTACTTCGCAGGCGAACTGGAAGTTTACGCGCAAGTCGTCTATGCTCCAGCTTTTGTTTTGGTCTAGTAGGAAGCCGTATTCTATGCCTGCTATTAGGTCGTCTGGTGTGCCGTTTCCTGGTAGTAGGTTGATGTTGGTCATGCGTACTATTGGTAGGTTGCGCCAGCCGTCTGAAAGCCCTGCGCCGCTACTGGCTTGCCCTAGTATTGGTGCGTTGTCGCGGGAGGTTTGGAAGGCTGTAAATTTACCTTTGTCTACCAAGGTTATGCACTGGGCCGGTACGCCTTCGTCATCGTAGGCGAAGGTGCCTAGGCCCTTTTCGCAGGTGGCATCGGCCACTAGGGTTACGTGCTCACTGCCGTAGATTAGGGGCTTGTCCAGGTCGGATAGCTCTATGAAGCTACGGCCTGCGAAGGCGGCTTCGCTTCCTAATACGCGGTCTAGCTCTGTTGGGTGGCCCACGCTTTCGTGGATTTGTAGGAATAGCTGGTTGGGGTTAATCACCAGGTCGAACTCGCCGCTTGGGCAGTCTGGGGTGTTTACAAGCTCCACTACTTCTTCTGCCAGGTGGGCGGTGATTTCCGGTAGGTTTAGGTCCAGGATTGTCTCGAAACCGCCGCGTATTACATTGATATAGCTGCGGCGTTGGTTGTCTGATTCTGACCTGGCTAGTACCGTTACCTGGCCTGTGCATTGGCAGAAGAACTGCTCTATGAAACTGCCGTCTGTGTCTGCGTAGTATACATCGTCTTTGCGGAAGTCTAGCCCTAGCGCGCTGTAGCTTATGCCTGGTACGGCTTTTACATTTTCGTAGCACTTGGTTAGCAGGGCTAGCTTGTTAGCCAGTGGTACTGTAAATGGGTCTTGTTCTACTTTTGTGGCGTAGGTTGCTGTGGCTGGAAGCTTGGCGGAAAGCTGGGCTTTTTGGGCTTGCAGGGTTAGGCTGGCTTGGGCTGTGGCATAGGCTTCTTGTACGGTTTCTACAAGCTTCTCCATGTCGCCCGAGGCCGCGAAGCCCATAGAGCCGTTTACATATACCCTTATACCATAGCCCTGGCTACGGTTGGTTACGGCTACTGCCAATGCGCCGTTTTCTACGGATATAGACTCCGAACGGATGTCCTTTAGCCGTATGTCGGCGTAGTCTGCGCCCAAGCGTTTGGCTTCTGCCATGGCTTGGGATAGTAGTTCTTTTTTGGTTGCCATTGTGTTCCCCCTTTGTGAGATTTTGGGTTTGGGAGGATTATAACATCTTGCGGCTTGTGCGTCACAGGTTATTCGGGCATATGTACAAAGAAATGCAATTCTAATGTCGATAAAATAGTAAAGCTGGATGGTGGCGTGTGGTATAAACTATAAAAAAGCGCAAAGCTCTGTTGTGATGACTAAACACAGAGTTTCGCGCTTTTATAGTTTAGATAGCATTTGGCAATACTCAATATTATTTAATAGTTACCCAGCCAGGCTCAAATCCAACCTGTTGCATTACTTGTTCAAAATCAAGCACAGGGGGGCGTTGTATCGTGAACTTTTTGGAACTGGCCGATACATCATAAATTATAGTGAGTTGGCTACCATGTGGTTGCCATGTAAATTTATGTGTATTGGTAGCTAATTCAAATCCCTCAATGTTTCCCCTCTTGTTGACTCGCCATTCATACTCGTGAGGATTATAGCGCACTGTATCGTGTTCAAATAACGCAAACTCCAGCTTGTTCATATTTCTTATTAGTAAGCTCGTCCGCAAGGGTTCATAATGCTCTTTTGCTATGTTTATTCGCTCATTGTATATACCTAAAACAGCCGCACCTGTGGCCGTAATATCAGCCCTAGGGTCAGAGATGCCATAAGAAAAATCAGGGCTACATCTTCCAGAAATTACTCGGATTCTCCCGGAGTTGTGCGGATTGTCATTTTTTACGCTCTTTACGCTCCATGCCATACCTTCATATACAACATCAGCAAGCCCTAAAGGTGCAGATAAATGTTCGCCTCCAATAGCTTGTGCGAAAATATCTCCCCAATCTTCACCATCAATGTCGGATTGACCAACAGCATAACGATATGTTATCCACTTTCCTATTCCAATTATTATTTTATCCGGTATTTGCCCTAATGGGTACAATTCGTAAATTCTTTTGTTTTTGTTGTCTCTCAGTCTCGGCCTTTGCATACAATGCCCCCCTTAATACTGAAGTAATTACATTTACAGGTACTGCATTTCCCGCCTGCTTTCGTGTTTGGCTATCATTACATACTATTTCGAATGTATCAGGGAAGCCCTGTAATCGTAGCATTTCACGTGGGGTTAACCGCCGCACGCCATTTACTAACAAATAATTGTAGGAAGCGCCTGCACGGAGGGCGCATGAATATGGGTATGAGCAAACATTACCACTTTTATTTTCGTGCCATATAGCTGGGTTATGTGCGCTTGTATGCTTTTCCATGCGTTTTTTTATTATACGTTCAGATGCAAAATATTTTTCATCTATATTCTCATCTGGCTCAAGCAGTTTTGACAAATCCCAACTTGTTTTTTCTGTTGGAAAAGTGAAGTTAACCATGTTGCGAAACCCTACAATTATTGTACGCTCTCGTTTTTGCGGAAGTCCAAAATCTAGTGCGTTTAGCACGTTCCAGTGAATTTCATAACCGATGTCGCGCAATGTCGTTAGTATTGTTTGCAGGGTTTTGCCATTATCATGACGACTCAATTGTTTTACATTCTCAAGAATGAACATAGAAGGCATTTTTGCCTTTAGAATACGAGCAATTTCAAAAAACAGGGTTCCCCGTATATCATCGAATCCTTGGCGATTTCCTATTATACTAAAAGGCTGACAAGGAAACCCAGCGAATAAAATATCGTGTTTCGGTATTTCGTCAGCGTGTATTTTAGTAATATCTCCGTGTGGCTCGATACCATAGTTAGCAGAGTATGCACGCTTAGCCTCTGGGTCAATTTCGGAGGCAAAAATACACGTACCGCCAAGAGATTTTGCGGCTTGATGAAACCCCCCTATGCCTGCAAACAGGTCAATAAACGTAAATTTAGACACAAAATCACCTCCGTGCCAAGTTGTAGTATTCCAATACACAATAATTCTATCATATAGTGATGTGAACGTACAATAATAAGACGTACGATGTCTTAGCCAAGAATAGGCGTTTTATGTAGAGGATTGGCATAGGGTATGGTACTATATCTTCCATGAGTACGAAAAATAAAGGAGCAAGCCCACATGCTAAACTTCCCATCAATAAGCTTCCCAGGCAACTGCGATGAAGCCATTACCTACTACAAAGAGGCACTAGGTGCAGAAGTAAAAACGATTATCCATAACGGGAGCGACCCATCAGACCCCAATACAGACAGCTCTTTACCGCCAAATTTCGTGACATATTCAGAGGTACTGCTATTTGGCACCCCCATAATGATGACCGATGGGGCCAAAATGAAAATGTCCTGTGACAACTTCTCCTTCACCCTCTCCCTAGATACAGAAGAGGAAGTGACATCCGTTTACAATAAACTAGCAGACGGTGGTGAAATAGTTGATGCTCTCTCAGCTGATTTCGGTTTTCTAATGGGCTGTGTAAATGACCGCTACGGCATTACATGGACTGTCTCAATTTATTTTGAGTAGTATGGTAAAAAGGAGTGCAAAGCAATGAAAGTGTATCGAATCATGTTAGGCGCAGGGGAGCCGGGTGGGTCTCGCATCCCCCCAAAAAAAGACTGGAGTGTAGTTGGAGGCTATATTGCCTATAGAGAGCCAAATGGCGAGTTAGTTGAAAGTGAAGGCAGTTTTCGGATTGAAAATTGCACAGAGGAACGCATGCATGAGCTAATGGCAAGAATAAAGTCATATACCGTAATGCGTGTTAAAGCCGACCTGCGCGGAACGCTCTTTATAGAAGAATTAATCGAAACGGATGTAACACCACTAGCAGATGAAGAAGCTCTTTATAAGCGTTATAAAACCCCGATAACTTTTAACGACAAACAGTTTGGCGAGTTTGTCCTCAACAGAAAACTTGGCTGTTTTGAAGGGGTGCTTAAATATCAAAATAAAGAGATTTCGGTAATGCTTGAAGCTGAGGATGACATTAAGACATTGCATTTCATTTGCAAAGACTTAGATGGATTTGTTGAAAATGCACGCCGATATGCCGCGAATAATCTATTAGAGCTCGGGAATCAATGGCAATATGATGATGCAGAGGATGAAGAAATCCCTTTTATTCCTATGACGGAAGATGATTTCATAAAACGCATAAGCTTGAAAGATATAAGTATTGATGATGTAGAGGGCGGCGGAGAATATACTTTATGGTTTGACGATGGCAATATATTTTGGGGGCACTCCATCACAGTTTCGGGCAATATAGAATCTGGGTTTACGGACGCAACTATGGGAGGGTAAAATGTTGCGTCCTAGTTTTCAAAGACTTAAAACTCAAGATGAAAATCCACCCCAATATCATTAAGTACATCATTGCGCACATAATCCCTATTGTTCTCCTCTTGGTATAGGTCAAAGGCGTGATATACTTTTCTGGCAAGCGCAAGATACTCATCTTTTTTGCCAAGCATATAAAGTGCCTTGGCCTTGTACCATGCCAGTGCCCTGTAGTCCAAATATACTCTAGCATCACGGCAAATTTTCATTCCTTCATCGCATACATCAATGACTTCCTGTGGTCGGCTATCCATTGTTAGTGCATGGGCTAAAGCCCTTATAGTTATCGACATCCTCCTGGCGCGTGCGTATAAATCCAAAATGGATTTTTCTTCATTTGCTTTCAACTGGTACAAGACATCAACGGCTTGCGAGTAGCGCTTTTCATATCTATGAATAAGTGCCAAAGTTATAATCATGCTATGGTCGGTACTTGTTAGGTGATATTCTGCAATCTTTCCTTCGTCAAACGCGGGAATGGTAATGTTAAGTGCTTGATAAGCCAGTTGTAGTGCACTCTCATCATCTTCCAAATAAAAATGATACAGTGCTTTTTCTTTAAGGAGAAACTGTTGGTTAAGGGGTTTTTCCATATACGCCTTGTTGTTTTCAAGTTCTTGTAGCAAGCCAGATATTTTAGCACTGTGCTCCAAGTCAATCTCCGGTTTATTGCGCTTAACTATCGCCGTTAACTTATACAACTCATCCTCAATGCGCTTGATATCAGCCTCATCTGATGTTAAGAAAAATTGAAGCATTTCGGTTGGGTCATAACCCAACCTTTCAAATAATGACATCATTGTTTTCGTATGAGGCATGACCTTTCCGCTTTCAATTCTTGATAGTGTTTCTCTGCTTATAAAGGGATAAGCCAACTCCTCTTGGCTTATCCCTTTTTGTGTGCGTAGTTTTTTTATCATCGTTCCTATTTCGTAACTGGGCATATGTTCCTCCTATAATCATGGTGTGTGCATAAAACATCACAGACTATAAGTATACCATATGATATCGTTCATGGAAGAAAAAATAAGGAGATGAAAAAATGAAAAAATGCATTAGGTATGTAATGATGGTGGCACTTATGGTATGTGTCGGTTTTCTAACCGCTTGCGGCGGTGGCGGGGAAATATACGAAGGTCTTGTAGGCCGCTGGCAGGCACCTGGCAACATGGGAGTGATATACCGCTTCAACGAGGACGGAACAGGCAGAAGAACAATAGGAACAGGCGAATCATTTACCTGGAGTGTATCGGGCGATACCCTTAGGATAAACCGGGACCGGGAGTACGTAGGCTCGAATGAAATACGCAACGAACGTTGGACTTTCAGTATTGGCGCTAACAGGCGCTTAAACCTTTCAAGCCAACAACAAAGTGGCTTGACTCTTAACCTAGACCAAGTTGGGATTGTAGACCCACTATTTCTAGGCACATGGGAATGGAACGAATACCCTGCATGGCGCTATGTTTTTAACGACACAGGCGGAGGCAACAGAGGGATTGAAGGCAATACAGATTCTTTCTCATGGGGTATTGCCGGTGACCAACTAAGGATTTTCGTAGCAAGCGGCCTTTCCGATAGCTGGTACGCGACCATTGAAGGCGATACACTTAGGCTAGAAAACACCCAAGACCCAAGCGAATTTTATTACTATACACGCCGATAGCATCGTCTGCTAGAAAAACAGGAGGTCTAATCATGGAGTTATTAAAACCAGGCTCAAATGAAACATACGGCGAAGTCTTATTTCAAAGTAGGCCAAAAACAGGCCGCACGGTATTTTGGGGGATTATTATCCTTCTCCCGGCAGTGTTGTTATTTGTAGCTTTTATTATTGGCATAATAAGCCCGGAAACTATATTTATAGACCAAGAAGATGCATTCGAGCGTGCCGTTCCCTTTATTTTATTGGGGATAAGCTTGGTGTGGTTTATCTTTGGCGGCATATTTGTGAAAAACCAGTTTAGCGTGGATGTTTTTGAAAACGGGATAGTAGTTAGGCGCGGCAGTACACTGTTTTCGTGGTATTATTCAGAAATACGTGGCACGGCATATATGGTGAACAGGCAGTATCTTTTTATAATCCCGATACCGTTTCTTACCACCAAGAAGCTTAATATTTATTATGCGGAAAATGACACCGAACAAAACCTGGACATTGGTAGGCTAAGGCTTGTGAATCACCGTGAGTTTTCTGATACCGTTCAAGAGCTATTCTTCAAGCATAGGACGGCTGGCGTTAATCTTGATAATATTAACGAATTGGATATGTATTTCGGAGGCAATTTTCACCTAACAAATGGCAACCTAACAATTAGCCAGGGCCTGGCAAACACCATTAATAACCAAATTATCCCGTTCGAAAATATTACGAAAATAGACCTAGGTTTCGCCCGTAGCCACGTAGATATCATAGGAATTAACGACAAAGGTAAGGAAGCGCGGCTGTTTTCCACAGAAGCGACGAATATGTACAACATAGACATTTTAGAGCATTTTGTGGCTTTATAGAAAAGCGACTTGGCGTACCGCTTTTGTCCACGGTATCAAAACCGGTAAACTCACTAGATGGTTACTTAGGGGAAATAAAACGCCTGCTTACAAGAGTCCAGAATTCTTGTAAGCAGGTGTTTTCTATTCTAGTTTATTATTTGCTACTTCTTAAATTTATTTCTCAATTTCTCATTAATTTTATCCGCATGCCTAATAAACATGAACCACTCATACGACGAAACCAAAGTAAATATAACAGTTAAAACCATGATAAGCGTAGTCAAAGAAATAAGATGCGGGCCAGCCAAAATATCCATAAAATACAGTATAGAAATACTAATCACAAGCACCAGGACGAACTGAATAATAATCCTAATTACAACCTGCACTCCCTTAAGCTCTTTTTTTGAATAGAATACAAAGTACGTTAAGCTACACAGTGCTGATATAGCAAACACGGCAATTAGCACATCAAAATAAAGCCGATTCCACCCATAAGCTAAACCCACGATAAGTAAAACTATCCAAGTTAAACCCCAGATTAGGAAAAAAATAAAAATTATACGTTTCAAAATATCCCTAATGCTCAATTAAACACACCCCCTGCCATTGGCATGGATTTATATCCCCAAATATTCGTTTAAAACACTTACATATTGCCGCGAAATAATAATGCGCTCATTGTTAGATAGTACTGCCTCAAGCCGCCTGGAAAGCAAAGGTGTAACAGAGATAATTTTTTCCATATTAACAATAAGTGATTTGCCAACCCGCAAAAAATTCCATGACTTAAGATTTTCTTCAAGCTCGTAAAGCTTCTGTTTGGATTCGTATAAAGAGCCATCGCAGTAGAGGAATGTCTTGCGCTCTACTGTTTCTATATACAGGATATCCATGGGGTTTAGCTTATAAACTGTGTCGTTTACATACCCTATTATCATGCCCTGTTTTTTCATCCTTCCCAGTAACTGCATTAACTCTGGGCTGGCATGGCGGCAACGGATTATTATTGTATCTTCTTCGCCGTCTCTTGGTTGTTCGATAATTATTTTCATACGACCGTCCACCTAAACTATGTCAAATGGGAATATTAACTCTGATTAATTGTATCCGCACTATTCGCCTAACGCAAGTTTATGCATTAATAAATGAAGACATTGATTAATATTTTAGCGTGTAAGTTTATTTTTGTGAATTCAATTTTGTATAAGCAAATTACTTGACATATAATACAAACAATGATATCTTTTTCTTGTTAGCACTCAACTCGATAGAGTGCTAACAGCAAAAGGGGGCATAGTATGACTCTAAGCGAAAGACAGCTAAAAATCCTAGAAGCCATTATAAACGACTACATCCACACCGCAGAGCCAATAGGTTCCCGCACAATAGCCAAAAAATACAGCATGGGTATAAGCTCTGCCACCATCCGCAATGAAATGAGCGACCTTGAGGACATGGGCTTCATAACCCAGCCACACACCTCCAGCGGCCGCGTACCGTCAGAAAAAGGCTACCGTTTCTATGTAGATAGCATGATGCCAAGAAAGCCACTAACCTCTGACGAATCCCTGCTATTACAGCGGATGATACTAAGCAACATCTCCCAGGTAGAATACATGATGAAGGAAACCGCAAACGCCCTGGCCAGGCTAACGCGTTATCCGGCAATAGTCTCCGAGCCGTATCTAAAAAAAGCCAAAATCAAGCACGTGCAAATGATACCCGTAGATGAAAAAACAATCTTCCTGGTAATGGTAACAGACACCAAGTCTGTAAAAAGCCAACCGCTAACTTTACCCACTGCCCCGGATTATGAAGGGCTAACTCGCCTAACAGGCATACTAAATAAGCACCTAAGCGGCAAAACTATCCGGGAAATAGACCGCCCGCTAATAGATACACTCCTGGTAGCCTTCGAAAGCCAAGCCCATATCCTAATGCCCATACTAGGCGCGATAGTGGCACTAATCCAAGACGAGGATGACATGCGGGTATTCACAAGCGGAGTAAAAAACATCCTAGCCTTCCCGGAATTTTCGGATATACGTAAAGCTGAAGCCATTTTCCAAGCCCTGGAAGAGCGTGACGCGCTGATAGCCATAATAGGCCAGCCCCAAACCGAGGGCATTCAAATAATAATAGGCGAGGAAAACAGCCTAGAACTTCTAAAGGATTGCAGTGTAATAAAGGCAAACTACACAATAGACAACCAAAGCACAGGCTGTATAGCCCTAATAGGCCCAACCCGTATGGATTACGGCCACGCGGTATCTGTACTACACGGGATACTGCAAAATATTCAGCATGTGTTGCAAGCATTAAATAGGTAGATAAGCGTTTCGATTTGAAATGGGTTGAGGCAAGTAGTAAACGCACGGTTTTGGTGCGTTTGCTACGCAGTCTGAGACCCAATTTCAAACGAAATCGCAGAAAGGGATACACAATGACAAAAAACTCGCCCAAAGATGAGCCAATTACAGAGCCTGTGACAGAACATGACGAAGCCCTAGAGGTAGAAGTGCTAGAAGCCCCAGAAGCAGACTACGAGGCCCAATTGGCCCAAGCCCAAGACCGCTACCAGCGCACCCTAGCCGAGTTCGATAACTTCCGCAAGCGCACCATAAAGGAAATGGCGGCCCGTTACGAGGACGGCATACGCGCCACAGCCGAAAAACTCCTACCAATAGTAGATAACTTCGAACGCGCAATGGCCGCAACCG
>Ga0123355_10003167_pt1 | contig 23487 bp, 10 predicted proteins | sample TergutEmb28metaG_3_FD_89872 | JGI IMG/M metagenome (GOLD analysis project Ga0123355, IMG submission 89872) | Embiratermes neotenicus P1 segment gut microbial communities from Petit-Saut dam, French Guiana - Emb289 P1 | ecosystem: Host-associated > Arthropoda: Insects > Digestive system > Gut ... | reverse complement strand
GTATATACTCTCCGTTTTTTTCTCTTCAAAATGCAGTTTGTTTCATAATTCTAACGTATTTGGTTCCTGTATTATTCACATTTTATGTACAGGATGTGCTAAAATTTTTAAAAATAATTCCGGCGCTAAAAGGTTAAAGGAGCCGAGATAGTTCAGTTGGTTCAGTGACCAAGCTACTGGATGGAGAGCAAGGAGTCGTGGTCAGTTGCCTGCAGAACTGAGGTTTCTTCTGTTGTAAAAGGTTCACACCGGCTGTGGCCACAAAGCAGCGTCCTATTTAGTGGATACTGGACGGGGTTAAGGCGACCGGGACGTAAAGCTGAAAGCTTACCTCCACCGCATAGATCTGTAACGTCACTGTCCCATATACATTCATGACAGGAATGCTTTAGATTTACCTTTGACTAAAACGCGCCTCGAAGTCTAATATTCATAGACCATTTTGCATAGATCTCCCACGGATGCCAACGTTAGACTGTGGCCATTCACTTAGTGATAAAGAATGTACTTGATGGCTGCAATGAATATTTAGCAGCTTGCCGCGAATGACTTTCAGCAGTCGACAAAATTTTTTTCGTTGCATTTCTGCAAGGAATTTTAGTACTAAAATATCTAGTATCAAAGAAGTGTCGTACTTTGTCAAATATGCTTTGGGCCAGCACAGTGTGATACGGCAGGATTCCTACTATCAGTTTAAATGTCAAGTGTAAATGCACCAGTGTTGCCCAGGACAGCAACTTATATGGAACGTGATTCTTTAATTAATGCATGTAGACTGATTTTCAACATTTCTTTGGAAGACGTTTCTTAGCAAGTACTGTATTATCTATTTCCAGCTCTGAAACAAAGTCGTGTTTGCCACAAATTCAAAGGTTATGTCGAGATGGTAACAACCGTGACATGATGACTGATAACACAGACCATGAACTTTTCATAACACAATAAATTATCTCATCTTAGATTATGAGTGTAATGAATACGTCGGTTTTGGTGGAGACTGTCTGTAAAAGTAGTGGATAATAATACGACAAAATCTGAACGGGTTTTTTTAGTCAAAAATAACCCGTCTATGCGTTCTAAATTGATTGTATAACAGGCCATAGTAAAAATGGTACTTAAATAACCTTAGTTGTAACATGATTTTGGGGCATTTAGTGGGGGTAAAATTAAGGTTCTGTGATTCCGTTTCATGCCCTTGATATATCCTAATTTTCTTACTCAAGTACTTTTTATTTTGTCCCCACTTGCTACATTAATGGTGAAACGCTACATTTGGAACACAGCTTTGTAGGTTGCTGATACTTGGACACTTCGAAAGTAGATCAGAATTACTTTGAAAAGTTTGAAATGTGGCGCTGGAGAATGATGAAAATCAGCTGGACCGATCGTGCGTAGAATGCAGAAGTATTACAAAGAGTCAAGGAGCAAAGGAATGTCCTGCTTACAATAAAACGAAGGAAAGTTAACAGAAACGAACACATCTTGCTTGGAAACTGTCTTCTAATGCACATTATTGCAGGAAAGTTGGAAGAGACTTGAAGACGAGAAAGAAGACTTCAGCAGCTACTGGATGACATTAAGTAAACGAGAAGATACTGAACATTGAAAGAGGAAGCGCTAGAGATCGCTATGGAAGTGGCTGTGGACCTGTCGTGAGACAGACTGCATGGTGATTGCTGCTTTACCAGCACGGTGGCTAGGAAGATGTACTTACTGATGTTACAACTCAGGTTCTTCTTCGAGGCGTTCACAGCGGAGGCCCAACCACCATCCCAGGCTAGTTTGCTTGGCTTTTGTTATAGCCAAAGTGGCAGTGGGATAGGATTTTCTTCGAGTGTTTCAGTTTTTACCTGTCAGTGGCATTCCACCGGTGCTTCATGCGCATTCATTCATCTACCACCGGAGCTGTATTGTCTCAATATTTGGCATCAGTTTTCAATAAAAGAAGATCACAAAATTTGATTCCTCCCATCCTGGCCATCTTCTTTTGAAATTCTGTGACGTACGTTTAAGCTTCTGCAATTCAGTGATGCATGTCAACTACAGATTTGTGTTACTTTGGTGAATGTTTGCGTGCTTCTTGCTCTGCGTTGGTCAGGTGTGTTCATTATCAAGCTACTCTGACAATTAACCCTTCTTGCCTCAGTACTTGAATCCTTCCTCGTGTTGCAAAACTTTCCGTTTCTTTCCCATAAATATATTGTCAAGATTATGCAGTCTTCTAAAGTTATTGTAATTCAGAATGATTTTGTCTTAAACGGATTTGTAAATATGGGATTTCTCTTTCGTAGCTATGTCTCGTAAATCGCGTATAATTTGTAAGATTTCTCCATTACAATTTCTCCACGGATGTCATACAAAGTGTGCTCAGACATGGCCTCACTGATACGAAAAAAAACCTCATCACAAGTGCAGGAAAATGGGAAAAATGAAAGACAAATATAATCAACTACACAGGAAACTGTTTACCGTGTAATGGTACTGTGCCTAAACAGGAAGAGTCATACCAATGAACTACATAGTGAACCATATTGATATGTTGTCAGTGTAGTAACAAGAAGCAAACTGTAAAGTGTATAGGAAGAAGTAACGACAGATGAACAGGAGAGGTTACCAAGCACAAAGGCAATGTCACTCCTGTAGCTACCGTGGAGGAAGAACGTAGCATGTCAAATACACTGAACCCTCTCTATCCGTTGTCTAGTTTTGAGATTTTTCGCCATACCGACTCGCGGACATTAATACCCAAATTTCTTTATCCGCTTCAAATCTCTGCTGTTGTGACTCCGCATCCGACAAAATTTCATATCCTGGGCTAATGAGAATTTTTTTTTTCATCCGGATACTTAGCGTCGGTGTTTACAGATCGTTGCAGTAAATCGATCTCAAAGGATTGATCGACCACACTGGGAACCTTTTGCCCGCTTAGTGACGGAGCAGGTATAGCTACCATCCGAATAACAAAAAGTATGTAGGGAACTTTTGGGGGGTTTTGGGATGGGCTGAGAAGGCAATGAAATTTTTACCATTTAAAATAATGAGAAATATACTCCGCTACCCGGTTTTTCGCATTGAGGTCCAATTTCAGGAACGAATCAAGTTCGGATAACTAGGGTTAACTGTATGTGTAAACCAACGTTAGCTTATGATTGATTAGAAATGTCATTAGCATGCGGACGAAAGGTATGTAATTACAGGAAATTCATGAACTGTAGAAACGTGGTTTGAAAAATCGTGTTAAGTGAATTTATTTAAGATCTCCCTTACAGGAATTATGGACACAAATTGATTCCGTGTGTTTAAAATATACTAGAATTATTTACATTCTTTTGTATTTTAGTTTGCATCATTTATCATATTATGATCCTTCTATCGAAGTTCGAAAGTTAGTCTCGTTTATTACTGTACAAACATTGCAGTTCTGTATACCCATATCATTGATTTTCTTTTCGTTATGCCTGTTATTTTGCATGTTTTATGGATTTACTGATTCTAAAGGAAAATTTGAATTCGTGTTTGTACTATGGTAAAAACAACGTCAGATTCTTTTCTTTGCTGATGCTGAGAAGTTGGGGGAGGGGTTTGATTGGAATTTTTAGACTGTGTTCAGTATACCATATCCAGTGTTATGTGGATTTCTACTAACTATTTTCGTCCTTCTTGCCGCATGTTCGGTGAACTTCTGTTGCAGTTCTAGCTATCGGCAGCTTGTTTTGCTATTGCTTCTGAATAGTCTGTGTATTGCGCTACGTCGAGTTCGTAAGAACGTATTTGTGATGAATTTGCAATGTCATTCCGTCTTACTGTCTCCAGGCACCTGATCTTGACATTTTCCTTCCGTATTATATACTCTATATTTAATACGCTTTTCATGGGCTACAGGCACCGGCTCAGACGCGTTATGTACTGCATCATATTCTTCCAGAATGTGTGTTGTACGTCTGATACTTTTCACTGTGCGGTCACGGAGTTCTGGGGTTGATATGTACAAATCTGCCTGCACGTTTGCAATTTATGAATCCATTTTGGTGCCTGCCTGTTTTTGCCAAAATTTAGGCCCCCTATAATTTTAAATGAAATTATATTTTGACCTTAAGTGCGTTAAAGATTATGTTTATTTTGTGGTGACTTTGATATATCTTCGTTAAGTACATTGGTGTAAAGAATTTGAATGTCTGATGACGTCATCTTATAGGTCGGTCTTGTCTGTGTAGAAGATAGGAACTGGGGACGTTTGGCCCACTGTTTGTAGTGGATGTTGCTTTAGGATGTATGTTGTTTTTGAGAACTTTCGCGACAAAATTTTCTGTTTTGTCAGCTGGGGCGTTGATGTGATTAACTGCACACCTTGGTTTATAGAGTTTATGTAATTTTTTGAGTAACAGTTTATTTGAATACATTTTATTGTGTCATGTTCACTGTCTTCAGCCACTTACTGCAACATAAATGTCATCTGCATTTTGCCACAGTGTATTGATTTGTTTTTATGATTCGCATTTTATACAAGGATTACTTTCCTATACGACATTTGTCGTATGGTTTGTCCACAGAAACACAGTGTCCTCTGTGTAGGATATGAACAAGTATCCGTAAATCAGAAGGTAACAAATATTCTTATGTTCGACAGCTGGGTCCTGTCTTCGACATAATCATGACACACGGATATCATACGGAATTTATTCATTCATAATGTACACAGGAATATCCTAGCGTTGGGATCTCTCGACCCAAATTATGTCGAACATTATATCATACACCACATAAGTCTGGATACTTCATATTATATAATTTTGGCGTCTTGCCTTACACTTTGAATACAGTTTTCACATCATAACTAATACACTTTGACATGACATTATTAACATTGTGTACCAATATGTACCAGTTTACCATTTACGAAATATATATGACTACTTGTAGTATGTGCTGTATAAGTCTATGAAGTTCGTAGCTCCCTGAAGATGGCCATAAACTGTGCCCGAAACATGTAGGAGCGGTGTATTAGTAAACATGGAAAGAACTGGTCAAGAACCCTTGTGCGGTACCAGATTTGCATCTAGTCTCCAGTTGCTTTCAACATTTGTTCTACTGTGGGACAAGGCAGGTAGGAGGTATCGGTGTGAGGTGTCTCTAGTCAGGGGGTGATGTTTTGCTTCACGTCGGCGTCTTTTGCAAGTCGCTGCCCAGCCAGGTGTTTATCAAGCGGTCGCGGGTTCTGGTCTGTCGGCAGTGTGTTTCATAACCTCCCAGCCTTAGAGCCATTGCTGCTGGCAGTATGGGACCTGGAGTTTCCGTGCTTGGGCACGTCAACGCACGACGGTTCCTACGAGCGGCCTGCTATAAATTCTCAACTTTACCTGTGCCACAATAACGCTCAGCAGTTACAATGTCACCACGATAAGGATATCCACAAGAGCACATTTTCTCTCCCTAAATAGATTTCCCATGATCTGCCTTACTGAAATCTTTGCTTCGAATTTCTTTTCTGGGAAAGCCAATGGCATTTCCCTACTGTGGATGCTTTGTAAGAATCCTCCTCGCAAAATGATTTCTGCTTAATTTTCTATTTCACTATTTTACTCTCTGAAGTTTATGCAAAATGGGGCTTAGTATTATACGTTAGTATTTATTCTGATATCGAATTTCAGGATCGGTAGTGGAAGATTTTGGCAAGATATCGCTCATTGTATTCGACCCCCCCAAAAAAACTTTACTCAAAAATTAAGAAAGGCCCGCCCGACCAGTAGCTCGCGGGTAACATGTTGCTCGAGACTAAATGTTGTTTTGACCATTGAGGTAATTTAAACGAAAAAAAGCGTCTTTTAACCCATTCCCTGGCAACACCGAATAATGTAGACGCAACTTTTAAAACTTACGAGCTGCTTATTAATGAAGACACGTATTACATAATTAATTTACTTTTTAAAAATATTAAAAAAATATTCAAAAATAGCAAGACATTATCTATGCTCTGAAATGTATTCTTTATTTACTTTTTCTCCTGTTGTCGGTATATTTCTGTTCAGAAGGACATATAGAAAAACAAGCAGCAGAATTATACTTATAATTATGTGTCTAACTATTCATGCTTTATTCTGTGTACTGAATTTTGTGTTGCCTGCATGCAGACCAAATTTTGCTGCAGTTGCCCTCACCACGTCGATGATGGAGCGTGACTGCCCTAACATGCGGATAGGGACAGTTTCACACAAGCACGCTTTCATAATTTCAAACTAATTAAACGGTCAGCCCACGTCAAATGACTATGGTCCAGTTCGTCATGAAAAGTTAACACCCACTAAGCTACTCAGCAAATTTTCTTACTGTTTGTGGAAACCAAAGACTTAATGTCGCTTGAACGAAAGTTCGCCACTGGACTGTACATTAAGCCAGATACATCACATATCATTTCTATAGAATTAATGTGAATAATCCCCACATACCTCAGTTTACCCCGAGTGATAAGCTTGCGTTCGGACTTCCGACTAAATCTGTAGGTATACGTTTATCTTAGCACTTGCATCCACACTTCACATCCCCTCCGTCCCTCCCCCTCCGCCCCTTTTATTTCATCGTCCTAATACGTTTCGATTAATACTACAAATTATGAACCCCTGAACGCGAGGGCACCCGTGTAAGGTGACACGGGACCCACACAACCCTGCAAAACACAGTGCCGGCGATGTGTCATGTGCTGTAAAGCTGGAAATTTGGCACCTTATCTTTAAAGTAAATTTGTGCCTATACACGTCGTGAACTTACAGATCCAGTCGTACTTAACCTCAGGACTGGATGGAGTTGAGTGTTTGGCCTTTCTTCCCTACTGCTTTACCCCACAGAAACACCACGCCTTTACCCATCGCCTACTAGAGTAGGTGGGCTGTGGAGACGATTTTTGCTTCCACAAAGTGATAAGTTATTTTCCACTCCCGAGATTCGAACATGGGATCGTCCAACCCATAGCCTCGTCACTATTCTGGCTACGCATTCCTGCTCTTGCTTCTTCCATGTTGAGAACACATTGTTTGACGGATTCTAATGACAGAATTTATACTTTCCTGTGCACGGTTAACACACTGGTTTCTTGCCTGAGATGTAGCGTCTTGTCTGTGACGCAGGGTATAAATTCTTAGATCACTGAGATCAGTTTAATTCTTCAAAGTGTTGGCTTGCAAATCGTGTTGCTTCACAAACCTTGGTTGTATGGTGAACTCTTTGCTGATAATATTTATAGTTACATAGATGAATGCAGTTTTGGGTCCTTTTTTACGACGCAGCAGCCCCTAGTAGGCCAGGACCTCATCATTATCGAGGCTTCACGATCACACTCAGACACACCATTCTGGGTAGAACTGCTTTGGACGAGTGATCATTCCGCCGCAGAGACATCTACCTGATAACACACAGCACTCACAAGAGGCAGACTTCTATGCCCTCGGCGTGATTCGAACCCACAATCCCTGCAAGCGAGCGGGCTCAGATCCACTCCTTAGACCGCGTGACCACTGGGACCGGCTGTGAGTTGTTGTAAGAAACCTTCAATAATAAGACGAACTTTTATTGGAATCTAATATCTTCATCTGTGGTTGTTCATGAGCGGGACTTCACATTCTCCTTCTCTCACGCGTGGCGATAAACTAAAAATGGTTTACGTGGACAACTGTGTCCATTTCGTCTGTTATACACGGAAATTTTCTTCGACGAAGAGGGAGTGATATAATGTACAAATAAACATTTCAGTGCTATTTTGATGTTTTGCTGACGGTGCATCTCAGTATAATCTTAGTAACTGACCAACTTAATGCACAAACACTTGTTTGACCTCCTGATGATGAGCACATAGTGCTCGAAACATGTAGAAGCATATTAAAAAACTTATTATTAAACAAGAATTTGTGCATTAAGTTGGTCAGTTACTAAGATTTCAGTAATATGCAAATTTAGGACGTTTAAGTGCCGTCAAAGAGACTTGAGTCCTTCTTAATGTTTCCGAATGTGGAAGCTTGATGAGAGGTGTATAGGTTCGGAGCACTTTCTCTGCGAAATGTAACACCTGTGGAAGCTAGGTAATCGATAGATGCGTCCCTGCTTGTGATCTGTGCGTGGCTGTGAGTCCAATAGTGTGTCATTTCCCTGTCTTTAGGGAGAACCCCTAGATTTGGGGACTTTCCTCTCTCTGGACTCTAGTTTAGATGTCTATTTCACTCCCATGACTAAATGTAACTAAAGTTAATTTATCCGTTAGAAACATGGCGTGGAATCTCATGATAAACTCCCACTAGTGTAATTCATATTTCTGAAAGAGTGTCAGGCGTAAGGTGGACAGATACATTGGATTTGTGTGGTTTTCGGATGGTGTAAAACTCTTTCTCTTATGTGATATGGCGTTCAGCTACCATGTTCTCAGACGAAGGAGTTTATTTTGAAGTTATAAATCTGTGTTCACTGCCTCTGTGGGGTACATGGAAGGTGTATAAAGGGCTCGACTTGGGATGCTGCAAATGCCTTAAACAACAGGCTTTTAAACTTAATATCATTGCAGCCTGCTGGTGATGTAATGTTCTGTTGCAGTGTATAAACAGCAGCACAGTTACTCTTTCCCGCAGCGACTAAAGTAGATATAAGTGAAATATATAAAATGTACTCCATGGTCTTTTCAGTAAATATGTACCGAAACCAAAAGTATTGTGGATGAAGTGAAAGAAACGCGAAATATTATTTTGTATATGATTAGGATCCGTTTCTAATATTTTTCAAAACGATACAATTAGATTTATATTTTGGAGTGTTATTCCTTCTTTAAAGTTTTATCTGGGTGTGTTGTGATACTGACAAAGAAACCTATCACAAACCGGAAGAGGACCAAATATTTCCGCTTCTTGATATGTAACAGAAGTGTGTGTTTACTTTTAATTCATTTATCGTTGGATAGTTTTTAATATGTTAAAAATTTTTGACTCCTACTATAAATTCAACGAATGGACAACTTTAATAGTCTAGGTGGAAGTTTTGGGATAATATTCAAATGGAGTTTATGGAGTTGGTTAAAATAATTCACAATAGGGTAATTGCAGGGCTGTTGTGAGTAGGGTTGTGGACCTCAACACTCCATAAAATGCTCTATATTTTGTAACTGAACGATTATCGATTTCTCCAGACGAATTCTGTTGTGTAGACTTGAAGATGTATTTCATGTGTCTACAAGAATACACGGTGTCGTAGTACAGAAGACCGCACAATATACAATAAATTGCTGTTCTAATATTTGTTATGTTATGAACATTAAATGAATTTTTATATCTTGTCCCCCCCACAAAACGTGCATTTCACTTCGTAATAACTAAAGACAGTGCCTTATGATTCAGGACTGAAGACATAACCAGTACCTGTGTGAAAACCAGCTGTAGAAACGTCACTAAGGTATGAGAGGTCAATAGGACGCAGCCAGCAGTAAGAGGCTGAATGTTCATGATTGGTATGCCAGTGAATACGTGGCATGCATTTCATAGTTTAAACGAATTTTGGAAATTTTGAGTTTTTGATACTAAAGTGAATATGGACCTCAGCTGTTCAACCAATTTAATCCTAAGTACGAAAGGACTAAAATAATGCAGGTGTTTTATTGGAAAACATGATATGCTTTCAAGGATGAACACATTATATCCGTCCAAGTTTCAGGCATACCTACTTAATTGCATGAAGCCGGAGTGAGATTTGTTTTAAAAATAAAACGAATTTTATTCTCCAGGCCTTCTAATTTTAGCAAAAATTTGTGATGTTGCAGTTTGTTACTGCACTACATAACTGGAACAAATTCCCGTTGTCTACTTAAGTTGGTAACAAATTGGTCTGCGAGCGTTACTTTGTTGCTTTTGATTATCTTGTTCATTTGAGTGTGGCGATTCAGTGAAATGCAGGTTAAGTTACGTTTGAAAGTAAAAAAATAAGGTAAAGTTTAAGTGATCCCGTTACAGGCCCGGTGTGGCCCAGAGGGTGGGTAGAGGTATAGCTCTACTCTTCCATGACCGCGGCACTAGAAGGGAGTGAGTGGTCAGCAGCACGCTCCGGCCTCACTTTACCCCCGGGAAAGACCCAGTACCCATTGTACAGGAGACTGGGTGGCCCCCAGGGCCGGTCTGGACGGGCGGAAAATCTCGTCCCTACCGACATTCGATCCCGAATCGTCCAGCCCGTAGTCAGTCGCTATACCGACTGGGCTGCCCGGCCCACTTATGTTCGAAAGTAATTAAGCATAACCAATTACAATCACACGGATTAACTGATTTTTATAATTTGGCATATTAATGTGTATTAATATTGACTAATTTGGAGTTAAGAATTTATGTTTAGAATGAGTTTCACAACTGTAGATTGGACGTAATCTGACTAGTTTACATGTCGCTTATGTTGTGCTTTTCGGAAGATAATTCCGTAACTTATTTAAATGGGCCAGATCAGCGGTTCGATCTGTGTGAAGTGGAGAGGAGAAAACTCTGCTCTGCCCCTTGGATCAAATCCACATTCATCATCACGCAGCCGGTATCCCAGTCACTATACTGAATGCAATACCCAGTGTCAGTGTGCTTGATGGAATTACGTATTAATAATTTAAATGAATTATAAATTAGGCCGAAACTTGTCCTTCAAGGCTTAACTCGTGACAGTTGATGATGATAGTGACGATAATGATGTAAAACACATATTTTAAAGACATATAAAAACTTCGTAACAGGTATTGCCCCTGTGATTTGCGTTTCAGAATGAAGTTATATCTGGCATAAATAAATTGACTATACCATTCAGTTTCTTGGATATCATTTGAACTCTCATAGTAAAAGTGGGATTAGAAAAACGAGATCTATCTCATTGGATCTGTGCTCCTAAAACTCCTGGGGCTGCATCAGAATATAACTTGTTGAGATGTTTCCTTAAGTGGAAGCAGGTGGCCTTCTGTCTAACCTTAGAGCGGAAGGAAAGGAACTGTGTTCTCTGTAGATTTTATGCATCCATTTGTTTTCTCCTACAGCGAAAGGATTCCCCACTGTACTCACCTTACTAAGCCCAAGGGTAACGGTCCAAGAATACTGACTTGGCTTTTAATTTAAAGGTGTAGGGATCCAGCCACTCAAGCGAAGTGCTGCCTCTGCACAGTAGGTACGTGTTTACTGATAGACACGAGGATGAGGAATTGAGTAGTGTGTGTGTGTAACATATGTGTAGAACACACGCGAGTAGTGAGTTCGCGTTCAGTTCTTGATTCTTTTATCGACTGAAGTGTAAAGAGGGGTGTCATTTATGAGTGCAGTTGTAATCGGTTTTAACTTCCGAATTTTCAGTATTGCACTCCTTAATAAGGTAATATAGAGTTTACTGCGGATCTAAGAAGGCGGAAGGAACAGGTTGCTGAAGAAAATTGTGCAGCGAAGATTTTGATATTCTTCAACGGGTGAACGGAGTTATACAAACCTGCATTTTTGTAAAGTGAGATTTTTCTGCCTTCTGTTGACAAATGACATGTAGTTTTAAAAATATTCCAGGACATATCAGCAGCAAATCGCTCTCCTACCAGACAATTTTATTGTCCTCTTTGGAATGTGGTATTGTCCTTTCCTCAACACTGGATAAGAAGTTAGTCCTTTGTTGTGAAAAATATGAGGCCATTTGATTCTTATAATGAAACCAACTAGGTGCACTAATTTCTCAAATTTACTTTTGGAATAAAATTCTACATTTTTCGGACAGTTCATCTGTCCATCAACGGGAGTTTTTCACTGTACACACAGCAATGGTATATATCATACAGGTTTGCTGACAGCTTGCGAGCAGGATATCAGAAAGCCTGTATGACATAGACCATTGCTGTGTGTACAGTGAAAAACTCCCGTTGATGGACAGAGAAACTGCGCGAAACAGGTAACGGTTTATTCCAAAATAAATTTGAGAAATTAGTGTATCTAGTCGGTTTTATTATAAGAATTTATTACGATGCACCGTCACCTGAACGTCAAAAGAGGCCATTTGAGTTTTGTAACATAAATTCGCTTCCATATTGTACAGTGTCACGATTTGTACTCCTTGCCAGATATTGTTAGGGTGATCAGATCAAGGCGGAAGAGATGGCCGAGTTAACCCTGAATTTATTTGGCGGAAGAAAAATATATTCAGGATTTCAGCAGGGAAACCTGAAGGAAAGTAGTCATTTGGGACACCTAGACATGGATGGGATGAATTTTAATCAATTTAAATAGATAACGACGACTGAATTTGTCTCGGACATATTTTAGACAAATGGTGGTATCTTGTGTAAAGGTGAAGGAAACTTCGAATTCCACCAAATACAGGGAAGTTGTTGACTAGCTCTAGCTCTTGTAACTTCTCAAGGAAGAACGTACCATGGAGTTAGTTATTTAGAGTAAACGAAGTGTTTAGTTTGAAGTATTTTCGTTGAAATCAGGAGTAGGACGCATCCACTCTGCCGTTGATCTCTCATGAATGATACGTTTTCAATGTCATCAAGTTTTGTGTTAATTTAATGCCTTCGCACATAATTGGCGCACATTGAAGAGTCATAATACAACGTGCGCAGCAACTCGGTTTGAGTTTGTGGTGTTTTTATGGTCATTGTTGTAATTAACCAGTCAAGTTACTGGTGCGATGAAGCCTATTTATTGTTATTTTGTTTTGTGAATTGCAACCCGATATAATTCCGTAGGTGATATCGAAATTTTCATAGGTTCAAAGATCCTGTATTAGTAGGGTTGAAAATGGAGCCAGCTGAGTTTTGTCGAAATGTTACCATTTGCTGGACCCCATCGTATCTAAATTTTTAAAGTCGTGGGCATTTAAATCCTCAGATCAACTTCCTCTGGGTATGGATAACCGAAATATTGCCTGAAGTCACACATTTTATTCTTCGTAGTACGGCTTATTGATGGAGGTAATTTTGAAGATGATGTTAGAATTTAAATTTATAAGTATAGTTACATTGTGATAGAGAAATATACGTTCGTTTTACAGCACTTTTGAAAGAATGGATGTAATATTGAAACATTCAGTCCATACGACCATAAATGTTCATCCTGCTCTATTGATAACAAGATAAATCATATTTTAATAAGCAAATTAACGTATGTTAAATGTGTGAAATCAACAATATCTTCAATCCATTTTATTTTTAAAAATGTCATCTTGTACTGCGCATCCTGTACAAGGCCTGACATGCCGTAGTCTAGCGGCTTGCCAAGTAAAAGCATGTCGACAACGTTAAATAAGTAAGTGTTTACTTACAGACTTACTTATTAAGACTTCTAGAATTTCTTGTAATTTATGTTAGGTTCCCACACACTTTACCGAAGTTTGAAACCTTTAACGGTTCAGTCTAAATGCTCCGACAGACAAGAAGACTGCTGCTGTAGCTTTCCCATACGTGTTTGAGCTGGCACTTTCGTCTTTACATTAGCAATGTGCTGGCTCATACTTTAACTAGAAAACAGCTTGAGAACTTTATTCTACTTAGTTCTCTTATTGAAGTCCCTTGGGTGTGTGTTATCTCATGTTATAAACAAAATAACCAACAGAAAATTTGACGTTTTCTGCCCCCTTTGGATTTTGTCTACTCACTTTTACAGTTTATAAGCAATACCGCACGCTGCAGGTGGTGCTGCTTCTCACAACAAATTATCTGAATCTTGACGTGTCTTATCTTGCAGCAATTGCGTGACTTCTTGCTTGCAGTTTGCTAATAATTTGTTTCATTCGTGATGTTTTTTTTCTGCTTTGGAAGGGTTGTATTGCAAATATTTAGCACGAATATCGTGAGAATGAAAGTGATAGGTTGCATTGCCTGTATTCCCCGACCATATCCTCGCCTCTGCCGCTGCGATCCTGAAGAGAGAGGCTGTATATATCTCCGAAATAACAGAAATATAATATTCAACGTCATCCTGGACGAACGAGGTCTTCATCAGTTTTTAATTAACGTGGTAACTTTCTGTCAATAATTACACTTTTTTTTTCGTGGAGACTGAATTTCGTTCAATTAATGACTAAATGTTTGTGTTATTTAAAATTGGTTGTAAATTCATTTATGAGACTACATAATTGTCTGCTATAGTAAATAGAACTTATAATTTTGTACTTTGTATATACATTTAAACCTTTCTTTTTCCTACTAAAATATAATGAATTTATAGAATGTGACTAAAATTCTAGTCAATTCAGTAATCCTTAGTGGTTACAGAATATAACTCCTGCTTTAAATTTAAACTTTGTTGCGTTTCACCCACACAGGCTATTTAAGTTATAATACTTTTACACTTAATATTGTAGAGCGTTTTCGCCTGTTCAGTGTTAGCGGAAATAGAAGGAAAAATGAGTTGAAACCCACGCATAAAACACGATTTCCAGCTAATCATGCTTAGCCGAAATTGAATTAATTCGACAAATCAATATTTATGTATTTCCACGTCAGAATCCATCAACGTATGTCGTACAGTTTGGGGAACATACTGAAAATACACAAGTAGAGAAAGGACGGAAAACAGATGGTCAGTTTAGGAACAGTTGTATCGACAACGTCAGCACACTGCCCATATAAACAAGTGAAGTTTGCACGCCGATGGCTGTAAACTTTATTCTCTTGTGAGAGGTTTCCGACGTTTGCTGTGGAAGTAACTTACGAACACTTCGAGGGACATTTTGCTTCACCAGTCAGGTTGAAATTTGCCACACATTTATTAAACAGACATATATAATTTTAGTGTGTTTAATTTTTGCGCAACTCTTCCGAAAACTTTAACAGAATTTTCGTGTCATCAAAGTTCATAGAATACTATTTTTATGTGATTAATTTTCAACTCTTATGCTGGATATCTGTAGTTGTAAATGACTCTTTAAATGATTATTCGATCATCCGGTATCGAAATTTATATATTTTGCTGTTTCATAGTAAACTGAAAACAGAAAACCAAAATGTGTACGCTTTGAATTTCATCACATTAGAGAAATTACTCACTAAAAATAATTTCTACAATTCTGTAAGTAATAAACATAAGATTGCTTCTTCTCTGAATTGATCGTCAAGTGAGCTCTTGAGACGCATTCTATAAACTGAATGAGAAGGGAGTCTCAGTGCTGCGCTCTGAATGGAAACACGGAGACGTTCCTTCGAGTGGCATGATTTCGGAGGATAATTTCACCCTGGAACCCAGCCAGTGTCTGATAATTGGCTATCAATAAATTATATAACAGTTGAAGAGAACTTTATACCTCTGCAGGCTCATGCACTAATTATTGAAGTTTCTTATCGTTTTCCACAATTTAAACTTTTGTCAGTACCTCAGTAATTCTGTTAGAACAATAAAATCAAACTGGAATACCGAAGAAAAGCGAATGTTTGTGGAAGGTACAGGATGAAGTAGAAAGAAACTTGGCTGTAATTTTCTATCATTCTATATAAGTATGTATTTACTGGGGGCTTGAAATTTGTTTAATTGAAAATAACCTACTGGCGAACAGCTAAAGAAACACACACCAAAGTCCGGTAGTTTAAGTGTCTTTAAACGTCAGGGTTGATTAGCAATAAACATAATTTATCACCTTGCAGCAGTGGCAATCGACGGCAATGTGCTCTTTCACGTTGGCAGATATGCGATTAATTTTGTTAGCATATTATCGTCATTGAAACACATTTTATACTAAGAAGTAAACATTGCTTTGGGATATTTTAGGTTATCACGGCTACTGAATCGAATCTTCTGTAACGTGACACTATGTAGTTGGGTTGGTGGCCGTGAGATCTCACCCAAATTAGCACTGTCAGATCACAGAAGACGAGTCTTGAGCGCTTGTTTTATTGTTCTTTCTTCTGAAATATAAGTGAAATGTCGAATTGCATCATTTCTGCTTTCACGGTTGTACGAAGTAAGTGATCATCCGTTGCCAAGAGAAGCGGGAAATCTCGTGTTATTTTTATGAACTCTCCGAAATTTTCATTCGAAGCCAGCATGCGCGCACGCGTGTGTGTATGAAGCTTCTGCTTTTATGGTACTTTGGAGTAAATTAGCTTCTTGGCGAAAACGGAATTTAATAGCATTTGGATAAGCGTATAACAATATTGCTGTCATGTTTACCGACGTATAAACACAACTATTTAAACTCGAACTTTGAGATAGTTTTAGAATGTAACCGTGACCTAACAGGCCTACAGGTGTACCTTAAAGACTATTGCAATTGAACGTTTCATTTCAGCAGTTTCAGAAACTAAAATCTTAAATTGAAGAAGAAACTATTACACCAGCTATTTAGTGGTGAGGTCTCTTTATGTCTGAAGTTTGCAGGCAGCAAAAATTTATTTTCTGGCCTTTTGGCTTATCACACAGTTAAGTGCCGTAGACAGTTGCCGGTGTTTCGGCCAAACTCGCTGGCTCCACGTTAGGGTAAAAATAGAAATTTTTTTCTGAAAAGTTTGTAATCTCCTGAGAAGCCGCTGTGTTATAACCCTAAACACCACTATCCAAGGAGAGGTAAGACAAAAGAGCTAACAGCAAGAGGAGTTTCGTTTGGGCCAGCCAGATCGTGCGAGTACTTCACTGCATGCGAGTCCCTCCATTTAGCAGTTTCAAAGCATTTTCTTTGTGGAGAATGCCATGCGTCCACCGCAGTTAGGTCTACGTTATCATCCTGTCATCTAGTGCTTCAATTGAAAGTCTTCAGTCTATACACGCTGTCAGTGGTGGGGATGGTGGTAAGACCAGACCACTGCCCCACATCCACACACACACGCAGCATCAAAAGATACTAAATCTGCTGTGCTTAATTTCATAATGGATTTAATGAAAGCGTATTCGTAGGTATTTTATCTTTTACCATTTTTCTTCTGTTGTTATATATTTGGGTCGTAAGACCGTTTCGTATTAAACAACGATAAATTCTGCCAGTTCAGTACAGTGCTGTTGAGACGTCTCACTTTTTAAAAAAGAGTTTGTTAGGACATAAACATACGTAACTTGTGCATCTCAATTGAACGTACTATCGCGTGTTCTGTGTACATATGTGTGAGCCGGTATAGCGTAGTCGATGTGGCGACTCGCTGTGGGATGGAAGGTCCGGGGATCGAATAATGGAGACAGCGAGATTTCGCGCACCCGTCCAGACCGGTCCTGAGACCCATCCAGCTTCATGTACAATAGGTACCTGGTCTTTGTCGGGGGTAAAGCGGCCGGGGCGTGGCGTTGACCACCCACCACATCTAACGCCGAGGTTAAAGAAAGACTATACTCTACTCCCCCTGTGGGTCTTCGTGGCCTGTTGTAGGAAGAACTTTACCTTTATCTTTGGGTACATATGTATATTAGTACCCTAGAATTAAGCTGTTTGTAATAGTTTGTATTGGGGATATTCTTTTTAGTCTGGCTTTCGAAACTACATCGGCGGTGACTAAACACTCCAATCATCACCGATTGAGACACGTAGTAGCAACCAGAGCAATAGAGACTTCTAAAAATTGCGGGGAGAGAATGTAAGAGGTTGTAGACACATTTGACTCCCTTCCAAGACTTAAACATTATTTGCACATAACACCACGTTAAAAACCTTTAAAGTGCGACCAAAACTTACGGGAATAAATATTAGAAAAAAATTTTAATAAAGGTAAAACAATTCCTGTATAGGCCTGGACAGGCCCTGGTGGTTACAGGTGGTTGAGACTTCCAGATTTCCAGATTAGTGGCACCAGGTGGTTCGGTTGTCAGATCTACGCACCGACCGTCTTTACCCCCTCATTCAGCAAATATTCGTGGTACTCATTTCTGTTACAGGCTGAGTCTTGCCAGGACTATAGTGCGTTCGGAAGTATTAAGTCAATGAAAAATTCCAGTGACCATCAGGATTTAAACCCACGACCTTCCGGCTTGTAACACAGTGCCTCACCCAACTGCGCTACTGCGTGTTCCCCAAAGTCTTTGTAATACCTAATGGATTTTGTGAGATGAAGAATGCTCTGTTCTATTGCAACATTTGTGTGTTACGCTGAGCGTTTCTACAAAAGGAGTGTTAAGATCTGGACTGAACCTAATAACAAATGTCAAAAGATTTTACTATTTATTGATTCCTTATAACTTGATGCTACTGCATCATAGAAAGATAGCGGGTAATACTGATGTGGGTTTCAGTTCTTGTGCCTCCGTAGTATTTTACTGAATTTCTTGACCTGCTGTACACCACGGGGCTTAACTTTCGATATCCGCTATCTACCCGTGTTTATTCAGTGAGATTTCGGTTGTTAAGCGCCTTATGTGCTTAAGCTTTTTTCATGTTTTCGTAAAAACATTCATCATATGAAACAATGCATTCACTGTTTTATTTCTGTTGTTGTCGCTGTCCAACCATGCAACAAGGACTGTCACATGGAATGGGAATATTTTGTGTCTTTCGTTTATTTGTTTGTGATTTTTCAAATTTTAATGAATGTATTTCAAGGAGAAAAAGCCGGAAGCATGTTATGTTTAGCTCTTAAAATACCAATATTAGTCTACATCATAAAATCAATGTCATACCTCGGAGAGGAAAGAGTGTAATTGCGTGGGAAGACCAGTTGGTTAAAATTATCTACGGAATAATGTGTGTATACTGCACGAATCATACGGGGCACGCAAGTATATTATGAGTGAAAAATTCAGGGTTTCTAGCGTTAAATCTCGATAAACCTATAATTATCACTAGGCTTTAAAGGGTTAAATAGAGGGTGGTTATTTCAGAGTGCTGTATTTTATCAAAATTAGAGTAAGACAAGTGAGAGTGTTATGGAAGAGGGTGCTGAGGGTAATACTTAGAAGAACGACAGATACTCTAAAATGAACCTGGGATACACGTTTTAGCGAACACGTAATTAGTACCCTTCGACAGACATTGGCGCGTGCAACACATATGGGAGACACTGTACTGGAGTAAATATTTAGGCTGGAAAACTGTAGGTTGGTCCCTTGAGAGGTTGAAATTTAGGAGGGAGGAAAACAGATGGATTTTACAGCAAGACAGCGTGGCGAAGTTAGGACAAAAATTAGTGGCGCCGTCTCAAAGACATGGTAACGAGACATCGGATTCCGTAAAATGCGAATATTGTGTTCATTATTTGAGCTACTGAACGCTTCTGAAAATGTCTCTTCGCCGTTCATTTAGTTTAGGAATACGAAAGCACGGCCGACCAAAGAACAATATACCTACGTACATCAGTTTTTCAACTTAAGTCGGTTCAGTGGCTACGCTGCAGCCAGGATGATTACAGCGTTTGGATCCTGACCGGGATTAGGGTTTTTTTTTCCTAAGTAAGAAAGTTTATTGCCGACAAATTGCACTTGTACATAAATACAGAACCCCACCCGTACATGTTTAGACTATTATTTCTAATCATCTTCAGGGAGCAACTATATGTACAATGACACATACCGCACTAACACACAACTCTGTCATTTGTAAATGGTAAAATACACAGTGTCAGTGTAACTTTGCAACACCAATGTATGATGTTGGCAGTGTGAAAACTATTTCAAAATTATTATTATTATTATTATTATTATTATTATTGTCTCTTGTCACAGGCCTTTTCTTCCTGGTACTCCTCTTGAAACAGCGGTGATCCTCACCGCTCAGGCTTCAAGCTTCACACTGCAGTACTTTCCGTATTATCTGTGATGTTCCAAGTATGGCTGTCTTTTGTAGTGAATCTATCGAATGTCTTCGTGGTACAGCTTCCAAATTTTTCCTTAAGCTTCTCGTTACTATTCCAGTGGCTCCAATTATTACTGGTACAATCGTTCATTTCAGGTTCCACATTCGTTGTATCTCTGTACTTAATCTCTTGTGTTTTAAATTCTTTTCCGCTTCCTTTTGCACGACATTTCTGTCTGAGGGTATTGCCACGTCTATCAGTGTGCATGTTTTCTCTTTTTGTTTTTAATTATTTTATCTGGCCTATTTGCTGTAACTTCTCTGTCTGCGTGTACTGCTTGATTCCACAACACTGTGACATCTCCCTCTTCATATTATTATTATTATTATTATTATTATTATTATTATTATACAGGATTGTTCTTAAAATCTTGGCATCCAAACATCTTGAAGCAGTAATTTCTCTTCGAGATTAGTCGAGTGGTAAGTCATATACGTCGTCCAATTTTGCACCGTATGAACGACGTCGGTGTAGAACAAAATGTGTAAGTCGATAGTGTTTATAATGCAAGCTATGAAAGCATAGTAGGAAGTGAAGGTATGGCTCCACTCGTTCTTAACCTTGGAACTGGATGGAGGGATTGGTCACATTCACGACCCGATACCCGCTGCACGCATGTGAAGACGCCTGGGCCCCACGACCGGTCTGAACGCTCGGAGGGCGAGAAAGAATTAACCCAGGCTACCCAGTTTAATTCAGTCGGGTGGGAAGAGGGGAGGAAAGGGGGTGATTTGGGGTCCCGAAAGGCGATAAGTCAGCCGTTCGTAGTCTGCTTCGTAGCTGGTAACATAGCCTAAAGATTCGAATTTAGGACAAAATCAGAACCTTGGTAATACGTATGTACACACACACACACACACACATATACATATACATACATAGTTACACACGTACGTATCATACATACGTACGCCCACATACATACATACATACACTAACACACTCACACACACGTATGTTCTTACGTACATGCAGGCATACATAAGTACATACATAACACAAATTCTTAAGTACATACGTATTTTTATATGAGGTGTTATATAAATAGGTAATACGTATATATATATATATATATAGTATAATCTCTGAGAACAATTATTTGGTTAGAAGGTCCAAAATCATTTTCTGAAATGTAGGAATACCTATGTTTCCGAATGAGGGGGTCAGAAGCATCTGGTAAGGGATACAAAAGGTCAGTTGAATAGCAAAGAGAATGATGGTTACAGGGCAGAGAGTGAGAAAGAGTCATGTGTGAAGTAGGATAGACGGATAACTGAAGAAAGGAACAAGTAGAGGTTAGAATAGGATAGAAGTTGCGGTAAGCATTTACAAAAGAGAGTTCTAGTTGTTACGTATTTGTCAACGTCAAGTTTAATGGAGTTTTGAAGTTTGCTGGGACAGACAGAATTCGAGGTTTTGACACTTTTTCGAAATGTAAATCACGAGGGGTGGATACCATGCTAGTTACGGTAGCCCATTAAAAATGTAGAGTAGAGCACGCTTCTACGGGGGTTACATATGTTAAGTTGAAAGTTATCGCGTCAGTCATTAGGAACCAATGGGGAAGAAGAATACAAAATTTTGAAGTTTTCGGCCTATTACAAGGCTGCTAAATTTACAGGGGACCAATCAGACTAGTTAAGCCAATTAGAGTAGGGGTAATTTTGAAACAGGGAAAATAACTTCGCATATTGTAGCGAACGAGACACAAGTTTTTTCGATTGTCGCAGGTGGAGGCGGCGCGTGTGCATCGCTCCAGATTTAGGCCAGATTAACAGAATAAATTAGATAATTGGAAGTGTTTCTATGGGGGTACAGCTTTAAAACAAATAATATTAAATTGAACATTCTCGGTATTACCAAGTTTCGGATAATATAATCTTATTATTCCGTAAAGGTTAATATACAGTGAATACGCTAAGTAAGAGAGTGATCCGTGCTACGTTTATCGTATGCAATAAAAACCTATACCAAATTAGCGCCCAGTGACTGAAAAATAAAATCACAACAATTTCTCCAGATTATTAATTCAGCAAAACCGTATTAACAGTTCATCTTCAACAAGCCCATCAAACTCAAACCACGGTAGTCCCTGAAAATTAGGTCTCATGCGAACCGAATGAGTTAGAAAGTGAGCCGGGCGGTTATAATAGTTACATAAATGTATACCTAGGAGAAAATTTTATTGTATATCAGGGCCTATTGCGATTAGTTCACACACTTTCTCGTAAAGTTACTTGACCGCCACACCATAGGCCTATTTGCGGACATACAGACACACATACAGACACACGTACAGACACACATACAGACACACATACAGACACACATACAGACACATATACAGACACACATACAGACACACTACAGACACACATACAGCCACACATACAAACAATCATACTTTCTAATAAAGATATTCTTTTCGGAGGAAGGTAACTCCCTCCTTCCTCCCTCTTCAGGGTGACATTTGCTGCAACTGTAAAAAAAATCCAATCACTATACAAGTGACAGTACAGTGTATGAACCAAAAATACTACGCCCATTTGAACAACAATGGTCGAGAACACGTCCAAACGTGTGACGATCCTATATAGTGACCCATCACAAGACACAAGATTTGTTGATAGCAGGTACCTTCGCATGCAGGTTATAAGGTGTTTGGTTGCGATGCTCGTAAATATGTAACATGTAATGATACTTCAAAGTTCGGCTTTTAGAATATGAGGAAGAAAACTAGCAACTTGTCTTTTATACTTTGTAGGTTTCAAGACCGTCGTGCAAAAAAAGAATGCACTTAATGAGCTAACAGGTTCATTTAATATGCGACACAAAGGGTACCTGACAGGTCAATGGAAGTTCCGTTTATCACGGAGACAGGCACCAGCTCTTAATTATTATTTAGTTTCCTTCTTGCGAAGAAGGCCCAATTTAATTACGGCATTCATTACATGAACTGCAGCATCAGCGATATACTTGTGGACTGTCTTGATAGAAGACACGTAAGGGCGCTCCGTATTCAAAATTTTTTACCTTGATCAACAAAATTTGAGCAAGGGCTAGTGACAGTGATTTTTATTCCTTGGGTGTCTTGTTCTGAACTTGGCCCTGAAACGGATTGCTTTACTTTTAGTAGTTCTTTCACCAAATTATCAAGACATTCCTTAAACTGGACCAGGATAATTGCTTCTACATCGTTTGGAATCTAATGTCACGTTCATACAATAATTCGGTGCTGCATAATATGTTTGATCGAATCGTAAAATGAAGTAGAGATGAATAGGTAAGTTTGACTTTATAAGGGAGACATGACTGAACTTTTTGGTACACATCAGTAAGACGTGACGCTACGATGAACATTCCGACATGTGTTTCTGATGGATTGGTGAAGGTTAAATTAAGTATATACGTGTAAGAATGTGATATGTATGTGTCTGTCTCTCTGTCTGTCTGTTTTCGTTACTTGAGAACCGATTCCCGTACAGCAGTTACTGTCATTGGATTTATCGCACTGTTCGCGCATCTTGGTGTACGGTAAAACAACAGTAACGGTCACCGCGCGGTTTTGTATGGTAAAGGAAATATAGACTATGGTACGTGCTGTTTTACATAATATATTTCGTGCACTGTATTGTACTAAATACAGTAAAACCTGTCTAACTTGACCACCGACGGTTCCTGAAAAAGTGGTCAACATAAGCAAGTGGTCAACTTACACAAATGTGTACCAAAATAACTTTTATACTCGTATTTTATTTTCT